>WNFP01015227.1_pt1 | contig 12888 bp, 10 predicted proteins | sample 5400201 | NCBI WGS metagenome assembly WNFP01 (sample SAMN13153355, study PRJNA577476) | soil metagenome | isolation source: 115 cm saprolite under Madrone tree | place: USA:California | collected 2016-06-14
AGGCGTTCGCTCTCCCGAATTCGAACGGGATCTCTTCGTGGGCGGCTGGGCAGCAGCAGGCTTCATAACAAGGACGATATTCTATTCTGAACGTTCGTCAAGCGCCGAAAGTGAGGAGCGTTCATTCCTTGGCCCAAAGTGTTATAGAGCAGAGTCTTCACGGTGCTATAGTGCGCTCTCGTCTGTGCCCGCGTAAAGCATGAAATAATGCTTGACAATGGAAAAGTGGTGCTATATAGCTATTCCAAATGCGGCCATATAGCTGGTCAGAGGCGCTGGATGCGCGCCTCGCGTCTTCCGGGGCGGGTTACTTGGAGGCAAGGTCGAGCTTCTTCCGAGTCGAACTCACGACCTGAAGGAGATTAGGCAATGAAGAATGGCAGCCACGGATTCGGACTCAATGGCAAGAACAGATGGCTTAATGGCATGCAGGCCATGAGCTACAAGAGCATTGCCGGTGGGCTGGCTGACGAAATGATGGGTTTCATCCGGCCAAGCGAACCGCAAGAGTGCAGTCCGCCGTTCAAGATGGTGATTATCGACAAGCGCGGCACCGTGGTGTTCGAATGCAACGTGAGCAAGGATGGAAAGGTGCGACCCCTTGGATTGGTGCGCAGGGTGAGAAACGCGCATTTCCCGGCGACGGCCTTGCTTACGGACCGCTCCCTAGTCACGCGCACATTCCTGATTGAACGCGCGGCACCCACCAACGACTGCAACTGATAGTTCAGGAGTTCAGAAACGCCGCAAGTTCCTGGTTGAACCGGTGTTGATCCTCGATGTTGGAGAGGTGCGCGGCATTGAGTTCAACGTATCGCGCGCCGGAAATGTGCTGGGCGAGAAAGCGCCCAGCGGCCGGGGGCGTGGCCGGATCGTGCGCTCCGGCAATCACCAGAGTTGGCGTGCGAATCCTGCCTAATTGTTCGCGATAATCGAAATCGCGAACGGCCGCGCAGCACTCGACATAGCCATCGGCGTTTGCTTCCTCGATCATTTTGAGAATGTTTGCCATCTTCTCCGGCGCGTTCTGGCGAAACGCCGGCGTGAACCATCGCTCGATAATTGGCGGAGCGACCGATTTCATCCCGTTTTTTCGAACGGCTTCGATACGAGCATGCCATGTTTCGAGAGTTCCAATCCTTGCCCCCGTGTTGCACAGCACAAGTTTATTGAGGCGTTCCGGCGCGTTGACTCCCAGCCACATACCGATCATTCCACCCATGGAAAGACCACAGAAGTGCACGCGGTCCAAATCCTGGGCATCGAGCAATGCAATGACATCTTTCGCGAGAAGCTCGATCGAGTATGGGCCAGGAGTGGAAGAGGACTGGCCGTGACCTCTCGTATCGCAGCGAAGGATGCGGAACTTCTTGCGAAATTCGGAAGCTTGCGGGTCCCACATGGAGTAATTCGCGCCGAGCGAATTCGAGAACACCAGCAAGGGCGATCCACGCTGGCCTTCCAGCGCGTAATGAATCCGCGCTTCTCCAGATTTAAAGATGGGCATTGAGCTTATTCTCTCCCTCAGGATTTTAGCCCCGGCTCGCGGAGTGGTCAGGTGCTGGAGGTGGCCCCATGGAACCCGAGTGATGCTAAACGCGCTCCAGAATAAGGGCAATTCCTTGGCCCACACCGATGCACATGGTGCAGAGCGCATGCTTTCCGTTGGTTCTCAAAAGCTGAAAAAGGGCAGTTGTTACAAGCCGCGCTCCGCTTGCACCGAGAGGATGCCCGATGGCAATGGCGCCGCCGTTGGGATTCACATGCGCCGCATCGTCCGGGATTTTCAATTCGCGCAGCACAGCGAGCGCCTGCGAAGCGAATGCTTCGTTCAATTCCACGACATCCATTTGAGCGAGCGACAATCCTGCCTTCGATAAAACTTTGCGCGTGGCGGGTACCGGGCCCATGCCCATGATTCGCGGGGCGACGCCAGCGGCGGCAGAAGCCACAACTCTGGCCCTCGGCGTCAATTTGTGCCGCTTTAATGCTGCCTCTGAAGCCAGAAGTAATGCGCAAGCACCGTCGTTCACGCCCGAAGCATTTCCGGCGGTAATAGTGCCATTTGGTTTGACGATCGGTTTCAATTTGGAAAGCGCTTCCAGTGTCGTATCCGACCGAGGATGTTCGTCCTGTGAGAAGAGCAAAGGCTCGCCCTTCTTTTGTGGGATGGGAACCGCCACAATTTCCTGCTTCAATCGACAGCTCCGGATGGCGTCAGCGGCGCGCTGCTGGCTCCGGAGCGCGAAGAGATCCTGATCCTTGCGCCCGATGCGAAATTCTTCGGCGACGTTTTCGCCGGTCTCCGGCATCGAATCAACGCCGTACTTGGCCCTCATGGAAGGGTTGATGAATCGCCAGCCGAGCGTGGTGTCTTCCATTTTCAACGAGCGCGAGTAGGCGCTGTCTGCCTTGGCGATGACGAAGGGCGCTCGCGACATGCTCTCGACGCCACCGGCGATCACGAGCTCCGCTTCGCCGGACTTGATGGCCCGCGCCGCGGTCGCTACGGCGTCCATGCTTGAGCCGCAGAGGCGATTGACCGTTGTGCCCGGCACCTCTTTGGGCAAACCCGCCAGCAAGAGTGCCATCCGAGCAACGTTGCGATTGTCTTCGCCGGCCTGATTGGCGCAGCCGTAGACGACATCGTCGACGGCATTCCAATCGAAGCCCGCGTTGCGCTCGACGAGGGCTTTGAGGGGAATGGCCGCGAGATCGTCGGCGCGAATCGCGGCCAGCGTGCCACCATAGCGCCCGAAGGGCGTTCGGATAGCGTCGCAGATGTAAGCGTTCCCCATTGCTGTCCTTGGAATCTGTGCCACACCTATCTTATACGGAACAGCCGCGGCGCGTGTCTCTGACTAACGGTGAATCCGTACAAATATACGCCAATGGGACTAAGTCCTGATTCGCGCGCCAGTCGAACATTTGCTCCTAAAGTGACTACCAACAGTTCGTAGCGGTTACTCGTAGCGGAGGGCTTCGACGGGATTGAGGCGGGCGGCGCGGGACGCGGGGTAGAGTCCTGCGATAAGGCTGACGATGATCGCGAATCCGATGGCGCTTAGCGCCAGCCACCAGGGAACGTACGAAATTTTTACCCCTGGCAGATTCTGCCGGTGAAGATAAATGGTTGTGCCCCAAGTGAGCGCGGATCCGATCAGCCAGCCGAACACCACGCCAAAAACCCCGCCGAAGAGCCCCATGGCGCCGGCCTCCGCAAAGAAAAGACTGCGCACGTCGCGGTCCGTTGCGCCGAGCGCTTTCAAGATGCCGATCTCGCGGCGGCGTTCGAGGATGGCCATCACCAGTGTGTTGATGATGCCGAGCGAAGCAACGGTGAGCGCGAGGCTTCCGAAGAGGCCGAGGAAGAGATCGAAGACCGTGAATACCAGCCGGAGATTTTTGGTAGCGTCCAGCAAGGAAAACGTAGCAAAGCCCAGTTGTTTGATCGCGGCTTCGACTTGCGGCACGTCCTTGGGCGAACGGACACGCACGGTCATGGCTATGTAAGAGCGCTTCGTGGGATTGCCTGAGAGGAAGGCTTGCACGTCGTCCGGCTGAGCGACATGGAGTTGCTCCGCGGTTTTGAGCGGGAGGTAAACACGCGCGCCTCCGAACCCGCCAATCCCCGCCGAAGGATCTGACTCAGTGATGCCAACAATGCGCAGGGTCTTCTCGCGCGGGACGATCGAGATACCACCGGGTTTACCGGAGCCCATCATGGCATCGAGAAGGGCCTCATCGTCAGCGTCCTTCGAGAGCGTGCCGCGTTCCGCATAGCGCAGAGTCAAACCTTTTCCTACGAGCGATGCCGGCTGGTCGGAGAGCAGTTTTGCGAATTCCATCTGGAGAATGGCTTCATCCGCGGTCGGCGATGAAAAATACTTGCCGGTCATCCCTTCAAATGCGCCGCTTGAGCGGGAAGAATCAGGCAAGCCAAGAACGGAAGTCGATTCGGACTTGCCCGCGTAGTGCACGTCCGTAATGAACCGGATTTGCGGGTAGACTTCCGTGACGTTCAAGAGTTTGCCGAGTTCCTGGCGCACGTCATCGTCCAAGGCGCGTGATTCCCGTTTTTCCGTCGAATCCGACGGCGGCGGTTGTCTTGGCCCGCGAAAATTGCGTTGCGATGTGACGAATACAGCATCAAATAAGCCCGAGCGCGTTAAGCGCTGCGAGGCCAGTGTTTGCAGCCCGACACCCAGCGATAACATTGCCACCAGGGAAGCAACACCGACGGCAACCCCAAGCGTGGTGAGCGAATTGCGAAGCACGGCCTCACGCAAATTGCGTACCGCGAGTTCGCTCAGGTCTCGCGTTTTCAACGCTTCGCTCCGTCGTTGACGAGGCGTCCATCGGAGAGCTGTGCAATGCGATTCGCAAACTTTTCGGCAAGCGGCCGCTCATGCGTGACCATGATGATGGTCATTCCGAGAGAATTCTGAATCTCTCGTAGCAGAAGAAGGATTTGTTCGCCATTGACGCTATCGAGATTTCCTGTCGGCTCATCAGCGAAAAGAATTGCCGGACGATTCACCAGCGCGCGCGCCAAAGCCCCGCGTTGCTGCTCGCCGCCGGAGAGTTCGCTCGGGCGATGCTGCCTTCGTGCGGCCAGCCCCACGCGCTCAAGCGCTTCGCCAACGCGGGATTGCCGGTCGTCGCGATCCACTTCGGCGAGACGCAATGGCAACTCCACATTTTCCTCGAGCGTCATGCGCGGCAGCAGATTGAAGGATTGGAAAACCATGCCAACGGTCTCGCGGCGATAGCGCGCAAGTTCGTCAGCTTCCAGTTCCGCGAGGTTGCGCTCTCGCACGCGGATTGCGCCCGAGGTGGGCCGGTCAAGGCCTGCCATCATGCTCAACAACGTCGACTTGCCAGAGCCGGAACTCCCCAAGAGGGCGAGGAATTCGCCCTGTTCAATGCTGAGGGAGACGGCGTCGACGGCGTGAATGACGGTTTCGCCAAGCCGATATTCGCGGGACACACTTTCAGCCTGAATGAGCATAGGGGCGGTGGGCATGGTCGGGCCGCTCAATTGTATTACGCAATGAAGATGCGGAAGTTACGCGGTTTACGGGCTCCCTTGGGCGGATGATCGAGGCCGGATCTAAGGAGTCACCGCGTGGGTAGGGTTCACCCTTCGGGGAAAAATATATTTCAGCGATAGGGAAAACCTACAAGCTACTTTTGCTTGATAGTTACAGGCTGAAGCAGTTTGAAATCGAGCGGTGTTTCGGCGGTCAGCGTAATGTCGCGATTGCCGGTGAGTCCGGCCCCGCCGGTACCTGCAGCGGCGCCTATCAAAGCACCGATAGCAGCACCTTTTCCGCCGCCAGCAACCGCACCGATCGCCGCGCCACCCGCCGCGCCACCGCCCACCATGGCTGCGGTGCGCTTGCCTTTTCCTTTGCTGGACATGGTTGCACCAGAGGTCTGAATTTCATGCTCCTTACCGTTGACCGTGACGCTCGTGAGCGTGAGGCTCAGTGTCGCGCCACCCTTGAAACGGCCGGCAGCCTTCGCATCATTCACGACTCCCTCTGCGCGCGCACCCTTCGGAATAGCGATCTTTCCGTCGATTTCAACGGGAGATTCGACGGTCGCTGTAAACTTGTCACCGGGTTTGCTGGTCTTCGAACTAATGGTTTGATCCAAAACAACGGAAATCACCCTGTCAGCAGGAATGACCAGCGGTTTCGGCTCGATAGCCTTTTTCACGGCAGTCTTTGCCGCTTCTGTCACGGACGGGGTAGCGTTGGCGTCCGGGCTGGACTGCTGATCGGCCGCTTTTTGGCATCCCGCGACCACCGCGCCGATGGAAAAAGCAGACAACGAGAGTAGAGCAAGACGGCGGTTCATCCAATCCCTCCATGGGCTGGAAATCTATTCTCCAAAGATACGCTCATCTGGCATGAAGTCAATTTAGTACCCGAAAGGGACAAGTTCAAAACGACGGTTTTGTGGCAACCCAGGCTTGGCACGAGAGCGTTAAGCGGCCGCCAAGGGAAGACAGTAGTGTAAGCTTGCGGCAGATGTTGTGAATGCACTAACGGAGGTTTCCTTGGAGAAAAACCCGAACGCGATGCTTGCAGTGCTATGGTCGTCTACGGCTTCTTCGGCGCCAAGCCCGTGCCTTTGCTCCAAGGAATCGCCAGCGGATTGCTAGGGCCGAAGGCATTCGACGGCGGGCTCGCAACGGCGCTGCTTGGCCTTCTTTGTCATTTCGTCATTGCCTATGGAGCGGCGACCGTCTTTTTTGTGGCGAGCCGCGCGATTCCTTTCTTAATACAGAACGCGGTCATTTCTGGCGCGCTCTACGGCGTGGCCGTTTATTTCTTCATGAATCGCATCGTGCTGCCGCTCTCCGCTGCCGCCAAGCGTCCGTTTTCCTTGAAGCTGATGATCATCGGCGTGGTCATACACATCTTCTGTGTCGGACTTCCCATATCTCTTAGCGTGCGGCGATTCTCCAGGTGATTGTCAGACCAAGTTGTTTTTGAGCGCGGCCTCACGCCGGGTTTGCTATCCTACGCCGCGTGAAACCACTCTTCCTGATTGATACCGACACCGCTTCCGATGACGCCGTAGCCCTGATCATGGCGCTGCGCTCTCCCCAGGTGAGTGTCCTGGCGATTACCACCGTCGCTGGAAACGTCGCCGTTCAACAAGCCACGCGCAACGCGCTTTACACGGCGGAACTTTGCGGCGCGGACGTTCCTGTTTTCATGGGCGCGGAAAACCCGCTCAATCGCCCGCACCAAAGCGCCCACTGGTTCCATGGGCGCGATGGCCTGGGAGACCACGGTTACCCAGCTCCGAAAAGGGCGCCCGAAAAACTCCACGCGGCCGATGCCATCATCGCGACCATCGAATCCAATCCCGGACTCGTCCTGGTTACGCTCGGACCGCTGACAAACATTGCTTTGGCTTTGCAACGTAATCCCGGCATGGCCTCCAAAGTCGGCCGCTGCGTTGTCATGGGCGGCGCTCCCTGCTGCGAGGGCAATGTAACTCCTGCCGCCGAGTACAACATCTGGTGCGATCCCGAAGCCGCGCGAATCGTGCTGAGCAGCGGACTTCCCGTCGAGCTGGTAGGCTGGCATCTTTGCCGCGGCGATGCAGCCTTGAACCCAGATGACATCAAGCACGCCCTCAGCTTTGGCACGCCGCAAGCGCGCTTCGCGATCGAATGCAACAGCCGTGCCCAGGAAGCTTACTTCGAGCAGACCGGCGAACATGGAATTTCGTTGCCCGATCCAGTGGCAATGTCCATTGCCCTGGACCCAACGATCGTCACGCAGCAGAGCGAAAACTATGTGGACGTGGAAACTTCCAGTGAACTGACTTTGGGCATGACCGTGGTGGATCGCCTGAACGTTACCGGAAACGACCGCAATCGAGCCGTTTGGGCCGCGATCCTGGACCGCGGCAAGAAAAGCAAAGTCTATTGGACCATCGATAATAAGCGGTGGAAGCGAGCCTTATATTCCGCACTAGGGTCGTAGCTGGCAGAGCGCACCCTGCCTAAACTACAGATTCTAAATACGTTATTCGGCGAAGAAGGCCTGACCCTGTTCATCAGGCGTCGCTTAGTCCAGACCGTCACCGAGGGCAACTTCTTTCCCATTGCGGTGTTATACCTGATGGGAGCTATTCGATGTTACGCTCCCATCGGCCAGAACGTCTCATTAGTAGAGAAGGCCACAGCGGCCCACGTCCAGTCCGAAGACAGGGGATTCGTCATGAAGACGATCACAATTACCGGTAAGAGCAGCCTCAGCGTGCTGCTGTGTTTAGCCGGTCTTTTGAGTTTTGCGGTGCCGAAGGCGCGAGCGGACGAAGAAAAAGATCCGCCCACGCGCGTCGCCCGCATCAGCTATGTCGAGGGTTCCGTCTCGCTGCAGCCCGGCGGACAGGGCGATTGGGGCAGCGCTGCCAGAAACCGCCCGGTGACCATCGGCGACAAGATCTGGGTTGACAAAGATTCCCGCGCAGAATTGCAAGCGGGTCCCGCCGCCATCCATCTTGGCAGCATGACCGCTCTGTCCTTCCTGAACCTCGACCAAGGCATCACGCAGATGCGCCTCGCCGAAGGCAGCGTTAATTTCCGCGTCAGCGAACTTCGCCAGGGCGATCTCTACGAAGTGGACGCTCCGAATCTGGCTTTCACCGTCAAGGAAGCGGGTGCTTTTCGCGTTGACGTGAACGAAAACGGCGACTCCGCCCGAGTGACCGTGATTCGTGGGGAAGGCGAAGTCACTGCCGGCGGCAAGACCTATGAAGTCCATGCGGGTGAGCGCGCCGAATTCAACGGCACCGAAAACATTCAATACAGTATTGAGAAGGCTCCCGGTCCCGATGGCCTCGACCGCTGGGCCGCTGAGCGCGACTCGAAGGAAGACCGCTCCGGCTCTGCAAAATACGTTTCGCGCGACATGGTCGGCTACGACGATCTCGACGACTATGGCGACTGGCGCGATGAGCCCGAATACGGCCACGTTTGGTATCCGCGCGAGGTTGCTGTTGGCTGGGCTCCGTACAGCTACGGCTATTGGAACTGGGTCGGCCCGTGGGGCTGGACTTGGGTTGACTATTCGCCCTGGGGCTTCGCGCCGTACCACTATGGCCGCTGGAACTATTTCGGAGACCGGTGGGGCTGGTGCCCGGGTCCAATTTATGGGCCTCCGGTCTATGGTCCCGCGTTTGTGGGCTTTTTCGGCGGCGGGTTTGGTTTCGGAGTCGGCTGGTTCCCGCTCGGCTTCGGCGAACCGTTTTTCCCGTGGTTCCCTTGCCGCCGCGAATTCATCACGCAAATCAACGTGCGCAACACGTTCATCCGCAACACCAACGTGTTCAACACCAACATTCGTAACGTCAGTTTTGTGAACGCCCACAACGTGAATGCCGTAACCGTCGCGAATCGCAACGCCTTCATGAACGGCCAGGCTATCAACCGCGGAGCCACACATCTCACGCCTGCTGGATTGCGAGGTGCGCAGGTGACCAACTCGGTCGGCATCCATCCTACGCAGCACAGCGCGCTCGGTTCGGCAAATATGCGATCGAACGTTGCCCGGCCTCCCGCTTCGGTTCAGAACCGCGCCGTAATCGCGCGCACTACACCGGCGGCAGGGGCATCCCAAATGCGCGTTCACACCGTGAATAGCGCCGGCCTGACTCCCGGTCGCCCTGGCAATGCGCCTGTGAACAGCGGCATGAGTCAGCGCTTGGCCACACAGCAGAACATGCCTGCGCGTAACAACGCGCCCACGTCGAACAATCGTCCGGGCAACGCGCCTGTAATGAATGGCCGTTTGAATAACACGCCCGCTACATCACAGATGACTCGTCAGCGGGAACTCTCGCAGAATCGGCCACCTTCGGCGGTGTCCAACTCCAACCGAACGTCTGCCAGTGTCATGGGCAACGCCACTTCTCAGCGCGTCGGCAATAGCCCACGCACCTGGGAAGCGCAGGGAAGCGCGACGGATCGCGGACGCGCGCCGGCCGGGTTCGGAAACTCCAATCGCCCAACCACGACTGCGCCCGTGCAAACCGCGCGCATGAGCGATACGAACCGTCCGCCTTGGGCACGCGGCGGCGGGCAGCCCGCGCCCTCCAACGGCCAGTCGTCACGGCCTTCGGCGCCCAGCTACAACAGCAATCGTCCGAGCAATTCCAACAACGGCCGCGCGTACGAGCCGCCGCAACGTTCGCAACCTTCCAGCAACAATCGCGGTTATTCGCAGCAACCACGCTCTTACAATCCGCCGCCGTCGCGCTCTTACTCGGAGCCACGAACGTATTCCGCCCCGAGCCGCAGCTATCCGGCTCCGTCACGCTCCTACTCCGCACCGTCGTATTCCGCTCCCAGCCGCGGTTATAGCGGTGGTGGAGGTGGCAGCCGTGGCGGTGGTGGTTATAGCGGTGGAGGCGGTGGTGGTGGAAGCCACAGCGGCGGTGGAGGTGGCGGCAGTTCACATAGTAGTAGTGGAGGTGGCGGAAGTTCACACGGCGGTGGAGGCTCCAGCTCTCACGGTAGACACTAATCTCTCTCTCAAATTCAAAGGCCCGCCCCCTAATTCCGGACGGGCCTTTTGCTTTTCGTAATCTACTCAGGTTGAAATTCTCCCAGCCTCCTATTTCATGCGTTTGACAATTCGCGGCGTGAGGACCACACAACTCTTCCCGCCCGCCGGTGTTAGATGAAGTGAAGGATTTCGTTACCGGCATTTGCTGTTTCGACATGGGGAAAGTGCGCAGCCAATGCTCTCTAACGATGAAGTGCTACTGTTTGGAGTAAGTCCAGGCAACTTACCCAGGAACGTGAACGACGCGGCGCAAGTGAATCATGGCCGCTCAGGTTTCAGGAGAGATTCCAACATGAGAAAACATCTGCTGAAGTTAGCGAGCCTGCTCAGCGTCGCGCTGGCCGTGGCTCTCTTTGCGCCCCAACGCGCCGCCGCCGATGATGACGACGATCCGCCAAGCCGCGTCGCACGCCTCAGCTACACCCACGGCAACGTTTCCTTTAATCCTGCGGGCACCGACGATTGGGTCACCGCTGTCGTTAACCGCCCCATTACCACTGGTGACAAGGTTTGGACCGACAATGGCGCGCGTGCAGAGCTGAACATCGGCTCCGCGACGATCCGCCTTTCCAGCAACACGGGCTTTTCGTTTTTGAATCTCGACGATCGCACGGCGCAAATCCGCATCACCGAGGGCACTCTGAACGTGCGCGTGCGCCGCCTCGAAAACGACGAGACTTTTGAAATTGATACGCCCAACCTCGCATTCTCCGTCCTTCGTCCCGGCAACTACAAAATCGACGTCAACGAAGCCGGCGACACCACTGTTGTCCTGGTTCGCGACGGCCAAGGCGAAGTCACTGGTGGCGGCTCCGCATATACCCTTCATTCGCGGGAAACTGGCACGTTTGCCGGAATCGACCAGCTCGACGCTGACATTCAGCGTTTCGGCGACAATGACGATGACTTCGACCGCTGGTGCCGTGACCGCGACCGCCGCGAAGATCACGCACAATCTTCCCGCTATGTCTCTTCGGATGTAATCGGTTACGAAGACCTGGACGAATACGGCGGCTGGCGCCCCGTTCCTGAATACGGTACCGTTTGGTTTCCACACACCACTGTCGTGGGCTGGGCTCCCTATCGCTACGGGCACTGGGTTTGGATTTCCCCTTGGGGCTGGACGTGGGTTGACGATGAGCCCTGGGGGTTCGCTCCCTTCCATTATGGCCGCTGGGTTGCCGTCGGCGGAGTCTGGGGCTGGGTACCGTGCGCGCCCCGCGCAGTCGTGGGCGTAGCCTACGTTCGTCCGGTTTACGCTCCTGCTCTCGTTGCCTGGGTCGGCGGACCGCACTTCGGCGTCGGCATCGGAGTCGGTGGCGGCGGTGGAGTCGGCGTGGCGTGGTTCCCGCTTGCGCCGCGTGAAGTCTATGTGCCTTCTTATCGCGTCAGCCGTACTTACGTCACAAACGTCAACGTCTCCAATACGACGGTGAACAACGTTGTAGTCAACAATTACTACAACAACGTCGTCGTCAACAAAAACGTTACCAACATCCGGTACGTGAACCAGACCGCGCCGAATGGCGTAACGGTCACTTCGCACGAAGCATTTACGTCGGCACAACCGGTCGGACGACACATGATTAGGGTTGATCGACGGGAAATCGAATCCGCGCAGGTTAATCCGACCACACCTACGGTTGCTCCTCAGCAGCGCAGCGTACTCGGCGCCGGTGTGGAGGCGCGCGTGCGCCCGCCCGCGATCGCCGTGAACCGCCCGGTTGTGGCTCGGACGGCTCCTCCGCCAACGCCGGTTTCCTTTACGAAGCAGCAGCAAGTGATTCAAGCCAACGGTGGCATGCCACCGGCTGTCTCTCAGATGCGTCGGGCAGGGGTCGAGAACGATCAGCAGTCTCGTCCCAACATAAGGATCGCCCCGCCGGTCCAACCCGGCTCGCCGCGAAACGTTCAGGCCAATCGTCCCGCGGACAACGCGCCGAATAATCCGGCCAACGTACAGAATAATCCGGGCAACATTCGGAGCAATCCGCGCAACGATAGAAATCCAGCCAACACTGGAAACGCCCCTGGCAACAGCGGCAACGCTCCAGGGAACTCGGGCAGGCCCGGTAATCCGAGGGTCTACAACGATCGTCCGCCTACGTCCCGGCCGAATGACTCCGGCAGGCCGAACGACGTCAACCCGCAGCTGGACCAGAAGCATCAGCAGCAACTCGATCAGCTCCGCCAAAGGCAGGATCAGGAACGCCAGCGGGTCGAGCAGAAGCAGGTCAAGGAGCAGCAGAAGATTCAACAGAACAATGTTGAGGACACAAGAAAACCGAGAGTCGAACAAAACCAGCCACAGCAGCCACAGCAGCGCCAGCAAGTCGAGCAGCAGCAGGTTCAGGACCGGCAGAGAGCGCCTCAGCAAAACACTGACCAGCAACGTCAACAACAACGCCAGCAACAGGTCGATCAGAGACAACAGCAGCAGCTCCAGCAGCTCGAGCAGAGACACGAGCAGCAACAGCAGAAACTGGAACAAAGACAGCAACAGGAACGCCAGAAGCAGGAACCTCCGAAAGACAAGCCTGATAACAAGCCGTCCAAGGACAAGCCAAAGGACGACAAACCGCACCGCTAGTCCTCACTCAAGTTCGAGTACCTTCGAGACGGGCGTTTGCTGGAAGGCGAGCGCCCGTTTTCTTTTGTGTGCCGAGCATGATCGACAGCTTGGAGGTGCAAGTCCTCTTCACAACCAGATGGAGGTGAAGTGATAGCGAAGCGCAAGGGCCGAGCCGCGAGGTGAGGTCTGAAAGAAGCGTGGAGCAAAGACGCGAGCCGA
>WNFP01003316.1_pt1 | contig 12885 bp, 11 predicted proteins | sample 5400201 | NCBI WGS metagenome assembly WNFP01 (sample SAMN13153355, study PRJNA577476) | soil metagenome | isolation source: 115 cm saprolite under Madrone tree | place: USA:California | collected 2016-06-14
CCGGAGTGCAGATGGACCTCATACCACGTACCGGGAAGCTGGTGTGGAAGATGCATGTCATTGGAGAGTAGAGGCTTTCCCGAAACGGTGTGCGCGCCCGATACCACCCAGTTGTTCGAACCGGGCACACACGCTTCGTACGCGCTTTGGGTGCCTGCTGGTGGCGTAGGTTTCAATCCGCTGATCGGTTTTTTGTCCGGTGGCGGCAATTCCACACCTGTGCTGCGTGCCGAACTTCCTGGCGGACGGTCGCGCCACGAGTCAGGCGGGTAAAGGTCGGCCATTAACTCAGGCGACAGCTTGGCGCCGATCTGCTCACGCCAATATTCAGTCTCAAACTGCGGGTTGAGCAACTGGCTCATGCTCACGCCTACCAGCACCGAGTCGGCAACAGTCCAGGGTTTGGGCGAGTATCCGAGAACGCGGAATTCAATTGGCAGACGATCGCGATGCTGGTCAATGAATGCGTTCACGCCGCTCGTATAAGCCTCAAAAAAAGCGCGATCTCTGGCGGGAAGCTGTGCGGCAACGCGTTCTGATACGGCGCGCAGACGAAGAATGCGCTGTGCCTTATCGTGTTCGACCCATGTTGAACCGGGGCGAATGCGGCCGGTAGATCGTGAAACTCTGGGCGTTGTGGGCTTGGAAGCGGGAAGAATCTCCGCCAGCTCGCCTCCGGCAAACCGCCGTGTCATGTCCATCTGCCAAAGCCGGTCCTGGGCTGTGACGTAGCCTTGGGCGAGAAACAGATCTTCGAGAGTGGCCGCTGTAAGGTGCGGAACGCCATGCGCATCGCGCATAACCGTGACTGGGGCGCTCAGACCTGGGATGACAATCGTGCCATCCAACTGCGCCAGAGCCGAGTGGGCGGTATGGTAAAACCACAAACCGGCGGCCAGTGTGGCCAGGACGACCGCTACCAGCAGCCAAAAAACTGTTTTCAGCAACCAACGTTTCTTGCGAGAACGCGCAACCGGAGCAGCGACGGAAGTCCCAGCCATAAGATTGCGATTCTAAGGGATACGAGCCCGCGACACAAACCGCACAGCCACGTCGTTTGACACTCTGGCTTGGGATGGTAGGATGGTTTCGATACTGAAAATGATTTTCATTTTCCTTTCCTATGCCAATGCAAACTCGCATTGACGACCACGCTCCGCCCACGCGCGAAGCCATGCGCGAAGCGCAGGAAATCTTCTTCCGCCATCTGAAACGGGTTGGTCTGAAGCACACCGAGCAGCGCGACACGATCCTGCGCACGTTTCTGGAAACGCGCGACCATCTGTCTACCGACCAATTATTCCGCCTCGTCCGCAAGAAAGACGCCAAGATTGGTTTCACCACCGTGTATCGCACACTCAAACTTCTGGCCGAATGCGGGCTGGCCAGTGAGGTCGCGTTTCATGACGGGGTCGCCCGTTACGAGCATCAGTTCAATCGCCGCAGCCACCATCACATGGTGTGTACGGAGTGCGGCGTCTCCGTGGAGTTCTTTTCACCGGAAGTCGGAAGACTGGAAGAGGAGATCGGACACAAGTACCACTTTGACGCCACCCGTCACACCTTCCAGATTTACGGAATCTGCGGCGACTGTAGTCGCAAGATGTCGAAGAAGCCGATCTAGATTCAGCTCTCCATTTCTGGCCACCGCTGTTTGTCCTCTGGCATCCCACTTCTGAAACCAGCAAAATCCAGGAGCAAACAATGAGAGCAGTGGTTTATCACGGAGTGGGTGACATTCGCTTGGAGAATGTGCCCGAGCCCAGGATTCTGAAACCGAACGACGCAATTGTGCGGTTGACCGCCAGCGCCATCTGCGGCACTGATCTTCATTTGGTGCGCGGCACCGTGCCGGGCATGTTGCCCGGCACAATTCTCGGTCATGAAGGCGTAGGCGTTGTGGAAGAGATCGGCAGAGCAGTGCGCAACTTTAAGCTCGGCGATCGAGTCATTGTTCCTTCGACAATCGGTTGTGGTAATTGCTCGTACTGCCGCGCAGGCTATTACGCACAGTGCGATAATGCGAATCCGAATGGCCCAGACGCGGGAACGGCATTTTACGGCGGTCCAGCAAATTCCGGTCCATTCAATGGCATGCAGGCTGAGTTCGTCCGCGTGCCATTTGCCAACGTGAATTTGGTGAAAGTGCCTGAGGAAGTGCTGGATGATGAGGCTATCCTGCTTTCTGACATCTTTCCCACCGGTTACATGGCCGCTGACTTGGCGGAGATCCATCCTGGCAGTACAGTCGCGGTGTTCGGCTGCGGTCCTGTAGGACAGTTCGCCATCGCCAGCGCAAAGTTGCTGAATGCTGGACGCATCTTTGCCATCGACGCAATTCCCAGCCGCTTGGCCATGGCACAGGAGCAGGGCGCGGAGATCATTAATTTCGAGAAAGAGGACGTCATTGCAGCTATCAAGGGATTCACCGGTGGCATTGGCGTGGACCGCGCGCTGGATTGCGTAGGCGTTGACGCGAACCGTCCGCACCGTGCTGCGCTGACGGAGAGGATCAAGTCCACACTTGCGATAGCAAAGCCAGATGGAGACAACTGGCACCCCGGCGACGCGCCTTCACAGGTGCTTGAGTGGGCCGTGATGGCGCTGGCCAAAGCGGGAACGTTCTCCGTCGTTGGCGTTTACGGAGATAACTCGAGTTTGGCAATCGGAAAAGCAATGGAGAAGAACCTCACGTTGAAGATGGGAAACTGCCATCATCGCAAGTACATTCCCAGACTCTTGGACCTGGTGCGGAGCGGGACAGTTGATCCGTCTAACATTCTCACGCAAGTGGAACCCATGGACGATGTGATTGAAGCATACAAGCTCTTCGACAAGCGCACGCCAGGATGGGTGAAGGTAATGCTGCAACCACAATCGAGAATCAAAGCGGCTTAGCGCGGCGCATTGTGACGTCGTTCGGCTAGGTACAATCGTGATGTGCTCGAGCTGCGTCCCTACCGGCCACAGGACCGTAAGCGATTGCTGAAGATCGATCAACTTTGCTTTGTCTCCGGCATTTCTTATACAGAAGAAGAATTAGCGTTCTTCCTCAAGCGCTCTTCCGCGATCTCGCTGGTGGCGGAAGATGACGGGAACATAGCCGGTTTCATCATTGCCGACCGCCTTCGTTCCCGGCGCGCGGCCACCTTGATCGGCCACATCATCACGATTGATGTTCTGCCTGATGCCCGGCGCGCTGGCCTCGGTAGTCGTCTGCTCTCGGCAGCAGAGCAGGAGTTAAAGATAGCCGGCTGCGAGAGTGTCTCGCTTGAAGTGGCCGTGGACAATGCTCCTGCTCTTATTTTTTACAAGAAGCATGGATACTCAGTGCTGAAGGTGCTTCCGCGCTATTATCTCGATTCGATTGACGGCCTGCTCATGGGCAAGAAGCTCTGAACGAACTTCAGCATGTTAGAATCGCGATTCTCGCTTTTCAGCCTGCGAGCTTTGGAAGTCAATGTCTTCATCAAAGCCCCTCAGAATGGCCATCGATAGCGGTGGGACGTTCACCGATTGTGTCTGGCTTGACGGTTCAACCCTGCGAATACTTAAAGTGTTCTCGACGTCCGGTGATCCGTCGCAGGCCATAACCAGCGCAGTCCAGAAGATTGCCGCAGCCGGGAACGAAGTCGTAGTTCTGCATGGCACGACAGTAGGGACGAACACGCTTTTGCAACGCAAAGGCGCACGCGTTGCGTTCGTAACAACCGCAGGATTTGAAGACTCCATTGAGATCGGACGCCAGAACCGTCCCAGGCTCTATGATTTCTTCTTTGAGAAAGACCCAGCACTTGCGCCGCCGGAGTTGCGGTTCGGTGTGGAAGAGCGCACTTCTGCGGAAGGCAAGGTGCTGCGCCATGTGGACAGGACGGCCATTACTGCGCTCGCCTCGCGCATCAAAGCGCAGAAGCCGGAAGCGATTGCGATCTCGCTTTTGTTTTCATTCGCGAATCCAGAGAATGAGCGGCTTGTGGCCGAAGAGTTGAGCGGCGTGGGCGTTCCTCTCTCCGTCTCGCACCAGATCCTGCCGGAATTTCGCGAGTACGAGCGTGCCAGCACCGTCCTGGTGAACGCGTACTTGCAGCCTGTGATGCAAACATATCTTCACCGGCTCCAGAAGCGAGCAGAAAAGACGAACCGCTCGCGCATCTTCGTCATGCAATCGAGCGGCGGCATTACGACCCTGGCCACGGCGGCTGACCAGCCGGTACGCACTGTTCTTTCCGGGCCTGCGGGCGGAGTTGTGGGTGCATCGGCGCTCGCGAAGCGTAGCGGCGTGGAGAGGATCATCACCTTTGACATGGGCGGAACATCGACTGACGTTGCATTAGTCGACGGCAGTCCGACTGCCACGAATGAAGCGGAAGTGGCCGGCCTTCCAGTACGCGTTCCTGTACTGGACATACACACTGTCGGAGCAGGTGGCGGATCGCTGGCGCGCTTTGACGCAGGCGGAGCATTGCGGGTGGGACCGGAATCCGCTGGCGCCGATCCCGGGCCAATCTGTTATGGCAAAGGCGAACGGCCTACTGTGACTGACGCGAATCTGCTGCTGGGACGTTTGCCCGCTGATCAGTTTCTGGGCGGCGATTTCCAACTCGATCTTCCGCGCACCGTAGCAATGGTAAAGCAGTGGCTCAAACAAAACGGCAGCCGGCTTTCGGTGGAAGACTTTGCCTCGGGCGTTGTGCGTGTAGTGAATGCCAACATGGAGAAAGCTATCCGCGTGGTCTCAATCGAGCGGGGCTATGATCCGCGCGAGTTCTCGCTGGTCGCATTTGGCGGAGCGGGAGCCATGCACGCATGTGATCTGGCCCAGGCATTGCGCATTCCACGAGTGGTTGTTCCAGCGTATCCAGGCGCTCTCTCTGCTCTGGGTATCCTCATCAGCGACGTGGTGAAGGACCACTCGCGCACCGTGCTTCTTCGCGTGAAAGAGCTGCCGCTGAAACGATTGGACGCCATCTATTCCGACCTGCAGAAGAATATTTCGACCGAGTTGAAGAAAGAAGACTGGAAGGGAAGAGTGGTCTTCGAACGCAGTTGCGACTTGCGCTATCGTGGGCAGGGCTATGAATTGAACCTGCCCTTCGGCCGCAACCTGCTGGAGAGCTTCCACATCGAGCACAAACGGCGTTATGGATATAGCAGCCCCGGACGCGAGATTGAAATTGTGACCCTCCGTTTGCGCGGACGCCTGCCTTCGCCAGAAAAGCTTTCATCCATAAACATGGAAGTGCGGGATCAGAAGCGAGCAGAAGGCGTCACCGCGACCGTTTTTGGCGGAAAGATCTTGAAAACGCAAGTGATAACGCGGTCAAACCTCACTCCAGGCAGACGGTATCGCGGCCCCGCAATTATTACTGAATACAGCGCAACTACAGTGGTGCCTCCGGGTTTCATCTACCAAGCCGATAAGGCCCATAATCTCCTGGTTGGAATTGGTTGAGATAAGGCGCTCGCAAGGGCGCCTTATCTTTCTTTATGCTTCGGCGAGACACAAAGCAAAAGGGCGCTCAAGTGCGCCCCTATGCTCTTCCCTCTTACAGCTGTTAGGCGGCTTCGTCTTTCTTCCGCTCGCCGTGCTCGTCCCTCTCCATCTGTGGTTTGTGTACCCGGAGGTCGTCGGCAACATCCCTTGCAGCATCTTTCATCTTGCCAACTGCTTCGCGGGCCTTGCCCTTGGCTTGGTCAGCGATTCCTTCCGTCTGGGTCTTTGTATCGCCAGTCCATTCACCCGCTTGACGCTTGATACGTCCTTTCACATCTTCCATCTTTCCCTTAATGCGATCTTTGTCCATGTCCAATCCCCCAATCGTGAGTTTTTCGAACTGTCTTACGAGTTGAAGTTTGCTGCTTAAACGGTGGTTCGTCTGCCGGTGATGAGCTGGAAAATAAGTGCTACCAGCGCCAGAACCAACAGTAAATGTATGAATCCACCCAGCGTGTAGCTGCTTACAACACCCAACAGCCACAGAACGAGCAGAATTACAAAAAGTGTCCAAAGCATGTACCCACCCTCATTTTTTTCGTGAACTCTATCAAGATTGGAAGGCCATGATTGGGCAGTGGTTGTAAAAAATCGAGAGCAGTGGCTGGATACAGAGAGAAGGAATTAAAAACCTTACAGAATCTTTACAAAATTCCAGTGTTGCAGCTGGCGGCTGCATTTTGCGCAGCCGCCACTCACAATACAGAGTTAGTTATTGACTTTCTTTTCTGAGTACGTAACCGTGGCTTTCACACCCTCGCTGTCGCTCGCGACGATTACGCCCACGGCATGACCACTGTCCTTGTCCTCTCCGTTGACCACGCCACTCACTTTGCCATCGCTGGTGGAGGTGGTGGTGGTCACCGTAAGCCCGGCGGACTTCAGCGCCTCGCCGTAGAAGCTCAATACTTTGTCAGCAGAGTCACTGGTGGAGAACACGAAGGCGCCGCTCTGCTTCCCGTTCTCATTGACGGACATTGTGTTCTGCGGATTGGACCCGGGATATACAGGCACCCAGGGCGGAGCCTTTTCGGCGGCAGCGCCGGTGCCAAATTTGGCGGTGCCATTGTCTCCCTTCATTTCCACATTGGCGGAGTTGCCATCGGTAGAGATCTTCGCTTCGTTCCCCTTTTCATCTGTGATGACCATGCTCTTTTTCCCGGGATCGAATTTCATGCTCACGATCTTGCCGTCTCTCTTATTCCTGACAACGATGGTACCGGACGAATCGTTGCTGGAGACAATTTCCAGATCAGGATTGAGCGTGACCATCATCTTGGCGGTCGCCAGTCCGGGGTTCTTTTGCATCAACTCGGAGTCCATTCCGGCTTGTTTGGCTTTGTGAACCAGGAAATACATGCCTGCCACTCCGCTGATGACTAACAGGACTACCAAGCCCCCAAAGATGCCCAGAATCCATAACAACACGTTGGACTTCTTGGGTGAAGCGCCTGCGGACGGTTGCGGAGGTGTGGATGGCATAGTGGACATGGCTTGATCTCCTCTTGGTACAGTTTGGTTAAGAAAGACTTGTGGGCACTACGAGAATGCAGGCATTATACACACGGCAGTGTGCGGTCGCACGAGGTAGAAAGGCCTGCCGCCACATCAAGCAGGATGTTGGCCCCGGCAATCAGGTCGGCCTCGTCAGTGTGTTCGTCTGGACTATGACTGATTCCGCCGCGGCTGGGCACGAAGATCATGGCGGCTGGGCAGACCCGCGCGATCATCTGCGCGTCATGTCCCGCGCCGGAGGTCATGCGGCGGCTCTTAAAGCCTCGTACGTCAGCGGCACATTCAATGAGACCCACCAGGTCGCGATCAAAGGCAACCGGCTTGAGGCGGACAATCCTCTCCAGGCGGATCTCCACACTTTCCTGTTGCGCAAGCTGTTTCACGAATCGCGTAAGATGTTGTTCGGCGGCGAGCAAGCGTTGTTCGTCGGGATCACGCAAATCAACGGTCAAGACCGCCCGTGAAGGAATGATGTTAATGGCGTCAGGTTGAAACTTAATGGAACCCACGGTAGCGACGGTCGGCGGTGTGGCTGCAATCTCATCGCGCAAGAACGTGATTACCCGCGCCGCTGCAAGACCGGCGTCGCACCGCATGGCCATTGGAGTCGTGCCAGCATGGTTTGCGACACCTTCGATGGTCACACGCTGCCACGATATCCCTTGCAGGTCTTCGACGACTCCAATAGTGCAATCTCCAGCTTCCAAAATCGGTCCTTGTTCGATGTGAAGCTCAAGATACATTGCCGGACGGATGCTGCCGGGAGTTTCAGATCCCGCATATCCAATGCGCTTCAATTCCTGGCCCAGAATGCTGCCGTCGGTGCCGACAGAAGCCAGCGCCGCCTGCAAGCTGTATCCTCCGGCAAAAACCAGAGATCCCATCATGTCCGGCTGGTAGCGCACGCCTTCTTCGTTGGTGAAGGCCGTGAGCACGATCGGACGAGCCGGCTGCTTTCCGCTCCCTTGCAGCGCCTCGATTACTGAAAGCGCAGAAAGAACGCCATAGCATCCGTCGAGTATTCCCGCGTTAATGACAGTATCAATGTGCGATCCGATCATCAGCGGCTGATGCCTTTGAATGTCGCCCCAGATGCCGAAGATATTGCCAATGCCGTCGACTGTGACCGAGAGACCGGCGGATCGCAGCCAGGAAACGAGCAAGTCTCGTCCGAGCTTGTCCTCGCTCGATGCAGCCAGACGCGTCAACCTGCCGGAAGCATCTCTTCCCGTATTGCCGAGCACAGAGAGGCGTTCAAGAAGGCGGGCAGCGTCGATGGACAGGTAAGTCACCAGTTGTGCGAGACCAAAATCAGCACCAAGAATACGCGGATTGCAGCAGCATGGAAAAGCCTGACGGCTTCTTTTCCTCAGTCTGGAAGCAGGGACAGGTTAGGGTTCTTCTTTCACAATAGCCTTCGCACTGGATTGCTGAATCTTGGGAGATATCTGTTCCTGCCACCTGGCCGCAGCTCTGGCAGTCAGGCAGCATTCGCCGGCGGGAATGGGGCTTCCGTGCGGGCATGTCCGCGGATGGCCCAGGAAGGAGCAAATACTGTCTGTGGCCTCAGGCGAGAGAATATGTTCAAACCGGCAAGCCTGCTCCGCAACTTCTTTTTCATCGTGGACGTGAAACGTCTGCGTGAAGAGCCGCTCGGCCAGGCGGTGTCGGCGGATCACATCTTCGGCCCGCTTGCGCCCTTTCTCGGTGAAGATGATCATCTGCTCGCCGTGATCGTTATGGCCGGTCGGCGCACGGAAAGCCACATGGCAACGATTCAAGACCCGTTTATGGGTGTGCGGAGCTTCCGTGTGTTCAGTGAGCTCGACCAGGCCCATCGCTTCCATTCGTTCCAGTGCCATGCGCATGGGCAGCGCGCCCTCGACTTCCACCCGCCCCAGCTCCGCCGGCTCTCCGTTTTCCGCAAGCACCCAGAGCTCTTCCAGAACCTCGTCGAACTGCTCTTCGTCGGAAAAGGCGAAGGTCTCCTGGGCAATGATCGTGCCGTGATGCAGTTCGAGCCTGCGGTCAGCCAGGCGCGCGACGACAGGATCGTGGGTGACCATGATGATGGTCCGTCCCTGAGCATGAAGTTCGCGCAACTGGCGCAGAACGATTTCTTCATTCAGCGCGTCGAGGTTGCCGGTAGGTTCATCTGCCAGGATAATCGTGGGATCGTTTATCAGCGCCCGGGCAATGCACACGCGCTGCTGTTCTCCGCCGGAAAGCTGCGATGGCAGATGGTCGGCGCGATCCTTCAGTCCAATACGCTCCAGCGCGGCGAGAGCTCCAGCCTTGTCCGTCATGCTGTGGAAGTACTGCGCCAGCATTACGTTTTCAATGGCGGTCAGGTAGGGAATCAGGTGAAACTGCTGGAAGATGAAACCAATCTTCTCCGCGCGGAAGCGGTTTAGCGCCGCTTGCGACATGTGGGAGACGTTGGTGCCGTGAATCCAGACTTCGCCGGCGGTTGGCTGGTCCAGACAGCCAATCAAATTCACCAGCGTGGACTTACCCGAACCGGATGGCCCCATCACTGCCAGCCACTCGCCCGGGGCCACCGACAGAGAAACGTCATCCAACGCGCGGACCTCGGTGTTCGCGGCGTATATCCGAGTGACGTTCTTCAGCTCAATCGGCATTATTCTCCCCTCAGGATCTGCGCTGGCTGAATGCGCTGCAACATTCGTATCGGCGCCATCGCCGCGAGCAGCGCCAGCAGAATGCTCCCCAGAATAACGGGAAGCAGCAAATCGAGCTGCGGCGGAATGGCGGCTTCGAAATTCACTTTACCTATCCAATATGCCACGCCGCTGCCCACAATGAAACCTGCGACCCCGCCAGCAAGCGCCAATAAGACCGACTCCGAAGCAAACAGCAGGTTCACCGCCCTATTGGAAGCGCCAAGCGCTTTCATGACGGCAAAGTCTTTGCGGCGCTCGAGAACGGAGCTGGTGAAAGTTGCGACCATGCAGAGCATGATGAGCACGACGACGACGATGGCGGCGGCGAGCACGATAGAGCGCGTCCGGCCAAGAACGGCGGTTTGCGTCTGTGTGATCTGCCGGACCGGCTCGACTTCGAGCTGCGGCAGAGAAGTGCGCAATTGGTGGATGGCATTTTGAATTTCCTGCGGCCGGCCATCGATGCGGACGAGAGCGGTGTTGGGCTGTACTCCTGTCCACTTAGAAAGCGAAGCCTGAGAAATATATATGCGGTCGTCATCCTCTGATCCTGAGCGGATGACTGTGCCTGGCACGATTTGCTCGCTTGCCCCGGCAAAGGAGAGCTTCAAGGGGCCGGGGGGAATGATGTCATTGGCACGTGCTCCAATCAAAGCGCCGCCTTTGTCTCGAACCGTCAATGACCACCATGAATTCAGTCTCAGGAGCTTGTCGAGGTCCGCTCCACCCACGACGATCTTTTGCCTGCTGGGCGTTGTGGCAATGACATAGGCGACAGGAACAACGTCGCCCTTGCTTCCAACGGCCGCGTCAATCTTCACCAACTCATCTCCGGTCAGGCTGCCATCATGCTTGTTGACAATTACATTGGCGCCAAAACTGCGAAACTCGCGGCTCAGCTTGCCTTCCAGATCGTAATAAATCGTAAGCGCAACGGTAGCCATGGTTGCGACCACGGCCACGGAAAGCAGCGCTGTGAATGCGCGGTCTTTGCGAACCCATGCATCTTTCATCACCAGGCGCAAGAACAGTGGTTGGCGGCTCAGGCATCACCTCGCAAGACGACTGCGGGATCGAACTGCATGGCCTTCCGCACTGCGCCGACGCTTCCGACAAATGTGACGAGCAATGCGCTGAAGACTACCACCGGCAGAACCGCTGTGTTTACAGTTAGGGGAGATCCAAAAATAGTTTGGCCAATACGTTGAGCCAGCATCGAACCCGCGGCAAAACCTGCGACTGCTCCGGCGATAGCCAACAAGCCTGCTTCAACGAGAAAGAGCGAAGCTACAGTGGCATTGCTCGCGCCAAGGGACTTCATCAGGCCAACTTCGTGGCGGCGCTCCAGGATCGTTGCTGCCATGGCAGCCGAAATCGCAAGTGCGGAGGCAACCAGCGCGGAAATCGTCAGCAGCAACATGAGACCTGAGATCCGCGCCAGCACCCTGCCCTGGTTTTGCTCCACCTGGCGGATCTGGTCCACGCGCACGTTCGGCAGCGCCTCGTGTATTTGGAGAGCGATGGAGTTGGCGTATGGAGAGCAGTACCAGCGATCACGCATCGTCGGCGACATCTTGCTGGGATCGCGGCGGGCAAATGCGTCTTCGGGTTTGGTGAGCGCACTTACTAGCACGCGTCGAACAGCCCCCGGCTGTTTCAGGATGGTCTGTGCGATGTGGAGTGGAGCGACGATCGCCTGGTCTTCCGCGCCGCCGCTGTTGAGGATGCCACTCACACGGACGGTCTTGCCCACAACGGCTATGTCGTCACCGATTGACAGCTGTTGCTCCTGCGCCAGCCTGCCGCCGATCAGAACGTCCGGCGCATGATCTTTAGGCCACTCTGCATAATCCTGAGGCCACGCGCCTTCCACTTTCCACCAACCATTGACGCTGCGAATGCCGGTTGAAAACTCTTCCGTACCATAGCGGAGTGGCTGCGCGAAATATGTGCCAATCAATTCGGAGTGGAAACTGTGGCCGTGGGCGGTAAAGCTCTGCGGGTCTGAAAGGAACGGCGCAAAGCCGAGAATATTGTGCCCCCAAAAAATGCTCTTCAGCTTGAGTAAATCGGCTTCAGGAATATAGGCACCTTCGCTGGCCGGTTTTAGGCTTATACCACCCAGATTCACATCAAGTGTGTCTTCTACAGGAGTAAGCACCAGGTTCGCGCTGGTTTTGCGCAGCTCCTGGGTCATCTTGTCGCCCACATCGGTTCCAACGGCAATCATGGCCGTGGCTATGCTCATGCCCAGTGCGATAGCCAGTAGGGCCACGGACTTCCGACGTTTTTGCCGGCGGAACGATTCGAATACAAGACGCAGGAACATTCAGATCACTTGGTGAAGTGGGCGGCTCCTTCAGAGAGATCAGCCGCATTGATGGTGACGGCATTGCCGCTCTGGGTCGAGTGGAGCGGGATCGGATTGCACCCTCCCGATTGTCCCACGCTCTGAGGATTCACCGGCGCCGCGCAGTTCTTGCAGATCAGCCCAGAGGGCCCCTTGTAAAAACCTACAGCGCCGCAAATCTGACAGGCGTCAAACACGCTGGCGACGCTCCCGTCCGGCTTGCGATAGAGGAGAAAGCGCACATTGGTCCCATTGGTATCAACGCTGTAGCGCCGCAGCTCACCCATCGCGAGGTCAGCGGTGGAGATGGTGGTACGGCCGTCTTTATCGAACACCAATTGCGTGGCCGGCGAGAGTTCGATCTTCTGCGCGTAAACAAACTCCACTGTCACCATAGAGATAAACAGAAATGACATGACGCAAACGGCGACGGCCCAAAACCGCTCGCGCCGGGCTGTCCACTCTGCTTTGCGCTCCTCGGCCTTCGACGAAGTCACAATCGCCTCAGGCTTCCTGCGCCGATATTCCAGAAGCAGCATCAGAACCACGAGAGCGAGCATGGTGATGGGGAAGAAGTAGTCATTGCGGACGATTGGACCAATCAACGCCATCTCACTCTTACTCGATAACAGATATCCATTCTCCGAGAGCTCGTGCAGGCCCGAGATGACAAGTTGCGCTGCCACAAAGAACAGTATGACGGTGGTGATGCGGAAAAACTTCTGCAGATTCACGCGGACACTGCCTTTGACGAACATCACGCCAAAAACAACCGCGAGCGCGACGCCCAGAAGCGTCCCGAGAAAGCTCATCAGTTCGGTGGAATTGAGGGTGACGCCCGA
>WNFP01004482.1_pt1 | contig 12885 bp, 6 predicted proteins | sample 5400201 | NCBI WGS metagenome assembly WNFP01 (sample SAMN13153355, study PRJNA577476) | soil metagenome | isolation source: 115 cm saprolite under Madrone tree | place: USA:California | collected 2016-06-14
GCGCCGACCGTTGAGGGACTCGATTGTTGGGGGCAGTTGTGTGCAATCCTTTCTTGGGAGTGGCAGAATCCCGAATTGCTTGCGGTCCACTTCCTGACCGTTGCTTCCTACAATCTCCAGCACCCGATGCAATTTGCGGAGAAGGCGATTGAGGGACTCAGGGCATCGTTCACAGCGCATCTGCAGGGCCGTATTTCTGTCGCTGAGATCCGGCGGGCGACGAACGCAAGATACGGCGGGAAGGCGAGGGTGCTGCGTGATCCAGCGCTATGCCGGCCAGTTCTGCGACATTGGTCGATGACTGTTGCTGACGTCTACTTGTCCGGCAAGCCGGAAGGAGCGACTCACCGTGTTAAGCAATGGGCGGCCACAATTGCGAACGAGATCGCCTGACAACTGATTCGCGCGAGTCGCGTCGCGAAAACTCCGTCAAGTCGCCAAGGGTTTACTGATGCTGGAGCAAAGTTTCCGGATTGCGCCAGGATGACGGGCAACCCTTACATAATCCTGTAAGGGAAGGGTTGCCGACCACGCGCCCAGAATCGTCGAATCCGCTGCGTAGGGATGAAGGACGAAACCTAGTTCGCGAGCTGCGGGGTAGGGTGCCATTCGGCCACTACATGAAGATGTCAGTTTGTTGCGCGCGCCAATTTCGCAGAATTCCAGGGATTTTTTATTCGGGAAGGACTTCAATCGCACTGATCGAAGGGTAGTTCACCGAAGGAGTGAAGTAGATCTCTATCTTGCCTTGTGGCGTGGGTTCAATATGCTGGAAGGTCTTGACCAACGGTTCGGAGCCGACTTCCCGGAAGATGTCGAATCCCTTTAAGAGCGTCGAGCCGTTGCAGTAGACATCAAACACCCGGCTGCCCATACCTCCAATGCCGCCATTCTCGACACCAAACCAATGTTCCATAAAGTACAATTTCAAGGTGTACTTGCCGCCATTCACGACGGGGACTACATAATGGAAGTGCCCAAATCGATGCCATTCGTAAAGACGGCCATCGGCGACTTTGGATAAATCGCCTCCGAAACTACTCAGGCGCCCACCGAAGAAATATCTGTCCGGCAGCCAAACATTTCCCTTGGAATCGCGGAAGGAGGAGTGCCCGACGACAATCCTGACCGGAAGCATGCGATGCGGAGTGCCCGGAAGAATTTCAACCGCATTTACAAATGCCTCAGGATTAGTGAAGTCCAGATGAATGGTTTCGTCGCTCGCAGGTATAACATCTTTAAATACTTTCGTGGTGGCAATGTCATCTCCTCCGGCGTCGTCCACCACATCCAAGTTGGTAGGTGACCCGCCATTGATGGAGAACGCTACATTGCGACTAGCTTCTTGAAGGCCCGACGTTTCAGCGAACAGGAGATGAACCTCGTAAGTTCCAGGCGGGACGGGGTAATTGCAATGAAAGACGCCTCGCCTCCCTGCAGCGAACAGTTGCGGATCTTCAGTGCCTTGGATAACGTGACCCGCAACAGAGAATGAAGTTCCCCCCGAGCAGAAATGATCGCTATCCCAAGTAGAACCACCGCGATCTACGTAAGGGGCAGAAACATTGCCCACCATCACGCGGAAAATCTTCCCAGAACCGAATCCCGGAGTAGCACCGAGCAAGGCCTGGGCTGAGCTGTCAGGCCCGCTCTTCGAGTGCCGTTCCTTCCAGGCAAAAGCCGTGAGAACAGATACAGCAACCACAAAAATAGCGGCCGCTATCATCCTTCGACTCGGTGGTCTGTACTTAACTGCGGATTTCCTGCCGAGGTGACGCCCTGCGGCTATGTCTGGTAGGGGCTCCTGCAGTGGCTGGTCAATCTTCTCCCGTTGTTCTTGTGTCCGGCCGTTACCCCCAGAGGAATGTCTGTCAAGAGATTGGCTATTCCGATTCTCATCGGGCTTTGTTTCGCCTCTTGCCGTGTCTAAGTCGGTCGTATGAATGAACTTAGGAACGTAGTGGCCAGGGGGGAGACAAATATGGACCGGCTGCTCTGCTCCCGCACTTCGGTAATAGTCTTCTAGTCTTTTTCGTAACGCATGCGCTGTGACGCGGACGATGGTATCTAGCTGCGGATCAAAGGATTCCGGCCGCCCCAGGGCCCGCACGGCGATGCTGTACTCCTTAATTTCATCGACGGCACCCCTGAAGTACTCTTCGCAGACAAAAGTCAAAAGTCGAACAAGATTGTTCGCTCGGCCGATCACACCGGAAGCCAGGATAGCTTCGAGTTCAGCCCGCTCAGCCTCAAGCTTGCTGATTGCCGATGGCAAGTTGTAATCCTCTCAACAAATGTCTTACCTGGGTCAGGGTTCCGTGCCTGATAGTGGCAGTATAACTCACTTCGTGAAGTGCGAGGTCGACTGAAAGCGCTTGAATCTCCATGGATTTAGCGTGTACTCAAGCTCACAAGGCCAATAAATTTTAGAATACCCGGCCCGCATGAGATTTTAACAGTGAATTCACGGTCAATAACTTCCCGTCCGACGTGCTGCCGCTGCATAAGTGAAGAGTGGTTTTATTCCCTGTGGCCTCTTGATCGCTTCCAGGTCCAGCGACAAGATTATGTTACGCATGAATTACAAAATAAGAACGACATCTGGTGTTTTTCAACGAATCGAGAAGTTTGCTCGCGAAAAGCGGAGAAAGCCGGGTCTCGTCTTCCAGCAGATGAAGGAATCATGAACCATGTACCGGATACACAAAGCTGTGAAAAATGCTGCAAAGGGAAGTCATATTTCCGGCAGCCCTGGATGTGCAGTACTAATCTCATTCTTCCTAGCCACGCTGGCATTGCCAGCCCACGCGCAGTGGACACAGGCGTGGAGTGACGAATTCAACGGTCCGGCGGGTTCTTTCCCGGACCCGACGAAATGGACTTACGATGTGGGAGGCGGCGGCTGGGGCAACGCCGAATTGGAAGTCTACTGCGCCGCTGGATCCAATGCCGCACCTTGCAGCGCCGCTACACCGAATGTCTTCATGGACGGCAACGGCAATCTGGTCATCCGCGCGATAAGGACTCCAGGTGGGACGTGGACCTCCACGCGCATGAAAACGGAGGGGCTACAACAGTTTCAATATGGCCGCATTGAAGCGCGGATGAAACTGACTGTCGGTAATGGACTGTGGCCGGCCTTTTGGATGTTGGGAACGAACATTGGCTCGGTGGGCTGGCCGAATTGCGGCGAGTCCGACATCATGGAATGGGTTCCACAATATACCGCTACCACCACTTCATCCACCGATCACGGCCCAGCTTATTCTGGCGGGAATGGAATCGGAGCGCGATACATATTTCCGAATAACGGCCAAGTAGATGATCCCGGCTACCACACATACGGCGTGGTGTGGTCCCCGTACCAGATGCAGTTCTACAGGGACGACTGGACGAAGCCATTCTTGACCGTCACACCGACTTTCATCCCTCCTGGAAGCCAGTGGGTATTTAACCACCCATTCTTTATTCTTCTAAACCAGGCGATAGGCGGCAATTTCCCCAAACCAGGGCCGGATAGCTCGAAACCAATTCCTGCCGATATGCTCGTTGATTATGTGCGCGTATTTACCTGGGATGCCGGCGCACCTGCGGCGCCTGTCGGACTGCGTGTGGATTCACATGCCAGCAATCAAGTCGAACTCCACTGGGAACCGGACAACCATGCCGGAGGGTTCTTTGTGCCGGACGCCTACGACATTTATGCCAGCACTACCCCGGGCTTTGACCCCTCATTCAGCAACTTGCTCGTTCAGCACTATCATGGCGTCCACTACATCCACCAGGGCCTAAATCCGGGCGCCACCTACTACTATCAGGTGCGCGCTGTCGGTCTTGGGGGAGAATCAATCTCTTCGAACGAAGCTTCGGTTACGACTGACTCCTTTGGCAATGCCACGGGAATTGCCATCAATGCAGGCGGTTATGCAGTCGAGAATTTCGCTACGGAGGCCTTCTCAGCAGGCGGATTTACGAACTCCCACAGCGGTGTGGTAATTGATACTTCCGGGATCACGGACCCTGCGCCGCAAGGCGTCTACGAGACCGAACACTGGGGAGCGAGCGCCTGGGCCATCCCTAATCTAAATCCGCAAGCTACCTATACCCTGCGGCTGCACTTCGCAGAAAACACTTTCACGGCTCCCGGCAAGCGGCTTTTCAATGTAGTTGTGAACGGCCAACAAGTATTGGCCGACTTCGACATCTTCGTGGCCGCAGGTGCAATGGCCAAGGCGGTCGTCGAAGAGTTCACGGTGAGGCCGGACGAGAACGGTATTGTGGCAATACAGTTTGTTCCGGGATCGGCGGACCAGCCAACCATTTGCGGCATTGAATTAATTCCTGCCGGTTCCGCCGACGCCAAAGGACCGAAGCTTGTTCTTGGCAGCGCCGGAAGTACGACAGCGAGCATCGCCATTAATGCGGGTGGTCCTTCCGTCGGCGCGTTCCTCGCCGATACCGACTTTGCTGGGGGCAGAATCGGTTCTTCTATTCCCAATGTCTCCCTCGTTGACATTTCCGGCGTAACGGATCCCGCGCCGAAGGAGGTTTATCTCACTCAACGAGTCGGAACTGGCGTGGGATCATTTGGCTACTTCATCCCCGGCTTGATCCCAGGAGCCACTTACAAAGTGCATCTGCATTTTGCCGAGGGATTTTTCAAGGCCCCTGGGAGCCGTATGTTTAATGCGGTTCTCAATGGGCAAACCGTTCTGAACAATTTCGATATCGTAGCCGCCGCCGGCAAGGTCAACAAGGTCGTGATCGAGGAATTTACCGTGAAGGCCGATCGTTACGGCCTGGTTATGCTGCAATTCCTGGTCGGCGCTGCGAACGTCCCGAGCATTCGCGGAATCGAGTTAGTAGAAACTGCGCTACCGGCGTCGGGGGAGCCTCAATAAGTAAGCACGACCGCCGGAGCGATTGGCTCGTTGCATTGCGAATGACGCGTCGCGTCTTTGCCAAACTTTGGCAAGCCAGTTCGTTTTCCATGGCCCTGCGAAGCCAGGCTAACAGTAAATTCACCGTTAGCTAACTTCCCGCCTGAACGCAGCTCTGTTTTACTCTCTTCATCGATTAATTCGTTACCCCATTTGCGGTGCAGCTTCCTGAACCGCGATTGCCGCGGCCGGTCAGAGGAGCAGTGCAACAACAGACTGTAATGCCGCCTTAGGAGTGACCAAAATGACCATGGCTCGCGCGAAAAATCAATTCCTGTCTTTGAGCCGCGAAAGTATGAAACGTTTCCGTTTGGCAGCACTTAATGCCCTGAGCGTGCTCTTGGCTGTGACGCTATTGTCCGGAGTGGTTGAGTTCGCTGTTGCTCAGGATATATTCGGCCGCATCGTCGGGACTGTCACAGACTCGTCGGGCGGCGCCGTCCCGAACGTAAAGGTCACGATCGTCAACGAAGCCACGAAGGTTCCTCGCGTCTTGACGGCCGACAAGAATGGCTACTTTGTCGCGGACGGTCTCCCGGTGGGCACGTACACGGTCACCGCCGAGCAAAAGGGCCTCAAGACCACTGAAAAGGTTGGAAACGTTCTGGTAGCCGGCGGGCGCCTGACTGTGGATTTGGGGATGGAAGTTGGTGCGGTGACGGAAACAGTGCGCGTAGAGGCAACCGGAGATACAGTGAACACCACCTCCGGCGAAATCTCCACAACCATCGATTTTCAGCAGATGCAGAACATGGCCTTGAACCAGCGGCACTACGAGTCACTAGTTACCTTGATTCCAGGCGCACAGATCAACATCACCGACCCCACTAGTCTCCTGGCTGGTAGTATCCAGAGCACTGGTCTTGCGTTCTTCAACGGCCAGCGTAACGACGGGGCGCTGTACGCCGTCGACGGCGGGTTCAACCTAGATTCTGGCTCGAATAACACCGCCTTCAACGACGTTGGCATTGACTTTATTCGTGAAGTTGACATCCAGAGCTCGAATTTTTCTGCGGAATATGGGCGCAGCGCCTCCGCCCAGGTCAACGTGGTGACCCGCAGCGGAGGAGATCAATATCACGGCACCGCTTTCGAATACGTGCGCAACCAGATATTTGATGCAGCAAATGCAGGGACCAAGCTAACCGCGCTTCCCGGTACGGCCTCTATTGTTCTGCGGCCGCCCCTTCGCTACAACGACTGGGGATGGGACTTCGGCGGCCCCATCAAGCGCGGCAAGTTATTCTTCTTTGGTGGCCAGGAATGGAAGCGACTGCGAGCTCCTCAAAACCCCAGCGCCCAGACGCTTCCCACCCAAGCCGAGACGCAAGGCGACTTTAGTGACATCCTTCCAGGCGCCGCCGGGCTTGGAAAGCTTGTAGGACTGACGCTCAAAACCCCGACGAACGCCCCGCCGGGCTGCACTATTACGAATAACGTTTTGAGCTCTGCTTGTATCACGCCCGATGGAAAAGCTCTTGCGATGGTTTACGCGCTGGCGGCGAAGCAGTTGTCCGCCGCAGGTGCACTGCCTACCTCAGTCCAGGCCGGCAACACCTTTTTCCAGCCAGGTGGCCCGACGAACTGGCGCGAGGACATCATCCGCGTCGATTACCACGCCAGCGACAAACAGAATCTCTACTTTCGCTATATTCACGACAACGTTCAGGTGTACAACGCATTTAGCACCTTCAACACTAACTTTTTGCCGGTGGATCCCGACCTTCGCAACCGTCCAGGATATAACTATCAAATTGGGTGGGTATCGGTCATCTCTCCTCGACTGCTCAACGAAGTGAAACTCAACGCCGACTGGCACAAACAGAAGATTCCTCCGGTTGGCGATCTCTACTTGCGGTCCACCTACGGATTCCAATTCACGCCCCCGCTGGGTTTCGTCGGTTCGTTTCCCACTGGAATTCCCACCACGAGCTTTACCGGAGTTGCGGCCGCTCCGACCTCGGGACCGATTGGTTGGGAAGGTCCATCGCCGGACTTTCTGCTTGCACCTACAACGGACATCTCCCCTTCGGACAATGTGACTCTGCAGGTCGGAAAGCACACCGTGAAGTTCGGCGCGTTGTACGCCCGTAACCGCAAGAATCAGAATTCACGGCCTACTTCATACGACGGTAGCCTAGCGTTCAGTCCTAATGGGAATCCGAACTCCACAGGCGATGCCTTCGCCGACGCACTGATGGGGAACTTCCAAACTTTTTCGCAGGTATCGGGCGATCCAATCGGCTTTTACCGTTTCAATGTGTATGAGGGCTACGCCCAAGACAGTTGGAAATTGACCCACAAACTCAGCCTCGAATTGGGCATTCGCTACGTGCGAACAAATCCAACCTACCTCCAGGGCAATAACATGACTAACTTCGACCCGGCCGCGTACAATCAAGCGAACGCGGCCTTTGTTGACGCCAAAGGGAATCTCAATCCGGGCGGCAGCCCAGCCGGAAGCGGCCCCGGCATCTGCACGGGCAGCATTCTTCCCAATAACATTCCGATCTTGATTGGCTGCAATGGATTGGTGCGCCCGGGCAACGTACCTTCCGACCAGGCCTTCCGAGTGCCGCTAACGTCCCAGGATCCATCGCTATTGGCGGCCATACCCCCAACGGCGCCACGCGGCTTCTATAAACCGGAAAACTTGTGGGCGCCACGCGTCGGCTTCTCGTATTCGCCCTTCAAAAACGACAGGACAGTCATTCGCGGTGGATTTGGAATTTTCTACGACAAACCGGAGGCCAATCTCTTGGGCGGCGTCGGGCTTCAGGGCCAAGCGCCGTGGGTAGTGAAGGTGTCCACCTCGAATGGTCAACTGTCCACGTTCGACACCGGTGCCGGCGCAGTCGGCGTGCCCGCTCCAAGCGCCACCGGCGTGACCTCCGTCGACCCTAATTTGAAAGTGGCGCGAAACATGGAGTACAGCTTGAGCGTGCAGCGGGAGTTGCCGTACGGCATCCTAGCCCAGGCAGCTTACGTCGGCAACGAGGGGCGGCACATACTTCGCAGTCCCGATATAAATGCGCCGACATGGACGGCGGCCAACCTGGATTATTCGACCAACCCAGCTCCCGACACGGGGCTGAACAACCCGCCACCCTGTGCCACAACCAACCCACACTGCCTGGCCACGAACCAGATACGCCCGTACCTGGGATGGGCGTCCATTCCCCAGGGAAGAAGTGATACGACTTCCAACTATAATTCTCTCCAGCTCTCAGCAACGAAACGCAAGGGTTTCATTGCCGCCACTCTGAGTTATACCTATTCGAAGACGATGGGCGAAGACGGTGGAGTAGGTGACAACTTTGGCCAGAATCCCGAACCAGAATGTCTGTTCACATGCCTGCTTACCAATGGCCAGACTGTTTCTTGGAAACAATATGAGTACGGCAAGGTCAGCTTTGACCGGACTCACATCTTCGCCGCTAGTTACACGTTGGAAGAACCTTGGTTCCGGAATCGTAAGGGCTTTGCAGGGGGTCTTCTCTCTGGTTGGGCGTTGAGCGGCATAACTCACTTCCAGTCCGGGGCGCCCCTTACGATAACAGGAACTTCTATCGTTGGTCCTGGATCTCTCGAAGTCGGCTTTTCTAGACGCGCCAGTGTCGTCCCCGGTGTATCGCTCTATTCGGGCTACACCTGCCCCGCGCAAAAGGTATGTTGGTTCAATCCCGCCGCTGTCAGTTTGGCACCGAACGCTAGCGCAGGTAACGCACCCATCGGAGGCATCATCGGTCCAGACTACTACACGTGGGACCTGTCACTGCGAAAGATGTTCCACTTGCCCAGAGAAGGGATGAGCTTGGTGTTCCAGGCGGACGCATTCAACGCATTTAACCGCACGAATTGGAACAATCCCAGCACGTCCGCCAATGGCACTCCCGGGCAAATCACCAGCGCCAACCCTCCCCGCCAGGTTCAGTTCGGCGCGAAATTCAATTTCTGAAGCTTTTGGCTTCCGGACGCTAAGGCAAACTCTCAATTCAGTTCCGGGATTTTGTACTATGCCGTATCAGACCGTTCCATGACTGGTTTTCTGCGTTGGTTGACCTTTGCTTTGTGTTTGCCGTTCCTCTCCGGGCGAGGTGCGGCACAGGTTGCCCCGCTGATCGCGAATGTCAATGCGCGTCAGGCCACTAGCTTGGATGGCCAGTGGCAGGCAATTGTCGATCTGTACGATGTTGGAGCGTTGGACTATCGTGCTCAGCCATTGAAAAATAACCATGCGTTTTACAAGAACTACAAGCCTCAATCCGAATCGGAGCTGGTCGAGTATGATTTCGATACTTCAAGCCAACTTCATGTGCCCGGCGACTGGAATACGCAGCGCGAGTCGCTGCTGTTTTATGAAGGAACCGTCTGGTACAAGCGGTCCTTCGATTACACAAAATCACCGAAGAACAGATTGTTTCTGCATTTTGGAGCGTGCAATTACCTCGCCGCCGTTTACCTGAACGGAGAGGAGCTTGGCGAACATGAGGGCGGCTTTACACCCTTTGATTTTGAGATCACGGATCGCGTAAGGGCACACGGTAATTTCCTCGTTCTCAGGATCAACAACAGTCGCGGAAGGTATCAAGTCCCCACCGTCAATACAGATTGGTGGAATTACGGGGGAATTACGCGCCCCGTTACACTAGTGGAGGTGCCGGAGACCTTTGTTCAAGACTATTCCGTCCAACTGGAGAAAGGATCGATGCGCCAGATTAAAGGATGGTTGCAGCTCAACGGGCCTCAACTCCAACAGACGGTCACAATACGCATTGCAGAGGCAGGGCTCAGCCAGACAGTTCAGACAGATTCCAAAGGGCGCGGCGAGTTTTCCTTTACCGCCGACCTGACGCTTTGGTCTCCTGAAAATCCCAAGCTGTACAGAGTTGAGATAACCAGCGAGAGCGACCAAGTCATAGATCACATCGGCTTCCGCTCGATTGAGGCTCGTGGCACAAATATCCTCCTCAACGGGAAACCAATCTTCTTACGCGGAATCAGCATCCATGAAGAGGCTCCCACCCGTCCTGGCCGGGCCTGGAGCGAGGACGACGCGCGGACGCTCTTGAGTTGGGCAAAAGAGTTGGACTGCAATTTCGTTCGCCTCGCGCACTATCCGCACAATGAAGCTATGTTGCGCGTCGCCGATCAAATGGGATTGATGGTCTGGGCCGAGGTGCCGGTCTACTGGACCATTCAGTGGGAAAATCCGAAGACTCTTTACAATGCGGAAAATCAGTTGAAGGAGATGATCGCGCGAGATCATAATCGCGCCGCGCTCATCATTTACTCCGTCGCGAACGAAACCCCCATCAGCGACGCGCGGAATCGCTTCCTGCGGCAACTGATTCAGGATGCGCATGCCGCCGACCCTGCGCGTCTTGTGTCTGCCGCTCTTCAGGCTAGCCAGCTGGCGGACGGAAACCGAATGACAATTCGCATTAACGATCCGATCGCCAACGATCTCGATGTCCTTGGGAACAATGAATATATTGGCTGGTATGTCGGCCGACCGGAAGATGCAGATTCGATTGGTTGGATCTCGGAATACGACAAGCCCATGATCATGAGCGAATTCGGGGGCGACGCTCTCTTTGGCCACCACGGCGAAGCGCACACCCGCTGGACTGAGGAATACCAGGAAAATCTTTACGAGCACCAGATCGCCATGCTGAAGCGCATTTCCTTTCTTCGCGGAATGACCCCATGGATTCTCAAGGACTTTCGCAGTCCACGGCGAACGCTCCCTCGTTTTGAGGATTATTTCAATCGCAAAGGACTTGTCTCCGATCATGGAGAGAAGAAGAAGGCCTTCTTTGTACTGCAGAAGTTTTATCGCGAATTGCAGAGCGCTCAGCCGCCCAAGTAGCCAAAGCCCTTCGTCTATTGATTGTTTCGTTTCGCTATCCGAGATTGGTCAAAAAAAGCATGCGCCCCGTGATTGTCGGGGCTCTCGGGAATTGGGCCCGAGTGACGGGCAAACAGGAAGTAACCGGATTACTGCCGAGTGGCCAGGCGCCATTGCTGGCGCCCAGCCCTCTAAGAACCGGACTTGAAGGTTTCCCATTCATCCGGCTCGAGCACCCAAAAACGCCCCCCTGAAAAACGAGGACGCGGCCTGATGCAAAACAAATCAGACCTACTCGATACTGACTTGCTGTCGATTCGCACGACGATGCAGAATCCACCAGGCGTGTGTGAAGCTGCACCAACGGCTCGCGCCGTCGTCATTTGCTTTGCTTCATTCATCGGTTCCTCAAGCGGTCTCGAGTTTGAGCACCAACGGGAAGTCAGCTCCGTCTTGCTCCCATTTCCGTTACCCGCATCGCCATCGGTCCATCTTGCGATGTACTTTCCCCTGGTGGGGAGCGATGTGGGCTTATCCTGTTCCGCTGAAATGACACGATAGGTTAGGTCTGCTCTATACGCCGGCAGTGTTGTTTACCCATGACAGAGTAACCGGAAGCCTCTGTGCTCACTGCAAGAAGAGCCGCGCAGCATGTTAGGCTCTCTTCGGCTGACGACGCTTACGAGCATTTGTATATTCTGACCCTACTATCAAGCCTAGGCCCGCTCCACCTTATGCTGGCAGATACACCGTTGCCTCGCGGTTTCGGTGCCACTCTTGCGAGTGTGGGTACATTGTCCAAGGGCTCCAGAACAGTTCGTTGCGTCCCCGCTCTGCCTTGTAGGCTACGTGCGACGGGACGCACGGTCTGATCAATTCCTCCTTGTCAAACAATCATTTTCAGCAGCTTTACAGGTCGCAGTCCTGTTTGCCGACCATCCGGAAGTTGGTCAGATCACGCAACGCAAGCGCGTTTGTCGGTACTAATCCGAAGGACGAACCGATAACTTCCGGGCCGCCCTGACTCGGGAATTATCGCAAATCTGGGGCGGGGACCGGTTAGTCAACGTATCAGCTATTCGACTAAGAGTTAGCGGCAACCCATCCTGATAGGTCTTCTGAACATGCGATCAATGTGGAGTCGTTCTGGCGACATCATGGAACGTGCAGCGGCTGCCAACAGATGAGCCTCTCATTTGGGGATTAATCCAAGTTCCTGCTGCAGAGTCAGGTTGTCTTCGATGTGCCAATTCTCAGCGATGCGTCCATCGGCGACGCGATAAATGTCGGTGGCGATGAAATTGATCGTCTGGCCTTGGCCCTGGAACTGCCCGAAGCGCCCCGTAAAGTGCCCGCGGAAACGCAGATGTGTGACGACACGATCTCCGGCCACGATCATCTGTTCAATTTCGCAGCGGAGGTCCGGGATCGCAAAGCGCATCAGCCTCGAGGCTGCCAGCGGTCCGGCAATTCCCTGGGGGCGCCCAGCCGGCAATGTATTGTCGACAAAATTCGGCGCCAGCGATGCGCGTGCTAATGTTTCGTCCCCGGTGTTCCAGAAGGTATCGTAGCGCCGCGCTGCAATGATTTGAGTGTCGGCTTCTTCTCTCGGCAAACTGTGATCGACGATCAGGTTATGCGGCTCAAGCAGCAGTGGAGTGTCGGCCGCGAAGGTATAGATGACTGGTATCGAGAACGTCATCACAATTGCCATCAAGTTCAGAAGTCGCACTTCAGCAATGCTGCGACGCAAACCACTTACGCTGCCGGTTACAAACCAGACCTTAGATAGGAAAGACATGAAAAGCCTCCGTTCCGCTTATTAGATGGGCTCATAGCCGCCTAGACCCTCAACGGAGATCACAAATGGACTAAGTTAAGTGCCTTCGCGCACGGTCAAGGGACTCTCCAAGGCAAAGCGCGCAATCTCATCTTTACGCATGAATGCGACGCCAGGATGGGATTGCGCGTAAGCGATGAACTGTTCGAGCACCTTGGCGCGAGACGGCCGACCGGCGATACGATCGTGCGCGCTCACCGACATCATGCGACGCCGCGTTCCGGCCTCGGCATAGAGCGCGTCGAACTCCGCCT
>WNFP01003317.1_pt1 | contig 12884 bp, 7 predicted proteins | sample 5400201 | NCBI WGS metagenome assembly WNFP01 (sample SAMN13153355, study PRJNA577476) | soil metagenome | isolation source: 115 cm saprolite under Madrone tree | place: USA:California | collected 2016-06-14
AATCGGCAATGCCAAATGCAGTTGAATTCGTGTAATCCCGAATAAACCGATTGCTCCCAGGGAGGTATCAATGATTCGACGTTTCCTCGCCGTAGCTCTTTTCGCTGTGGCAACAGTCTCAAGCCAAACTCCGCCTTCCCTGCCATCCAGCTTTCAAGCAAAGACGATACACAGCCCGGAAGGGGAAGACATTTTTGTGCGTTGGGGAGGAAGCGGGCCCGTGGTGGTCCTCATCCATGGGTACGCAGAAAATAGCGATTCGTGGGCTCCTCTGGCCGCAGATCTCATGAAGGACCATACGGTAGTGGTGCCGGATCTCCGGGGTATTGGGCGCTCCTCCAAGCCTGCCGGCGGCTGCGATAAAAAGACTCAGGCCAAGGATATTTTTAGTATTTCGAATTCACGCGGCGACAGGTCTATAGGGCGTCCCGCTCTTATTGCACGATACTTTCTAAAGTCCAGTTCAACATCCCCGAACTTGTACCTCTCGACCGTTCGAATGCCATTTGTGGCTCGCCGCAGCTGCGCCCGAACCCGAGCCAGGAGCTCCTTAATGCTGAATGGCTTGGTGACGTAATCATCAGCGCCGACTTCCAACCCAACAACTTTATCGGTTTCTTGGCCGCGCGCTGTCAGCATGATAATCGGGGTCGTGACGCCTTTGGCTCTTAGATGGCGGCAGACATCCAATCCACTGAGTTTGGGGAGCATTACGTCCAGTAAGATAATGTCCGGATTATTGTGGAAAGTCTCGTTGATTGCCGCTTCGCCGTCTCGGGCCACGCAAACCTGATAACCTTCGAACTCGAAGTTATGCCGTAGGCCCCGAACCATTTCCGGTTCGTCCTCAATGATGAGAACCTTGTTCAACTGGGTAGTTCTTAATCCAAGCTTTCGCTAGACTGAATAAAACACCACGAGTTAGAGTGGGGCGGTTGTAGCTTCGCCCGCCCCTACCGATGCTCCTCATGGAGACGGAATGTGATCTGCCGCCGCTAACTAATTCTCTGTTTCATGCGCTGGACTGAAGCGGTACGTCCCGTCCCACTTGTAGTTTATAAAGTTCGGATCGGAGGTCGAGACATTTACGCTGTTACGCCTTCAGAGTGCTTGACGCTTGATTGCGGCAGGCGGCTGTGGGCGGCTGATGATGCAGAAGCAGTGTTCAACGAAAGTGCCATCAGCTAACTGATGCAGTATGTCCACCATCTGATTATGACCACCGACAAAAGACTGATAAATCTCCGTTGCCTCCGTTATGTCTAGTTGGAGGTTTCCTACAAAGTACGTTCCACCTTGCCCGTCGGGGACAGGCGTAAGACTGCCGGTCGTAAAAACCATCGTCAACGCGCCCCCCGGCAGGTCGTAGGCAGCATTATTGCCAACGAACTGCACGTAAAAGTTGCCGATCGCGTTCTCCGCTTGACGCTCGCCACTGCGCGGGCCTTCGCCAGGATTGGCCTGTCCGCTCACTTCTTCCGGAAGCCCGCTGACGGGGTAGATCTTTGTTGTGCTGTACGAACCGTCACAGAGGTTCACCTGAAACAGTCCAAGGTTGGGGCAATCCACCACTGGTTTATCCACCACTGGTTTATATGGGCCCGACAGCAGGATGACGAAAGTGTCGGCGGGTCGCCCGCCTGGATCTAGCGGTGAAGGCCCAGCGGCCTGCAAAGGGGCTGAAAGCAGCGTGATCAGCGCCCCGACGGCCAAGGAAGCGAGGATCAATCTTTTGGTATTCGTCAGGCGCAGACGCCCGATGGATCGGTTGAATAGTTTGATTATGGTGTCCGTATTCCCTGTTTCGAGGCTGATTGTTGCACTCATAGTCATCTCCTTTGAAACGAGGTTTGGCAACATTGTTATATCCTCCGTGAATCACTTTTGAAGTAAGCGGAAGCCGGTGCTAGAATCAGCCCAGTACCCGGCCTTCCGGCTGTTCTCTGCGCAAAGTAGCCCGCAGCAGTCCTGGAAGTCCTCTTGATGCGCTCACAGAATTCTCTAAAGGTTCTCACAAGGATTTGGGAGAGGGCCATGGGCGACGAAATAGGCCGGCGAGCCGCCTCAGAAGGCTTACGCGATTCGCCCTCCGTTGCGAAAGAGGCGCTGAGCCAGGAGACACTAAGGCTCTACGAATTTGGCCCCTTCCGCATGGATCCCGCCGAGCGCAAGTTATTGCGTGGCAACGAGATAGTGGTGCTCACGCCGAAAGCGTTCGACACCCTGCTACTTTTGGTCCGCAACAGCGGACACCTGCTGGAGAAGGACGAACTCATCACCATGCTTTGGCCCGACTCGTTCGTCGAGGAGGGCAGCCTGTCCAACAATATCTTCCTCTTGCGAAAGGCCTTGGGCGAAAACCCCGCGTTCATTGAAACTGTTCCCCGGCGAGGCTACCGCTTCGTTGGTGCGGTGCGGCAGTTTCCGCGTGCCTCGCCGGCACAGTTGGATAAGCCGCCCGAGGTGGGCGCCCCTGGTAATTCCTCTGCGCGTTTGGCCGCCAGTCCAACAGAGCGGACAAGCAATCGAATACTGCGGATTCGGGCTGGAGTAGTGGTCATGGTAGGAATCGTCGTGACTGCCTCCATCCTGGTACCGATCCTCCGAGCGCCCGCTGCACCGAAGGTCCTGCGTTACGTCCAGATCACGAACGACGGCATCGCGAAATGCGTTAATAATTGCTTTCCTTCGGCCCAGGTTAGCGACGGATCCAGAATTTACTTTGCCGAGGCGCCACCGGGTGACTGGGTAGTTGCCCAAACGTCTGTTAGCGGTGGCGAGGTTGTGCGACTACCTGCGATTTTTGGAGGCGCTAACCACATCAACGTCTCGGCTATTTCTCCTGACCGATCCCAGCTTCTAGTCACGGCTTGGAATGAGCCCCAAGTGGAAGTTCCGCTCTGGATTTTACATCTCCCTGATGGGTTCGCTCGGCGTTTGGGCGACGTCATGGGGTGGAATGGCACCTGGTCGCCGGACGGGCAGACGATCGCTTACTCCAAGGCCCAGGAATTGTTTATAGCCAAGGCCGACGGAAGCGGCTCGCGCAGGATCGTAACTTTACCCGGATACGATCTCATCGAACCGCGTTGGTCTCCTGACGCAAGGGTTCTGCGTTTCACAGCGATCAAAAACCAGCTGAATTCGCTATGGGAGGTTTCCCCCACAGGAACCGATTTGCATCCCTTGTTTGCTGCCGGGAGCACACCGCCCGGGAACGATAGAGCCGGCGAATGCTGCGGAGCCTGAACCCCCGACGGGAAATACTTCGTATAAAACTCGATCCGCGATGGCGTGGCAACCATCAGCGCCATCCGCGAAGGCCATGGTCTTCTCCGCAGGGCCCGATCAGAGCCGGCACAATTGACAGCCGGACCGATGCATTTCTGGGGACCTTCTCCCAGTGTGGATGGCAAACGGCTCTTCGTCCTCGGGGAGCAGTCGCGGGGGGAGTTGATGCACTACGACTCCAAGTCGCGACAGTTCGTGACTTTTCTTTCCGGAATCTCCGCGGAGGGCTTGGACTTTTCGAGGGACGGGAAATGGGTAACCTACGTGACTTTCCCCGAAGGCGTACTGTGGCGCAGCCGCGTGGACGGAAGCGAACGGCTTCAGCTTACCGGCTTGCCCATGAAAGCGTCCCTGCCGCGCTGGTCGCCGGACGGGAAGCGCATTGTTTTTTCAGGCTCAACGCCCGGCAAACCTTGGCAAATCGCCGTAATTCCGGCAGACGGCGGCAGTCCGGAACAATTGATACCGGGTGAGAATGATGAATTAGATGCGAACTGGTCGCCGGATGGAGAGTCATTAGTGTTTGGCGAGTCTGGGTATTCTCCCAGTTCCTCAATCTATGTTCTGAATTTGCACACGCGCCAGGTTTCAACTCTACCCGGGCCGAAGGGATTGTTCTCTCCCAGATGGTCGCCCGATGGCCGCTTCATCAACGCTAGTACCTACGATTCGATGAAGCTGATGCTGTTCGATTTAACTACCCAGACTTGGAGTGAAGTGGAAAGCGGCCACTTCCATGGTTTCCCGGTGTGGTCGAAAGACGCGAAATATCTTTACTTTTCAAACCCATACGAAAAGGGGATCCCTTTTTACCGCTTGCGGGTTGCCGACCACAAGCTGGAACGTGTGGCAAACGCTAATCTGCCCAGAGGCGTGGCGTGGGGGATTTGGGGCGCGTGGACCGGGTTGGCACCCGATAATTCTCCTCTCTTGCTCCGCGACACCAGCATGCAGGAGATTTACGCACTCGACGTGCTGTGGCCGTAGGATCTTCACAACATTGGTTGCGGGCCCCGGCATCCCCATCTTCCTAGCTGCCAAATCCGAATATACGAAGCGGCAATAGTGGACCGGACGAATCTGCAAACCTGATCGGCAAACCATCTCGCACTATCGCATTGCGACAAAGCTCGCAGCAGGCGGCCTGATTCCTCCCGTATCACGCCCTTGTATTGACTGGTCTGGTCCGGGTGGTCGCTAGCCTTGATCGGAAGTAATCGTCGGCACGATTTGACAAGTCGCTGCCCCGACAGAGACCAAGGACCGGGCCGGCGGGGAGAGAGAAACTTCACCCCGCCACCCTGCACCCTTACATGACACTATGATTTTCTGGAAGCAAAACGTGGGACTTTGATATCAGAAATGCTTGAATGCACAGACGTTGGCTTCCCGGGCTAGATTCGAACTAGCAACCCTTCGGTTGCGAGCCGAACGCTTGGTTTCATCGCCATTGATCTGATAAACCGCAGAAACATCTGCCGCATTTAAGCTTCGTTCGCCTTCATTAATCGCAATTAATCGTGATCCGCGCAGTCGACACTTCATCATCGAAGAGCCGAATTTCCTGAAAATGTTTGTAACTCATTGTATGACAAAGGAGTTGGCTCCCCGGGGAGGATTCGAACCTCCAACATTTCGGTTAACAGCCGGGGCTGCGAAACCCTAAATGCCTTATTCGGTATCGCTTACGACCGGAAGCACCTTAAGTCCCGACCCTCAGCTGGGCAACTTTGGGCAACCATCGGAGAGAAGAGAAAGGCGGTGAAGATCGAATTGGTGAACTAATTCACTAGATCCCACGTTTGTACGGCTCTACCCACAGCCAGCCAAGCGAATTGGAGCTGAGTTTCCCATGGCACTCCTAGTACCTTTACCGGGTGATTACCTGAGCCACTTTTAAGGGATTCGCTTGATTACACACAAATGTTATATGCAATACACACCTTCACGTTCGAGTTCACATCCGCCAGGCCGCCTTCGTCGAGCGGCCTGCCCTGAATCCAGCCGAAGGGTTCGTGGATCATTCCGGAGGCCCCATGCGCTTGCCTCGGTCAGCCGTCCCCCTGCTTATTTCTCTCGTCTGCACTCCCTTAGCTTTTGGTCAGCACGCTCCGCTCTGCGACGTCTCGTGCCGTCCAGACCCCAGCTCGTCCACGTATTCCAGCGGAACCTTTCAGGCTCGCCCTCTCACACAAAACGTACGCGGTCAAGGCACGGTACTCGCGGCCCGTGCCAAAGGTGGACACGGGCGCACTCCCACGATCGCTGGCAGCCAGAGTTCTTTTTACGCCATCCCCATCCTCCACCTTCCCGGTCGCAACGGCTTGGACCTCGACCTCACTCTCTATTACAACAGCCGCGTTTGGACCATCGACAAGGTCAACAACACTGCCACTTTCAACGCGGACAATGACTTCCCCATCTACGGCTTTCGTCTGAATTTCGGCTTCCTCGAAGGGCCAACGGGTTCCAGCTATATCTGGACCGGACCGGACGGATCAAAGCATCTTCTCAATTCCTCCGGTGACAGCCAGGATTCCACGTACGTTCACTATGATTCCGCCTCCAAGACCCTGCGCATGAAAAATGGAACGGCCTGGGTCTTCGAGCAGGTAGGAACAACCACCACCTATCGCCCCATCAAAATCCTGGACACCAGCGGAAACTTCATCTCCATCGTCTATAGCGCGGCAACCGGGGCGAACAACCAAGCCATTACCACCATCACGGATAGCCTCGGTCGTCAGATCGCCTTCAACTACGATACGAGCAATCGCCTCACGTCAGTCACCGCGCCCGCGTACGGCGGCTCCGGCACCACGACCATAGCCACCTTCACTTGGAGCACGGCCACTCTCAATTACAGCTTCAGCAGCCCGCTCACTGTCGCAGACACTTCCGCCAACAACACCTCGATCAACGTCATTAGCCAATGCCGCTATGCCAACGGCACCGGTTACAACTTCATCTGGGGCGATTGGGGCATCGTCAAAGAAATCGACGAGGTCAGCGCAACCGGCACTCTTCGCAACTCCGTAAGTTGGAACTTTCCATCGGGGACAACGGCACAATCCGACGCGCCCACCTATAGCCAGCAAACCGTCTTTGATGGCGTGAACTCCGGAACGTGGACGTTCAACGCCACGAAGACCGGCGGCCTCGTGAGCGCCATCGCCGTCACCGACCCCGCGGGAACCGTCACAACCACAAATCTCTTTACGAGCGGCTCTTATACGGGCCTCGTCTCGTCTGAAACACTGGGCACATCGACGACTACCCTGCGCACTATCGGCACGACCTGGACCAGCGATGGAGGGACGCCTGCCAATCCTCGGGTCTCTAGAATCACTACCACGCTGAACGACAGCGGCCAACAATCTCAGACGACCTATGGGTACGACTCGTACTGCAATGTTACGCAGTCACAGGAATTCGATTACGGGCTTATTCTTGTGCGCACGACCCAGACGGATTACTTGAACACTTCCGCCTATACCGCCTCAACGGTGCACATTCTGGATCGTCCTACCCAAACCCGCGTTTACAACGGTACTGCCTCGAGCGGGAACCTCGTCGCTCGAACCGACTACGCCTATGACGCCACGGGCAGTCTGTCAACCGTAACCGGCGCGCTGCAACACGATGACACGAACTATGGCGGGAGCTTTACCACACGCGGCAACGCCACTTCCGTCACTCGTTATCCAAGTCTGCCGGGCACCTCCACAACCATTGTTCGAAACTTCAGCTACGACACGCTCGGAAACTTCTTAACCGCGCAGCTCGATTGCTGCAATCAGGAACAATGGACATTCACCTCGGCCACGCAGTACGCCTACGCGACGACCGTCACGCGTGGTCCCACAGGCACGCAGCTCACCACATCACGGGCGTACGATTTCAATACCGGTCTGCTCACTTCCGCGACCGACGAGAACAACCAGACAACGAGCCTCGGCTATAATGTGATGAAGCGGCTCACCACGGTCACCCGGCCCGACAACGTCCAGCTCACGACTTCTTTTGACGACAACGCAGCCTTCCCCGCGATCACATCAACCACTCCCATCGACTCAAGCAAGAGCGTTGTCCAAATCACGACAACGGATGGCCTTGGCCGCCCCACCAAGCAGGAAACAAGAGACGCTACTGGCGCAAGTTATGCCATCGTGGACACGCAGTACGACACGCTTGGCCGCGCCACTCAGTCCTCGAATCCACACACGTCCACTCAGTCGCCCGTTTGGACCCAGAATCAATTCGACACCCTGAGCCGCGTGGTGAAGGTGATTCCTCCGGACGGCACATCCAGTACCAACAACTCTCAATACACATACAACGGAAACTCCGTCACGGTTACGGACCCTTCCGGAAAGCAACGGGAGACGTTTTCCGACGCACTCGGGAGACTGTCGCAGGTCTACGAGCCTGGCTACGACGACGGAGTCAATGCAACGGGCTCGGTCACAATCACAGGCGCCAATCGGTCCAAAACCATCATTATTCGTCCGTGCCCTCCCGATCCAAGCTGCTCTCAGATCATTGCCGACACCGGAACAGTCTCAGTCACCGTGAGCTCATACACCGCCACGTACTACTACGGCGGCATGTGTGACCTAGGCCAGTGCGATAGCCCGACCTCCGTTGCTGCCGGACTCGCCTCTATATTCAATTCAGATTCCAATTCTCCTGTCACCGCAAGCTCCTCTAGCGGAACCCTGACGTTGCGAGCCAAGGTACCTGGCCCCCAAGCAAACTATGCGCTTTCGGCTACTTCGTCGACGGACGATCCCACTGATTTTCCCGGTGGCTCCTTCACAGCCACGCCTTCAGGAAGCACCCTTACGGGGGGCGCGGACGGTAGCGGTTCCAATGGTCATGCACCTAGCCTTGCGACACCCCTAGTCACGGTGTATTCCTACGACAAGCTCGATAATTTGACGAAGGTTTTCCAAGGCCAGCAGCAGCGCCTCTACACGTACGACTCAGTAGGTCGTCTGCTCACTGCGCAAACCCCCGAATCCGGCTCCGTAACCTACACCTATAACGACTCCAGCACTGTGGCCACGCGCACCGACGCCCGTGGCGTCGTCACGAACTATTCTTACGACGGCCTCAACCGCCTTTATCAGCTTTCCTACACCACCGCAGGCACGACCGCCGCTTCCACTCCTTCTGTCACCTACACGTACGGTACCAGCCCGTCGTCTTTCAACAACGGTCGCCTGTCCAGCATGAGCGACGGTGTTGGCGGCGAGTCTTACGGCTACGACCAGCTTGGCCGCATGATCTCGCTCACCAAAACCATTGGCGCTACCAACTATCCCCTCGCTTATTCCTACAATCTCGCCAGCGAGCTTGCGCAGATCATCTATCCCTCCGGCCGCGCCGTCGCGCAAAGTTTCGACCCCATCGGCCGACTCACCCAGATCACCAGTTCCAGCGTGAACTATCTCACCGTGCCCGCTTCCAGCGGCTACAACTCCGCCAACGAAGTCCTCTCCGCAACCTACGGCAACGGCGTCGCCGCCACTTTCACCTACAACTCGCGCCTCCAGCTCTCCACGATGGCCTACGCCACCGGCTCATCCACGCTTTACAGCCTCACCTACGGCTACGCTTCCGGCACGGCCAACAATGGCCAGATTCAGAGCATCACAGATAACGTGGACAACGGCCGCTCTGCCACCTATACCTATGACGCTTGGTCGCGTCTGAAAACCGCCGCGACCACCGGCTCCGCTGCCTATCCCACTTGGGGCCTTACTTGGTCCTACGACCGCTACGGTAACCGCAAACAGGAATCCATCCTCTCCGGCTGCTCCGCCCCTATGAGCTGCCCCACCAACTCCGTTACGCCGAGTCCGACCACGAACCACGTGACCGACTCCGGTTATTCCTACGATGCTTCTGGCAACATGACCTCCGACGGCTCGAACACGCTCACCTATGACGCCGAAAATCGCGTCACCAACTCCGCCAACGGCGGCTCCGCCGGAGCCTACGCTTTCGACGGCAATTCCCTCCGCGTCACGAAAACCGTTTCCGGCGCAACCACCATCTACATTTTCTCGGGAACCAAAGTGATCGCCGAATACGCCTCCGGCGCCGCTGCTTCTTCGCCTTCGAACGAGTATATCTACGTGGGGCCCCAGCTCCTCTCCACGCTCACCGGACCGCCCGCCTCTGCGACTGCGGTCTACCACATCGCCGACCATCTCTCCCCGCGCGTCACCACCGATTCCAGCGGCAACGTCGTCGGCCAGCAAGCGCATTTCCCTTTCGGCGAAGACTGGTACGCTTCCAGCACCACCACCAAGTTCAAATTCACCTCCTACGAACGCGACGCCGAGTCCGGCAACGACTACGCCATGATGCGCACCTCCATCAATCGCCTCGGCCGCTTCTCCTCCCCTGATCTCCTCGCGGGCTCTATCATCAATCCTCAGTCTCTGAACCGTTACGCTTACGCTCTCAATTCGCCTTCGAATCTCGCAGACCCATCAGGCCTCACCCCGGATTCAAATTGGTGGAACTGGTTCATGGACATTTCGCGGCAAGGTGCCGGGCTTTTGCGCTTCATGCTGCTAGACAACCCCGATGCGGGGTATACATTCAGAGGCGGAAGGATTGTCTTTGTGGAGCCCGACCCTCTTGTAGAAGCCGAGAAGGACTACGAGAAGCAGCTCAACTTGGTGACTAATTGCGAAGCCAGGAATGGGGTAGTAATCCCAGGCAGTTGCAAAACTATGACTGTCAAGGCTTATGATGACCTTGTCAGAAATGGTAATTTGCCCGGACCGGTAATTCCTGTGGCACCGGCAGCCAGTGGGCTGAAAGCGTCGGACAACTTCCAAGGCGGCAAACCGGTCCCCGACGATTCTCAACCTCCAAATTGTCCCCTCCGTTTCCGCGGTTGCAAGAAGCGGGCAGGGGTCCTCTTAACCGAACTGCCATCCGACCCCCTTTCACCGTTGTTTTAGTTTGCACGATGGCCTTCGATAAGAGCGAAGGCGTTGTCAAGAGACACTTCTTCGCGGCTATGCTTTGTAGCACCGCTTGGTCTTCAGAGTGGCGGAGGACCGAAAGCTCTGAAATTCTCACGGTGAAAACAATATCGGATATTCTTAGAATGTCTCACGTCTAGAAAAATCAATGCCACTAACCTTCTCAGACAAGACGAACAAGACGAAGAGGACCTGGCGAACCTTCATGATGTTGGCAGGAAGCGCTGTGACGTTTTGTATTCTGTCCACAGTCACTGTCGCGCAGGATCCTATCCGTGTCGAAGCTCGCCAGGTTCTCGTTCCTACCACTGCGTACAAGAGTCGCATGGATCTGGAGAGGGTGGAATTTGAGGAGGTTACTATTAATGACTTAACTGCTCAGGACTTCCACCTCTTTGAAGATGACGTAGAGCAGAGGATCCAGAACGTCACATGGGAAAGGACGCCTGGGGGAGATGTGCGCGACAGTATGGGTATCCACTTTGAGTTCAATGGTCCGGGAGGAGGCAAATGGAGCTCGCGCGAGAGGCTGGATACCGCTAACGTGCGCGTGATTTTCACGACTGCTCCGCATTATCTGATTGCGTATTCGCCTCCCGAGTCGCCTGAGGGAAGCTGTCATCAAATTAGGGTGGCCGTCGCCCGCCCAAATGTGGTCGTCAGCGCTCGTAGTGAGTATTGCAATACCGCGCATTCTGCCGCCGATCCTCTGAAAGGAACGAAGCTCGGCCAGCAGATGGAAAGCGATCTGGCTTCACCAAGAGTCGGCAAGTTCAATTTAACGGTTGTGGGAGTAGTTTCCTATGCGAATACGGACGCAGCTCGGGTCCACATTGTACTCGAATTCCCATGGGAGCCTTTGAAGAACGCGGGGAAGAATAAGGCCGAGCATGCAATTGGTGTTTTGGGGATGGTTTACAAGAAGGATGGAGACCTCGCGGCGCGCTTTAGTGACCGGGAATCTTACAAGGATGAATCTTACGAAGATGAGATGTTAATACCTACTCGCTACGAGACACAGCTTGAGCTGCCTCGCGGTGAATACGATCTTCGGACGGTCCTCAGCGACGGAACAGACTTCGGTGTAGCGCAGGTGCCTCTGAGCGTTAACAGCTACGATGAAAAACAGCTGGCCCTTAGTGAGATTGCGATCTGCGGACGGGTCCGACAAGTGTCTCGTGAGTTGAAGAAAGACACGGCCAAACCACGCGAAAACTACGTGGCACTTGTCAGCAATGGTTTTGAGATTACACCCACGGCGAACTCACGCTTCAAAAGGGGCGCGGCTCTAGGCGTTTACTTTGAAGTGTATGAACCGCAACTCGCTGGGCCGCCGCCAACGACAGTCGAAGCTCACCTGCGCATTGTTGATTTAAGAACCGGCGTTATGAAGGCAGCTCAACCTATAAGTACTGCCCCTTATGCGAAAGTAGGCAATCCGATCATTCCCATCGGACGACAAATCGATATTAAGAAATTGCCGAAAGGTTCCTACCGGCTGGAAGTCCAGGCAGCCGACTCGACAGGAAAAACCACAGCTTGGCGGACGGTTAACTTCACGGTCGACTGAAACACTTGAAGTTGTTAGAAGGGGAGGGCGGGTAGCACACCCTAAAGTGGCGGGTGGGCCACTGAATTTTCCCCCAGGCTGATTGAGGACGCGATTTGGTTTACTGGGTGGATTCGCTTCACGGTATTGCCTTCGACTTTTACTTTGATCACATCCGAGACGCGAGAAGGGTCAACCGGATGAGTACATTCGTTCCAAAGAACTGAATTCTACCCGGAGGGTTTGACCCCCGTCTTGGCTCCCGATATCCGGACACGGTACACTCACGTGCGCGTTCGTTGCCCTAGGGGGACACGCCCACGTGACGGGAATTCGGAGATTGTTCTTGCCCCACGTGGGCATGAGAGGCTCAGTTAAGCATTTATTTGAGGAGTTTCAGAATTCCCTGTGGGACCGAAGGGAAAACTACCTGCTTTCAGGTGGTGAAAGCCGTCGTCGCATCGGCAGTTAACAAAGAGGGTGAGCAACTGCATTCGCGTAACTGGAACCTACATCACATCGGGCTTCCAATCGTCAACGAAAGGAAGCAGAGCAAACCCGCGTTTGCAGCTAGGGAAGTCGAGCAGATCGTTTCGAGAGCCGCAGGTCGCTACCGAATTCTGTTTGCTCTTCTAGCTGGAAGCGGACTTCGGATTGGAGAAGCCCTCGGTTTGAAAGTGGGCGAACACATTTCCGCTGACTGCAAGACCTTGTACGTACGACAGAGCGTGTGGAACTGCAAGGAGCAGGACCCGAAGACGGAGAACGCCGTCAGAGACATTGACGTTTGTTCCGACCTCGCGGTCATGCTCAAGGACTACATCGGAGACCGAACCAACGGTTTTCTATTCCATGCCGACTCTGGTAAGCCCCTGTTACAACGGAACATCTTGCGTGACGGCCTGAACCCCATTCTGTCCAAGCTCAACCTGAAACAGAATGGAAAGGCGTTCCACAGCTTCCGGCGATTCCGCGTTATGCACTTGCGAAAGAACCGTGTGCCGTGGGACCTCGAAAAGTTCTGGATTGGCCACGCA
>WNFP01003318.1_pt1 | contig 12884 bp, 12 predicted proteins | sample 5400201 | NCBI WGS metagenome assembly WNFP01 (sample SAMN13153355, study PRJNA577476) | soil metagenome | isolation source: 115 cm saprolite under Madrone tree | place: USA:California | collected 2016-06-14
AGGAAATCGAGCAGTTCCACAGTATTCTCGGCATGGTTGCTCTCGCCACCGTCGTCCTCAGCGGCATCGGTCTGCTGATCGGCGGCGTGGGCGTGATGAACATCATGCTTGTTAGTGTGACGGAGCGGACGCGCGAGATCGGCATTCGCAAGGCCATCGGCGCCAAAAGCGGCGATATCACTTGGCAGTTTTTGCTGGAGGCCATGACGCTCACGGGAGCAGGCGGAGTCATTGCTCTCGTGCTCGTGAACGGCTTGGTGATTCTGGTGCGCCTTGGATTGAAGTGGCCCGGCAGCGTGCCCATCTGGGCCGCGGCGACGGGCATCATCGTCAGCGTCAGCATCGGCTTGATCTTCGGTGTATGGCCCGCGATGAAAGCGGCGAAGTTGGATCCCGTCGAAGCCCTTCGTTACGAATAGCGCGGCGCGCAGGTTGTTCCTCGAAAATCGAAAGTTTCTAGAATCCAGAATAAATCAGTCGATTGGACTATTTAAGCGGTGACTGGCCCGGAAGAGCATCTGCGGGCGAAATCACCTGTGCCTGCGGCACCGGTGCGGCAGAGTTGTGCTTGCGCGCCGAGGTCTTTGGAACAGATTTCGACGGAACGCTCTCGACCTGGGTAGAGCCTTGTGGAGTCACGCTCGTGCGCGTCGCAAACGCCAAGTCTCTTGAATTTGTAGCCGGCGCAGCGGCGACGGCTGGGGTGGACGGGGTGCGAAGCCAAATGAGCAAAGAGCCTGCCGCGGTCACAGCGCTTAGAAGCAGAAGGACTACCGCGGCGATGGCCAGTAGGTCACGCGGATGCGCCGGGCGCGTGAACCAGTAAGGCCGTTTCGGTTGGGCCGAAGGCTTGTCCCCGCAGCGAGCAACCAGATTAAGTGCGCGCTCCAAATTATTACCGGACTGGTAGCGTTCATCCGGGTTCTTCGCAAGACACCGTGCGATAATTCGATCGAAGGCCGCAGGTAGCGTCGGATTGAGCTTCGACGGTGGAATGGGGCTTGCCGTAAGAATTTGCGAGCAGACTTCTCCGAGCGAATTTCCGGCAAAGGGCCGGGCGCCCGTGATCATCTCGTAGAGCACGACGCCCAGCGAAAAGAGATCGGAGCGCCCATCCTGTTTCCGCCCTTCAATCTGTTCAGGCGACAGATAGGCAGGTGTACCCAGCACGCGGTCGGAGCCGGAAACTTGGGAAGCAAATCGCGCAACACCAAAATCGACGAGCTTCACTCTGTCATCACCGGTGACCCGAATGTTGCTGGGCGTGACGTCGCCGTGAATAATCCCCGCCCGATGGGCGGAAGAGAGCGCCGAAGCCAAATCAGCGACCCACACTGCCGCGTTCGCAAAAGGAATCCGCGAGTGCGCCAGCAATTGCTCCAGATTTTTTCCCGGAACAAATTCCATCACGAGAAAAGGCGCGCCGCTACCGTCGTGGCCGACGTCATAGAGCTGCGCGATCGAACTGTGCGAGAGACTCCCGATGGCTTGCGCTTCGCGAAGAAATTGCTGCTCGCTATTCTTTCCGAAGCCCTGGAGAAATGATTTTAGAGCGACGGTGCGGCCAATGATGGTATCGCGCGCTTTGACGACGCGGCTAGTTCCGCCGCAACCGAGAGTTTCGATGATTTCGTAGCGGCCGGTCTGAAGAACAGGACTCATGCGGAGCGCAGCAATCGAGTGGCACGCTCACGAAAACTGATGCGCTGTGTCTGGACCGGCACGGCAATCTTGCGCCGGGCTAACGGATATAACTCGGCCGCCAGATGATCCACGGACTGAAAGCGGTGCGCCGGATCTTTTTCCAGGGACTTGGCAACAATCGCGTCGAATGCCGTCGGAACGGAAGGATTCGCCTGGGAAGCCGGAAGCGGCTTCGAGGAAAGAACCCGCGTGCAAATTCCTTGCAGCGAATCGGAATCGAAGGGGCGCTTGCCGGTAACCATCTCATACAGAACTACGCCCAGCGAGAAAATGTCGGAGCGCGCGTCCTGCGGCCGGCCCAGAATCTGCTCGGGGCACCAGTAGGCCGGAGTGCCGAGCAGCGGCGTATCTTTTTTGTCATGATTGGCGAGGCGCGCCATGCCAAAGTCGGTGAGCTTTACGCGGCCGTCATCGAGAATGAGAATGTTCGCGGGCTTGATGTCGCCGTGAATCACGCCTCTGCGATGAGCTAAGTTCAGGGCGCAGGCGATCTCTCCGGTCCAAGCGCAAGCGCGCGGCAGAGGAACGCTTCCCTTGGCGAGGATTTTGTCGAGAGGCTGCCCTTCCATGAACTCCATCACGAGATAGGGCGTCTGCGTCGGCTCGTCGATGCCCATGTCGTGCAGAGTGACGACGCAGGGATGCGAGAGCTGGCCGACAACGCGTGCCTCTTGCAGGAAGCGGTCGCGGCCCGCGCCCTGCGCCAGGGCAGGCGAAAATAACTTGATGGCGACAATGCGTCCGATCATCGGATCGTGCGCGCGCACAACCTTGCTGTTTGCGCCGGCGCCGATGACGTCGATAACTTGATAGCGGCCTACTTGCATGGTGGCCTTTCCCTCAGAGCGAGACTGTCGAACTGTGTAGAGCGTATCGAAGGGGGTTGTTTCATTAAATGAAGCATGCGTGCTACTGCGAAGAGTACGGAAGTACTAGGGCGAAAGATTCAGATAAGCAGGCTCTAATCTGCGAACGCCGACGGCGGCCGTTCGCAAGTCATGATATGCGAGAGTTACTGCTTGTGATTGAACGGAACGAGAGCCGGGGCGGCGTTCAGGCGCGAGGGAAAGTCGCGGACGAAAGCGCTCATCGAGGGATGCCAGAATCCATTGAATCCGAAAAAGTACATTTCTTTCAAGGCCTGCTCCGGTGGCAATTTTTCGAGGGCCATGCGGTAAATAGCCACAAAAACGCCGGTGCGGTCATCGCCATAGCGGCAGTGCACAAAGACCTTTTCCTGCGGGCTGTCTCGGAAGATCCTAAGAAACTGCACGACCTGTTCGTTGGTCGGCGGAGACCATCCGCTGACCGGGATATGAACGAAGCGAATCCCCAGCGATTCCGCTCTTTTTTCTTCCCAGTTAATTTTTTGTTGGTCTTCGCCGCGGAGATCGACAATGGTGGTGATGCCGAGTTTTTTCAGCTCGACCAGGCCGGGATCTCGCGGCTGGGCGCCGCGATACAAATGATCGTTGATTTTTCCGGAGTTAGGAACGCCAGCGATGCGCAGTTTTTCGCCGTAAGCGGAGTGCATCTCGGACGGAGTGGAAGTCTTCACCTGATTCTGCGCGGAGACGCGCGCGGGAAGGACAAAAACAAAAATCAGCGGAAAAATGAGGAGCGGGCGCTTCATTTTCAATTAGATGCCGACAGTATAGCGCGGGATGGAAACGTCCCGAAGGCGTTCGAAGCAGGGAAGTTGTCCAGAAAGGGCACCACTACAAATAGACGTGGTACCAAAACGTCAACCACATTTTGCGTTTTTCTCTTGACAGGAAATTCGCAGACGTTGATACTGCGATTCCAGATTCGGGGGACGTGGTAGCGCCAGGCGGGCCGAGTCGAGGATGCAAGGTAGGTCGGTAATGACTCCACGAAGCCAGCCCGGGTTCTAAACAAAAAATTGGGCCCGAAGTATGATCTCCGCGCCCTTCATTGAGGCGCGAGATTTGCCGTGAGGCTGAGTGAGACCACCGGCCGGCGGCAGAGCATTGGCGTTTCGTTACGGTTCTTAAAGTGACCGCGAGGCGGTCGATGGTAAGGTCGGCTGCTCAGCGGTCGCCTTTTTCTCTGGTCGGGCGTAGGAAGACTTGGATTTAAACTGCCGTGAACTTCAGGGGCCTCCCAGCACCCTGCAGGGAACAGCTAAGTAGAGTTAAAATTAAAGGGTTCCCCCGCGAAGAGTGGGAACCCGAGGTTGCGGAGGAACGGGATGGCTACGGTGAAACATGCAATGACTGAGAATTCCCCGATCACGGAAAAGGCTCCGGAGAATACGGGAGCGGGAGCGCGCCGGGGCCTCTCTTTTGAAAGACATTTTACCGACGGAAAGATCTCTCCGTTCGACGCCGTGGAATGGGAGAAGCGTACCGCCCTGATCGGAAACGAGAAGGGCGTGACGATCTTCCGCCAGGAAGACGTCGAGGTGCCCAAGAGCTGGTCGCAGACGGCCACGAACATCGTCACCAGCAAATACTTCCACGGAAAGCCGGGCTCGCGAGAGCGAGAAGGCTCGGTGCGGCAACTCATCAGCCGCGTGGTGAACACGATTGTGCGCTGGGGCCATGAGGGCGGCTACTTCGCTTCCGACGCGTCCCGCGACGCGTTTCGCGACGAGCTGACACACCTGCTCGTCGAACAAAAGATGGCCTTCAATTCGCCCGTGTGGTTCAACGTAGGCGTGCAGCCGAAGCCGCAATGCTCGGCGTGCTTCATCAATTCCGTCCAAGACAACATGGAATCGATCATGGGGCTGACGCGGACCGAAGGGATGCTCTTCAAGTGGGGCTCGGGAACGGGTACCAATTTCTCCTCGCTGCGCGGCAGCAAAGAGACTCTTTCGGGCGGCGGGATTGCCTCGGGTCCAGTGAGCTTCATGAAGGGCTTCGACGCGTTCGCGGGCGTGATCAAGAGCGGCGGCAAGACGCGGCGCGCGGCCAAGATGGTGATCCTCAATATCGACCACCCGGACATCGTCGAATTCATCGAATGCAAGATGAAGGAAGAGCGCAAGGCGCAAGTCCTTATCGAACAGGGTTATGACGCGGGGATCGACGGCGATGCCTACGCTTCGATTTTCTTCCAGAACGCGAACCATTCGGTGCGCGTGACGGACGACTTCATGCGTGCGGCGGAAGAAGACCGCGACTGGTGGACGCGCAACGTGACGGACGGGCAGCCCGCGGAAAAACTGCGAGCCCGCGACCTGCTTTACAAGATCGCAGACTCCACTTGGCACTGCGGCGATCCGGGAATGCAGTACGACACGACGATCAACCGCTGGCACACCTCGAAAAACACGGCGCGCATCAACGCCTCGAATCCGTGCTCGGAGTACATGTTCCTCGACGACACGGCGTGCAACCTCGCTTCCCTGAACCTGATGAAGTTTCTCGGGTCTAACGGGCAGTTTGATGTGACCGCGTTCAAGCATGCCGTCGAGGTGACCATCACGGCGCAGGAAATTCTGGTGGACAACGCCAGCTACCCGACGCCGCGGATTGCCGAGAATTCGCACAACTTCCGGCCACTCGGCTTGGGCTACGCCAATCTTGGGGCGCTGCTAATGTCTCTGGCGCTGCCGTACGATTCCGACGAAGGGCGCGACATGGGCGGAGCCATCACGGCATTGATGTGCGGCGAGGCCTACGCGCAATCTTCGCGGATTGCGGAAAGAATGGGCGCGTTCCCCGGTTACGAAGTGAACCGCGAGCCGATGCTGGACGTGATCCGCATGCACCGCGACGCGATGCGCGGCATCAAGCCCGAGCACGTGCAGACGGAACTCTTCATGGCGGCGCAGGAATCGTGGGACACCGCGCTGCAGCACGGCGAAAAATTCGGTTACAAGAATTCGCAAGTCACCGTGCTGGCGCCGACTGGCACGATCGGCTTCATGATGGATTGCGACACCACGGGAATCGAACCGGATCTGGCGCTGGTGAAGCACAAAAAGTTGGTCGGCGGGGGCTTGATCAAGATCGTCAACAATACAGTGCCGCAAGCGTTGATGAGGCTCGAATATACTCCGGAGCAGACCAGCGAAATCGTTTCGTATATCGACAAGCAAGGAAAGATAGAAGGCGCGCCGTATTTGAAGGCGGAGCACCTGCCGGTCTTCGATTGCTCGCTCGCGCCACTCGGCGGCGGGCGGTCCATTGCCTGGACAGGACACGTAAAGATGATGGCGGCGGCACAGCCGTTCCTTTCCGGCGCGATCTCGAAGACCATCAACATGCCAGAGGAATCCACGATCGAAGACATCGGCAACGCTTACATCGAGTCTTGGAAGCTGGGGCTGAAGTCCGTGGCCATTTACCGGGACAACTCGAAGCGTTCGCAACCGCTCAATGCTGGCGGAAGCAAGGAAGAAAAGAAAACCGAAACGCAGCAGACCCCAGCAGCTAATCTCAATGCATCTGTCAATCGAGCGGTCAATGCGGCCCTTCCAGTGCAGCAAGAACTGTTCGGGCGGCAGCAGCGCGAGAAAATGCCGGTGGAGCGCGCATCGGTTACGCACAAGTTTAGCGTGGGCGGGCACGAAGGCTACATCACCGTGGGCATGTACGCCGACGGGCGGCCGGGCGAAATCTTCATCAAGATGTCGAAAGAAGGCTCGACGCTTTCCGGGGTGATGGACGGTTTGGCTCTGACCGTGTCGCTCGGCTTGCAGTATGGCGTGCCCCTCAAGGTGTTCGTCGACAAACTGGTGAATACGCGATTTGAGCCCTCGGGCATCTCGGCGAATCCGAATATCCGTTTCGTTTCTTCGGTGTTGGACTATATCGCGCGGTGGCTGGGCGGGCGATTCATCTCGTCCGATTATTTGAAGCTGAATTCCGGCGAGCACGCCGTGGCGCCTGCGCCCGTCCGGGCGATTCCTGCCATGACCGAGGCCACTATCCCATCGATGACTGCGGTGAACGCCTCGTTGAAGCAGCGCGACGCACACGAAGGCGCACCAACCTGCTCCGAGTGCGGCATGCTCATGGTGCCGAATGGGGCTTGCTACAAGTGCGAGAACTGCGGCAGCACGAGCGGGTGCAGTTGAGGACGTTCACCAGGCCGAGGGACACGACACGATGAGCCTACACTCCTCCGGTACAGGGCTGGCCGCAAGACTGGCTCCAGAAAAGCCGAAGGCGCGAGGATTTCTGCATATCGTGCGGCACGGCGGTGGGCCCAGCGCCATTTATGTCATGACTTATCATCGGCTTGAGAGTGGACTAGACGGCGTTGTCGCCCACGCGAAGCCGGCGCTGGCCGAGGGTGCGCACAATTTGATCGAACTGCTGGAGCGCATTGGCGTAGACTTCGGGCTTAAGGAAGTCCGCGGCGCTTTGGAAGATATTCTTCGGCTCGGCTCAGCCAATATCCCCGATCTGTGGCTCAGCGACGAGGAGATGCTGGAGAAGGGCCTCGTCGAAGGCTAAACAGAAAACCAGGAGAACCGACCTAAGCCGGAGGGCGATCTTGATTCTCCGGCTTTTGTCATTTGTATGCCTACCCCTCTGTTTTTGTAACTATTGATTCTAAACCACTTAACGTTCACGTAAGTCCTTTAGGATCAGCGCATGCGAGGCGTGGCGAAAGCGGCGCCACACAAGTCGCAGGGGCCAAAAGAGGATTACGGCCCAGAAAAGCAGAGGCAGGCCGAATTCGAACAGAACGCCAAGTACGAGCGCCATGGACGAAAAAATGGCGCGGACTCCTTCCATGAAGGAGTTTCGAAGGGCAAGGGAAGGGCCGGAGAAATTTGCCTCGAAGGGAGCGCGATAGTCTTCGAGCAGAACGAGATGAATGTGGGCTTGCGCGACCGTCGAGACCAGGTTTTCGTGCTGGCGTTGGGCATCGGCAACGACTTCACTTGCTTGGGCGATGTCTTTTTCGAGAGCGACGGCGTCGCGAAGCTCGCCTTTTCGTTCGCGCTGGAGTTTCTGAAGACGCGAGAGATTGCTTTGCGCGGCCGCAAAGTGCCTTTCGGCCGTGGCGAGTTTGACGGCGGAATCTTCGCCAGCTTCTGAGATTGCTTCCGTGCGGCCGAGTGTTTTCAGGTCGGAGATAGCCGCATCGAATTCCTTTGAGGGCACGGAAAGAGTTGCTGCTAGGACGCGGCCAGAACCGGAGTGAGTCTCGGTGCGCAGATGCTCGAGATAAGCCTGGTGGGCGGAGACCATGCGATGAAGATCGGCGACCGAACGATCGAATGAGGCAGAGTGCGTGTGCGGATCGGCGGTGCGAGCGATAGGGGATTCCCAAGGGAAAGCAGCGCGCACGGAATCGACGGGCAATGTGCCAGTGGACCACATGGTGCCCGTGTCCCAAGGGGTGACGGCAGCGAGGCCTGTGGCCTTCGATGTTTCGATACCTTTAAACATTTCCGAAACAGTTATGCGAAGTGCGATGACAAAAAGGAGCAAGAAAGCGACGAGGCTGGATACTACGAGAGCGATGCGTCTTGGCCAGGACGGACGTGACGACGTATCTGCCATTGCGGTTCTCCGCAGCGCGTCTCGGTCGTGACAAGCAAAGTCGAGTGACGCACGCTCGTAAAGATAGAGGCCGCAGCCAGAGAAAAAGTTCCCGAGGAGTTGCCGAGGCTTAGTAAAGGACTTTACAGCCGCTAGCGAGGGCGGGGGCGGAGGGGTGGGCGCGCGGTTAGCGCGCGAGGGCGCATGCGGAAGCGCGGGCTGAGAGGAGGAGGGACGTTGCGGAGGGAGTCGCCGCAGCAGGGACAGCGACCGTCGTCGGCGATGGGGCCGGTGGCATCGGCGCGGAGCCAGTAGCCGCGCAAGTCGCACGACGGATTGATGCATTGCACGGTGAAACCGGGCAGATACTGCATGTGCGCTCCCTCAGTGGCCGGCCAGCTCTGCGCACCAACGATGCGGCTCGCGTGGCAGAAGCTCCCGTGGGCGGCCCGGACAGAATTGTTGGGGTGGATTGTGCCGTTGCGAGCCTGTGGTGTCAAGGAAAATGAGCACAATGGATTGTGGTAGGGTTGCAAGGGAAAGGTCAGTAGTGAATAGTGGGTAGTGCGCAGGCTGGACAGAAACGTTAATCTGCATCGGTCGCGGGCTTGCAAAGAATGCACGCGCTAGAGACCGGAGGCGCGCGATGAGCCTATTTTGCAAATGGAATGTGTTGGCTGCGTTCGCGGCGGGCTTGGCGCTTGCAGCGCTGCTCGGTCGAGCGCAAGGTGAGGGAAAAACTTTACGCGAGGTACTTGCGGCGGAGAAGCTGCCTCTGGATGCGAATACGCTGCACAATCTGGACGCCAAAATTTCAAGCGGTGCGGAGTTGCATGACGCCGAGCAATTTGTGACCGCCTATTACGTGCTTGATTCCACGGGACAGCTTAATCCGCCAATATTCGTTGACGTCTACGATCGCAGCGCCGGGCGATGGAAGAGCGGCGAGATTAAAGCTGCCGTTGCAAAAGATGAGAGTGTCGATGTCGATTGCTTTGGATCGGTGCTGGCGATCGCGGCTTTTCCGGATTCGCTAGTGCTGGAGACGCACATCAATCCGTCCGCGGGTTGCGAGCTGGTTCTGTCGCGTGACTTGAAATTGAAGACCAGCCTTTACGGCTGGATGGTCGGTCACTTTGTGGACGGCGGCATTGTCTACCATCGCAGCCAGATTCATTTCGCGACGGTTCATCCGGCGGAGATTGCGTTTTATGATCCGGCGACGGGAAAGGATTTCACCATTTTCCCGCACAGACCGCTACAGCAAGTGCGGCTACAACTGATTGAAGAGCTTCGTGAGTTCTTCAAAACACATCAGGATTACTGCCAAAAAGCGAACGATCCTTGTGATGCGGAGTCGTTTGATAGTTCGCTGGAGGGCAAGGTCGTCACCGATGACCGGGAGCATGCGGTGGCATTTATTATTTCTTATGACCTCGAGGGCTATGGGCAGAGCGATGACAAACCGGGCGGGCCGTCGGAAGTCGTTTACGTGTACCGGCACGTAAACGACGAGGCAAAAATGGAATATCGGGAGATGTTGTGGAGCGATGTTAAGGAGCGGGTAGGCAACGTGCCCCTGGCGAGACTGGTTGAGCCTTCGATCCTCGAGAAAATCTTTGGCCAAGAATCCAAGTGAGCCTGAAAGGATTTAATGTGTGATTGAAGATTACCGTTGCGGCGGAGCGGCTGGAGGGGCAGGAGCTTTGCTGCCCAACGACTGTAGAAGAGCCGCGAGACGAGTTTTGAGAGCTTCGACGGCTTGCTGCTTGTCGGTGATTTGCTGCTTGAGGTCTTCCAGCTTGGCCTTGCCCGCGGTGTCGCTGGCATAATTTGCTTTCGAGTAGACGTTATCCTGTTCCAGGCCGAGCTCGCGCTGGACGAGGTCCAAGCTTTTTTGCGCCTGGGCGAGCTCTTCTTTCAGCTTAGCCAGCTCAGCGGCGGACTTGGTCTTTTCGTCGGCGTCTTTGACATTTGCGGCTGGAGCGGGTTGCCCGGCCGGCGGTGGGGCGGCACTGGCATCTGCTGCACTCGAGGAATTCGTAGCTGGTTTAGCCGCAGGTGCTGGAACGGGCGCCAGAGCCGCATCGGGAGATTGCGCGGGAGCAGGTGCGTTGGCGGCAGGAGCAGCAGGAGCAGATGGTTTTAGAGTGTCATCCGTAATGACCGGAGCTGGCTGCTTGGCGGCAGCTTTCTTTTGCGCGCGGGCGCGACGGGCGGCTTCGGCTACGGACTGAGAGGACGAGTCCTGCGATTGTCCGAGCGCGGTCAGAGGAAATATGGGAGCGGCTATCAGAAACGCCAAGCGCAAAGAGATGCGGTGTGACATGGTTTTATACCTCTTGGGCTATGGGCAGGCTCAACCCTAAGCATACCTCCTGACACACCTGGCGACAATTCCTGTGGGTTTAGGTGATGCGAATGTGGCAACCACCCCAGCAATCCGAGCTAAGGAGAATAACGGCGCTTGTCGTGACCGGCTGTGGGCCAGTCCTTGGGCTGGAGTCTCAGCCCGAGTTTGGGATCGTGTTTAGCGGGCAGCCGCCTGCTGAGTGTCGCGGAAAGAAAAGTGTGTTTGGAGTGTTTTCACGGGTTTTCCGTTGATTTCCGCATAGGGGTAAATGAAATAGTTGAGCGGGTCGCCCTTTTGATCTGAGGAGAGGCTGATATCGCGGCCATAGGTGAAGAAAACCCGGTTTACGTCGTGAGCGCCGAAGAAATAGTCGTGCTTGGCGGGATTTTTCCAGGCTTCGGAGGCGTCGACGGGCACCCAGCCTACGCCATTGAGATAAAACTCAGCCCAGCAGTGGTATCCGGCGATGTCGCCCTCGGTTTTGCCTTCGGGCAGCGAGAAGCCCATTTCGAAGCGTGCTGGAATGCCTGAAGAGCGCATCATGCCGATGAAAAGGGAGTGGAAGTCGGTGCAGTTACCGCGCTTCGCGGTGCAAGCCCAGATGGCGTCGCCGCGACCCCAGCCTTCGCCGGTTTTGTCGTAGCGCATGGTGGAGACGACGTACTCGTAAATGTGACGAGCTTTCTCGATTTGAGTGGTGTCGCCCGCGGTATGTTCTTTGGCTAGGTCGGCAATGGTGCCGCTGAGGGGAACGAGTTTGTCGGGCTCGAGGTAGCGGCGGAACAGGGGATCGGAGGAAGAGACCGCAGAGTCGTTTATAGTGGCGCCAGCGAGAGCGACTTTGTGCTCGTGGCGCGTCGCGGTGAAGCGGAGAGTGACGTCAAAGCCGTCGGCGGCTTGTTGAGCGGTGGGCTTAAATTCGGCGAACGTGTTCTTGTACTCGGAGTCGCGGCCTTGCGTGTACGCCGCGGAGCTGTCGATGTGCAGGCTGCCCAAGTCCTGGTAGCCATCGGCTTGTGGCAGGGGAATCCAGAGGCGCACGCGGCCGGCGGGATTTTCTGTCGCAGGGAAATGAACTTGATAGGTGAATTCGAAGGAGCGCGAGGCCATGGCTGCGGCGGAATCCGCACTGGCGGCGGGGAAAGAGTGAGCAAAGCAGACGAGGCAGATTGCGGCGACAAGGGGGCAGAGCAAGGGAAGAAACCGACGGGTCATTGCAGGACTCCTATGAGACGGCGTGGCAATGTGGGCAGCTTGGCAATTATGCTGGTATTAGTAATGAAGTAAAAACAGGGTCACCGAGACCGACGATGAAAAGGAATTTAAGTTTTCGTTTGCGTGGAGTGCTGCTAATGGTGGTAAGCGGCGTGCTGGTCTGCGTGCCGGCTTCTTCGCGCGCTCAGGAGAAGGCGATGCAGCAGAGTGACCCGCCAAAGGCTGATTCGCTGAAACAGGGCGCGGCCGCTGGCGCCGACTTGTGCAACTTCAGAAACAAGAAGAAAAATCTGCCTGAGAGTGAGCACCGGTTTTGGGACAAAGAAAACGACTGGCTGTTCGCCGGGGTCGGGGCGTCACGGACGCTGGATTATTTTTCGACGCTGAACATGCGGAGGCGCGGACGGCAGGAAATTTTTTTGACGAATGATGCCGTCGACAATCATGCGGCATTCGCTGCGATCGAAGCGTCGGCGACAGGCGTTTCCATCGGAGCTGCGTATTTGTTTCATCGCTATGGGCATCACAAACTGGAGCGATGGACTTCGATCGTGCACATCGGTCTGGCCACGACGGGTTCCGTGCGAAATTATTGTTTGAAGACAGCGCACTTTGCTAAAACTCCTGGCTCCCCTTAGAGTGCGTTTCAAAACTCCCTCTTTAGGTAGCGCCAGGTGATGAGGGCGCAGCCGAGCGTGAGGAAGGCTTCGTGGACGTCCGCGCGGCGTTCGTAGCGCAGCGCGAGGCGGCGGAAGCGATGCAGCCAGGCCAGGGTGCGTTCGACAACCCAGCGGAAGACGCCGAGGCCGCTGCCATGAGGACTGCCGGGCTTGGCCACCACCGCCACGATGCCTTGCGCGGCTAATCGCGCGTGGCGGGCGCGAGACCAGTAGGCGCGATCGCCTTGCACGGCGCCGGGCTTACGGCGCGGGCGCCCGGGTCGGCCGGCCACGGCGGGCAGCGCGGCGACGAGCGGCTCGAGTTGCAGAATGTCGGGCACGTTGGCGGCGGTCACGGCCCTCGTTGTCGGCGCGATTCGCGCCGGCCGACGCGCGCTCGTCCGCAGCACGTTTGACCTCGCGGCGGATTTCGCCCAAGCCGAAGCGACCGGCGCTCGTCGCGACTTCGTCCAGCAGTTGACA
>WNFP01003319.1_pt1 | contig 12882 bp, 14 predicted proteins | sample 5400201 | NCBI WGS metagenome assembly WNFP01 (sample SAMN13153355, study PRJNA577476) | soil metagenome | isolation source: 115 cm saprolite under Madrone tree | place: USA:California | collected 2016-06-14
TGAGCTTCACCACTCAAGCCGCTCCGGGCTGACCGCGAAGCCAAGCAGGGATTTGGTGTGAGCACAGCTTTGCAAAAGATCGTTTTGAACATGATCTTTGGACGTAGCAGAAAGGGTTGCCATGTGTCGAGGTCGCTCCTGGAAATACGCTGTAGTGCGCTGTCATTCCTTCTCTCTCTTGGCGACAAGAAGGGTCTTTTTCCGTCAATGTTTCCGCGGCTGTAGGTGTGATTTTGGACAGGACAAATTTTGTCTACAATACTAGAACATGCGTATCTGCTATAATTACCATATAAGGGAAGCGTAGAAGGATTCATAAATTTTTGTTCGCCGGCAGATAAAGATGGATAAAATTTATCCGCCCAACTTTTGTAGGGCTAACCGCTTGCCCTATATAGGCGCCGCTTGCTTTCATGGTCTCAAATTCGTTGGTCCTATTTCTGCCGGATCTGCAGAACCGAACTTGCCCATGGCGTCTCCAGCACAAATTTCTTTCCTTCGCTTACAACAAGATTGTAAGCTTGGGTTCGTGCGCCTACCCTCTCTGCAGATGCTGGATCTATTTCTCCGCGGTCTCGGTCATCGGACTGACTTAGCCCGGAATGTACAAGAGGCTCTTGCCTTGGCTGCCAGCGCGGAAAAGCGATTCGATCTCCTCGGATTGGGCGAGAGAAAAGGCAGATACTCGCTTCATAAGGGGTTTATCCCCGCAATGATACTCAGGGCAAAGCCTGATTTGGAAAATTGAGAATCTGTGATTTGATGATGCCCTGATAAATCGGGGTGGACATGAGCTCAAATCTGAAAAACGCAAGTGGGGGAAAATTGGCGTCAAGCGACTGGCTTTGGGTTTTTGGTTTCTTGATTTTGCTAGCCTCAATTTGCTTCTCCATCGTCCTTTTCGGTAGAGGTGCAAATCAGCTCTTGGCGAGTGAGACACATGTCCCGGTGCTCTCCTCCACTCCGACCGCCGGTTTGGAACCTCGGGCTCAATCGACTCCGGAAGCACGCCCTCAGTCCGTAACGGCTGTTGCCCTGCCGGAAACTCAGTCTGAATCCACTACATCTTCAAGCGAGGCTCTTAGCCCGCCGATTCAAGAGCCACTAAGTCGCAAGGCCACGGAGGGGCCGGCAACCGCTAACGTAAAAACAGCGAATGCAATTCGGAGACACCGAACGTATTCGGTACGGCTCGGAAGCCACCGAAGATCTGCCGTCGACAAGGTCGTTTTAAAGAGTTTCAATACACTGGTCGGGGTGTGGCGCCGCACCTTCCAGGCGAGGAAATGAGTGCGCGACGACCTGGGAATGAGTGTTTTCACAGGTGGAATACGCCGACCAGGCCAATGACAATGAGGTAGATTGCCACGATAAAATTGAGCAGGCGTGGCATAATCAGAATTAGAATGCCGGCGATCAGAGAGATCAGGGGTGACAATGAAATGCCAGCGAGGGATGACGATAATGCGATCACGATTGGTCAATCTCCGGGGTGGATGGTTTAGTGTTCTCAGAAGGCCTTTTAAACAGCCGAACCTCAGCATGCAAGGTTGGTCTGGCAAGAGGCGAGTGTTGCTCGGGGATCAAGTGTGTGAGAAGCTATGCCTCTTCGTCTACAGAGATAAATTCGCTTCTATGACGTAAAATGAAGTCAGAAAGAGCCATTTCAACGACCGCCGAAACGCCCAATTTTGAAATCGCCGATGCGGAATTGTGCGGGAGCCATTCTTGCAAAGCATTCGCGATCAACGCCTGTTTGCTCGTACCCAATATCTTGCACTGCTTAGACAACCACGCAAAATGCTCCGGCTTAACCAGAATGTGGAACGAGTTGCCAAACTCAGGATGGTAGCCGCCTGATTCGTTTGTTTGCACACTTTAGTTCGCCGCTTTTGTGTTGTCTGGATGTAGAGCCGAGCTGCTGTCGAAGCCGCCTCTTTGCTCTTTTCACAGTTGGAGGCTGGCTAGCGTGCGGCTCCTTTATTTTTGACGGGAATGTAGCTTTCCCTCTGACACAACCTATCTATGACGATTGATTCATTGTTTCTCCGCAGGCGCTTCATTTTTTTGTTGTTCGCTCTCATTGCGAAATTTGCGTTTGGAGCGTCTCCCGATTTCAAAGCATCGGATGAAGAAGGAAAAGAGAGTCCGACTGCGCAGGAAAACAAAGCGGAGAGAGACGACAAGGGAGGAAAAGAGGCGAAAAAGGAGGAAACCGAAAAAGCTGAAAAAGGGGATTTGCAGCCGCCGCCGCCGGTCACTACGGAGCATGCTGTTACCTTGCCGGGTGGCAAAACGCTTAGTTACAAGACGATTACCGGGTATCTCCTTCTGCGTGACACGAAAGAGGACGCGCGTGCTGCCGCTGAAAGCGAGAAGGATCCCGGCAAGCAGAACGCTCGTTCCCAGCTGGATCTCGCCAAAGGAAAACCAAAGGCAGCGATATTCTTTGTAGCCTACCTCTTGAATGGAGTTGCGGACGCCTCGATGAGGCCCGTGACATTTGCTTTCAATGGTGGTCCCGGCTCCTCCTCTGTATGGCTCCACATGGGGGGACTGGGGCCCCGGCGTGTTTTATTGTCGGACCGCGGTGAGGCGCTTCCCCCGCCCGTCAAATTTGTCGATAATGAATCAACTTGGCTCGAAAAGACCGATCTTGTTTTCATCGACCCTGTGTCGACCGGCTACAGCCGGCCTGCGCCCGGGGAAGATGCAAAACAGTTTTATGGATATAAGCAGGACATTGCGAATGTCGGTGATTTTATTCGGCTCTGGACGACCCGGTACGAGCGATGGTCATCGCCGAAAATAATTGCCGGCGAAAGCTATGGAGCAACGCGCGCAGCGGGTCTGAGCGATTATCTGCAGGATCGCTATGGACTATATGTAAACGGGATTGTTCTGATCAGTTCGGTACTGAATTTTCAAACGATCGATTTTGCCTCGGGAAATGATGTTCCTTATCCACTCTATTTGCCTACCTATACCGCAACCGCATGGTACCACAATAAGCTCTCTTCCGATCTGCTGAGTACGCCGCTCAGGGAAGTGTTGAACAGGACGGAATCCTTCGCCCGGAACGACTACATTCTCGCGCTCTCTCGCGGAGATGCGCTTCCTCAGCCGGACCAGGATCGCATCGCCAATGAGTTGGCGCGATTAACCGGTCTCAGTGCGAACTATCTCAAACAATTGGCGTTGCGAGAGCCAGATGGCCGGTTTGTCAATGATCTTTTGAAGGATCAAAACCGCTCGATCGGTCGATTTGACAGCCGATTCACCGGAATTCGTCTATACCCCGGCACAGACCGTCAAGAGTTTGATCCGAGCGGCCAGGCGGTAAACGGGCCTTTTACTTCGGCGTTCAACGACTATGTAAGACGGGAACTGAAGTTTGAGACTGATCTCCCATATGAAACGATCGCGGAAGTTAATCCATGGACTCTGGCGGAGAACAAATACCTCGACGTGGCTGCTAATTTGAAGGAGGCAATGAGTAGAAACCCGTATCTCAAAGTTTGGGTTTGCTGCAGTTATTTTGACCTCGCGACTCCCTACTTCGCCGCGGAGAGAGTTGTCTATGGGATGAATTTGGATCCTGCTATCCGCAACAATATTGAACTCACTTTTTACGAGAGCGGACACATGGTTTACATCGACAAAAGCTCGCGTGAGAAATTCAAGGGAGACTTTGACGCGTTCTTAGACCGCACGCTCAGCGCGACTCCGATCAACGATGCTGAGCGCTGAACTGCGATGCATAGAGCAGAGCCTGGCGAAAAGATCGCTGGAAAAGCTGCATCCGGTCATTTCCCGTTGGCTCCTCGAAAAGTTCGCGCGATTCACCTCCACACTGTTGCTCTGTATCGGACCTATTTCTTCGCCACCAATCCGTGTAGGCCAGGCTACCGCGACGCGGCCTCAATCAGAGCGTTGGCGGCAGCGCTGCAGGCTCCGTCGTAGTCGTTCGCATCAAGGCGAGGCGCGACTCTGTTGGTAAAGATTCTTCTACAAGCGTCTTCGGTGAGTTTCGCTTCAAGTCCTCGACCTGCATGAATACGTCCCTGGTGCTCCTGCGTGGCGATCAGAAGGAGGGCACCGGTCTCTTTCCCGCGCTTGCCAATCTTCCATGCCTCGTACAATTGCTGCGCATAGTCGCCAATTGAGACTCCTTTCGGAGTATTGGGATAGATCACGATGATCAGCTCGTCGCCAGTTCGATGATCGAAGTCGGCAAGTTGGCTGCTCAGGCGATCCGCGGTGCCTGCCCCGAGCACACCAGCGTAGTCTGTCACATATTTCGAGGGAGCTGCAGGCAGCGAGGGAGTGGCTGCCGGAAGATTGGTAAGCGGAACCGTGGCGAAAAGAAAGAGAAGCGCTTTGGTTATAAAATTGGTCATTTTTTCACTCCGATGAGGAAAGCAAGAATTAATATCGATTCCGACGCGAACGACAAATCGGCAAAAGTTATCGAGCGTTTGTCAGATTCCTCGAGCGTGAATTACCTCGCCGCTCAGCCGATCTGCCGCTACACTGGCGAGGAATACGACGAGTCGGGCCGCGTCCTCCGGCAGCCCGACCCGACCGTTCGCATTGGAGCCGATCACTCGGCTTTTGAATTCATCAGACATCCAGCCGGTATCGGTTGGGCCTGGATCGACCGCGTTTACATTTATGCCTTTGCGCGCCACTTCCTTGGCTAAGGAACGAGTAAAGGCGGAAATGGCTCCTTTTGTGGCTGCATAGGCCAGTTCGCCGGCCAACGGCTCACGTTCCTGACCCGAAGTCAGATTGATAATCCGGCCTCCACGACCATAAGGATATCGCCGTGCAAACTCCACAGACAGGAGGGCTGTGCCACGAACGTTTACCGCATAGTGCGCATCGAGACCTGAAGCGTCTAGCGTCTCGAATCCGTCTCTCGCGCTATGGGCAGCGTTGTTTACAAGGATAGACGGCGCTCCGAGAAGGCGCTCAGCCGTGTCTAAGATACGTACAGCGCAATCTGGTTGCGCCAAGTCGGCCTCCATGAACGCAACAGGCACCCCCATGCCGCGGAGTTCTGCTGCGAGATGCTCCGAATCCTTGGTAGTCGACACTTCGGGAAACGCGAGCGCGTCGTACTTGGGGTAGGCGGTAAAGAAGATTGCGCAACCTTGCCCAGCGAGGGCTCGGCAAATCGCTGCGCCTATTCCCCTTAACCGGCTAGCTCCCGTAACAACTGCTACTTTGCCGCGTAGATCCGTGAACTGCATACGACGACGTATCCGCTAGAATCCCTGAAAAGCAAAACCGGTTGCAGATGAGTCAAGTTTTTTCTGCTAGCTAATGGTTTCCTCTTTCAAGGGCCTCTGACTTCTTGCGCATCCTCCTGATGCCCGTCTCCGAGCCAGCGATAATCGCCTGATAATCCTTTTTGGAGGTGAATTTGAGCGCTGTAGCGCCGCGTTCTACAACGACGCCGGATGGGGCATGGTTCAAGCCTTTAAAGCCTTCGAACTCCAACGAATTGAATCCTCTGTCTCTCTTGTACTCGATGGTCACGCATTTGCCGGCATGGAGGCCGCAGGAGATCGCAATGCCTTCTTTTTCAAAATCGATCAGTTTCTCAAAGTAAGGGTCGTATTTACCGCCCGGACGAACGGAGATCGGCTTTCCATAACGTTTGATAAGCTGGCTTTCGGTATCTCCCAATCGAGCAAAGCCCGTACCGGCGAGTCCAACGAGCAGGATCAGGGTCCACCATCTCATGAGACAATCGAAAACCTCCTCCTTCTGAGTGACTTAGACGATTTTGGGAAGTGGGAGCCGGACATGGGCGGAGTTTACATGGGCGGAGTTTACATGGGCGGAGTTCTATCAACAATTGCATGTTCTGTCCAAATAATCCTGTGGTGATTGGGCGAGGCGATCGGTTTGGGATAGCGAAGATTGCTGGGAAAAAAAGGCATGCAATTCTAAGTTGACTGGCCGGTTAAATGTGTTAGGATCCAGCAGATTTCTAGAGCATTTCTCTGGGCATTCCGGAAAGCGCCTCGCTAGGGGTTGCCGATCCAGGATGCTGAGAGAAAAACGAGCGGGAAGCTTCGCAAGGAGCCTCCTGGTCTATCTCTCAAAAGTAAACAATAACTTGAGAAAGGTAGATAGATGGAAATCGGCAAAGTTGTGTCGGATCTGGGTTTCTCCCTGATCCTTATCGCAATTGCTTTGGCGCCTCGTGTGATCGCCGTTCTGGCGTCCCTTAGCGCCGGCGAATAACCAAACTGCTGCTGATCACCGCAGGAACGATCCTCTGGGTTCAGCGCCCGCCAATCCAACACCTAAACAAAGGATAAACTCAATATGGAAACACTAGTATTCGCAACGATTGCTTTTCGCAATGGGTACAAACAGGAGGAAAGTTTTGTTCCTGAGCCGGACAACTTCCAGCCGTTCGATACTCGAGCGCTGGCACAAGTCTATAACGCCACGAACAATTCTTCGAACCGTCCGTCTGACCGGTCTCCTACCCTTGCGGCTCAGGTCGCATCTTAAACTGTCGACCTATGAGCTCACCGAATAACCAAGATTCCCCCCAGACAACCTCTTTTTAAATCACTCAAAGCGCCCATCGCCCCTTTTGTATTCACCCTCCTGAACGGAGGGTTTTTTGTGTGCCTCCGCGGCAAATCTCAATCGAAGACGACAGTCTTATTTTTGTACACAAGTACGCGATGTTCCAAGTGCCAGCGAATTGCCTGGGCCGACACGGTTTGCTCCAGGTCCTGACCCTTGCGGATGAGTTCTTCGACTGTGTGTCTGTGACTGATCCGAGCGATGTCTTGGGCGATGATGGGTCCCTGGTCAAGGTCTGCAGTCACGTAGTGAGCAGTCGCGCCGATGATCTTCACGCCCCGTGCGTACGCCTGGTGATAGGGGCGACCTCCAGCAAACGCCGGGAGGAAGCTATGGTGAATATTTATCACAGGAATTCCAGCCTCGCTTAGAAATCGAGCGCTCAGGATCTGCATGTAGCGCGCCAGAATAATCAGATCGACTTGGTATTTTCGAAGAATGTCCAACTCCAATTGTTCCGCGCTTTCTTTGCCGTCAGGCGGTACTTCAACTCGATAAAACGGGATCTGTATCGACTCGCAGAAGTCGCTGAGAGTCTCGTGATTGGAAATCACGCACACAATATCTCCGCGCATTTCGCCGCGTCTGAATCTGAACGCAAGATCGTGCAGACAGTGAGGGATTTTTGAAACCAGAACGCCGACCCGAGCTCGTGCGTTGGAGACAGCAGTCCGGCACGACATACCGAGTTCTTGCGTCGCCATAATCGAAAACGATTTTGCTACTTTGTGGATTGTCTCTTCGCCTCCCGGTTGAGTCCATTCGATGCGTTGGAAGAAAACATTCTCTTCAGCATCTCTGTGCTGGTCGGCGTGAAGTATATTTCCTCCCGTCTTATAGATCCATCCTGCAACCTGGGCGACCAGCCCGGGTCGATCAGGGCCATAGATGAGCGCAACGATGGAAACCGTCTTCATTCAGGGAACAAGGCAAACAGATAAGCGTGCTGAATCTTTCCGCTTAAAATGACTCTGTTGCGCAACCGAATTTCACGTGAGGCGCCGATTTTCTCTGCGACTCTTTGGCCAATCAAATTGTTTTCGGAGACGATGGCCTCCAGGCGAATCAACTGAAGATTGTTGAGTCCGAATGCGGCTACCGCCTGAGCTGCCTCTGAAGCCGCTCCCTGCCTTCTGCGGGAATTCCTGACCCAATAGTAAAGCCTGCCGATTCGGTTTTCGCGCTCGATACGTTCGATTCCACAGCCGCCGACTAATTCACCTGTTTTTGCGTCGGTCACCGCGAAATCGTAGGCACGGCCCTCAAAACGGTATCGTTCTCTCGACTGCAGCCAGCGACGGCTATCTTCCATGCTGTATTCTGCGCTGCACCAGGATGTCCAACGCAGCAGTTCAGCTCGAGATTCCTCAACCGCCTCAAACAATGATTCGCTGAAGCTTACGTCGTAAGGTATCAGCCGGAATTTTTCTCCGGCTGCCAACACAAGGGAACGGTATTCGTTATTCATCGCCCGAGCCCTCCTCGCGCCTTGCTGGCGGGCCATTTTGATCGGAGCGAAAGGCCATGTTATTTCGGGGACAGGACACTAGGTCTTTGGCGGCGCAACAATCGCTACGCCGAGATTCGCCGCGATGAGAATACAGCCAAAGGCACCTCCAAGCCATATCAAGAGCATTCTAAAAGTCTCTTCAGCAGTTCGCAGCGGAACAGAAACAGGCACTGAAACAACCTGGGCGCCGATAATATCGTCCAATTTCCAACTGAATCCGTTCGCAGTGCCGTAAAGCTTTATCATTTCAGCGGGCGCCTTGTCAGGGGTGCTGTGGCATTCCAGGCAACTTACGTTATTGACCTTAATGGGTCGCGCCAATACCAGAGCGGTTCCCGTTGAGGCTTCACGTGATGTAATGAATTCGTTCTGAATTGCGCCCGCCCGGAACTGATTGACAACATCGCTCTCCCAATCTGTCGCGCGATCGCGCGGGTTGGTGGGGTTCAAGGTTGCCTCCTTGTAGAAGTAGTCCGGAAATTTTTCGCGCAAATAGCTAAAGATCTCCGTTGCCGCGAATGCCGGGACCGATTGGGGGTGAAATTCTGTATCGAGAAGTTCTTCCGGTCTGCCTTTGACAGATTCAAGGAATTGTTGTTGGGCATTCAGGACATGCTGCTGACCTAGCAAATAGGTTTTCTTCGCATTTCCGCGAATATCCTTACTTAAAACCGTGTCGGGCGTTTTCGGAATCTCTTCGAGAGTCTTTCGAAATTCTGCGATAGCCGTCTGGAGTTTGAAATTTTTCTGCTGAAGGAGCGGCGCGACCTGTTTGGTCGTGTAAGTGCGGCTCGACAACATTGTCTCCATGATAAGGCGTGCATTCTGGATTACCTGCTGGCGGGCAGCTTCGAATAATGTTTTGCGTGTTACGTAGGCGACCGCGCCAAAAGCGAGCAGGATAAACGGAATCAAAATAAGATTAAATTTGAGTAGCCTCATTCGTCGCCTCCATTGGACGCTATCACACAGCGAAAGCCGATATCGTCCGAGCGAAAAAGCGATCCATATCCGCGACGGTACGAAGAAAGCATCTCTTCCTGTCGGGAGGTAGCCCATGACCCGCCTCGGAGAGTTCGCCAGTTCAGTCCGGTTTCAAATTTATCCATACACCATTCCCAAACGTTTCCGCCCAGGGAGCAGAGACCGCGTGCGTTAGGATTGAAAGCCGTGACTGGCGCCGTTCGAGGGAATGCATCATGATAATCTGGGATTACCGCCCAGGTGTCGGGTGCTCCCGCGCGAGATTCGCTTCCAGCATAGTTTAGCGTGTCGACTGGCGGCGGGAATGCCGAGCCCCATGGATAAACCCCTTTGATTTTTGCGCTCCGATCTGCGGGCGTTGCGCCCAGTTCATGTTCCAGCCCGATTGCCTCGCTCCATTCCCGATCCGTCGGCAACCGATAGCTCTGAAAATTCCTCAGTGTGCCTTCACTCCGTTCCCTTTTTGTGAGCCATGCGCAGAACTGGTTGGCATCTTCCCAACTTACACCGACGACGGGATGATCGCGCGTCTGAGAAAAACCAGGGGCCTTCCAGCTCATCTGATTGAGCTTGAACCCATTTTGCGTGATAGCGGAGGACATTCCTCCGATGGCGTCATAGCCGGTTGCCGCAACGAACGCCTCAAAGTCGCGAACGCGGGTCTGCCAAACGGAAATGTAGATGTCGCCGAGCGGAACAAACCGCATCTCAAGACTATTCGTCCAGGCTTTGCCCGGTTGGGGCGGCGGTGGATGAAAAGCGGAACTCAACGCCTGTTTTGGCGTTGGCAGATCCGGGTTCGCGCTGGAGACCGGGCTGGAGATTCCGGACAAGTAAAGCCAGAGAACGCCTCCTGCTGCCAATGTTCCGCCGACTACGACAGCTGCGATTAAAGCTCCTGTCTTTTGCCTGGTACGCTGAGGAGGGGATTCAGGTGCAGGCGCAGATTCTCGAGCGAGGGGTCCCGTCGGGGTTGGGGCAAAGCGAGTCTGTGAAGCCTGAGTCGGCTCTGACACTTTCAAAATGGCCGGAATCGTGGACGGCTTGGCCGCGGCAGCTCCGTTAAGTGCATCATAAAACTCCGTTGCTGTGGAAAAGCCTCGCCCGGGAGTAAGGCATCTCCGGAGGATTTCGTTTCCTCTTTCCGATACATTTGCGAGAGGTGCGAACCCGCCCGGCTTGCCACCCAGTAGTTCGTAAACCAGAATTCCGAGTTGCACGACATCCTGGTGCGGCTTCAGATCGGAGATCATCGTACGTTCCTGGAAGCCCTCTGCGGCGGCTTCGAGTTCCTTGATTTCGCCGAGGAGACTCAGTTTCACCACGAAAGTAGGCCACTCATCCAACGGGCACCGAAGCAAGACGTTGGAAGCAGCAGGATCCACAAGGCTGTCCGGAAAATGAACGAGAATATCGCGCAAGCTTATCTCAAGCTGCATTCTCCATTGGCGCGCTGCATCAACTGCGGACGCAATCTGTTTCAAGAGAAATAGCGATTCTCGCAAAGTCAGCGCACGGCGCGCACGCAGGAGATCGACGAGAGCGAAGCCTTCAAGCCATTCAAAGGCGACAAAGCTGAAACCTTTTTCCCGCTCGGTTGCGAGAACATGAATGAAGTTTGGGTGCAGCACAGAAGGCAGGAGGGCCGCTCGCTGATCAATTTCATTGAGCAAATCAGGCGCCGCCATGAAAATGCGAACCGTGATGCGTGCGCTTGTTACCAGATCTTCCGCGTGAAAGGTATGACCGGGATTTGCCGGATTAACATCCTCGATCAAGCGATATCGATTCTTCAGGAGCGATCCGGATTCAGGACGCACCACCGGCTGCCGATGTGCGCTTGTAAGCGCGATTGTTTCGAAACTTTCTACCGGGGCCGCCGACGGCCTCTCCGCGAGTCTTTCCGCTGCGAGGCTTTCAATACAGTGTTTCAACTCTGTCCGGAGCTCCGATGGGGTCTGAATACGGCGTGACCTCTCCTTCTCGAGCATCCGCCGCAAAACATCAACCACCTGTGCGGGCAGGATCGCCAGCGACTCGAACGGTGGCGATTTTTCGAGGTGTTGCGCGATCACGCTGGCCATCGAGCCCACAAACGTGGGTTTGCCGGTTAGCATGTACCAAAGCGTTACGCCGAGAGAATAGATGTCGGATCGGATATCTTCCTGCTGACGATCCAGTTGTTCGGGACTTGCAAAATAGGGCGTGCCAACGAAACCTCGCATCGTGAGTTCGCCGGCAGCGCTCGAATCTCCAACAGCGGACTTCACGAGGCCGAAATCGATCACCTTTGCAAGAATTTCCCCGTCACTTTCCCGAGCCAGCATCACATTGGACGGCTTGATGTCGCGGTGAACGAGTTGCTGCTCGTCCGCAGCGATAAGGGCGCAGGCGACTTGCTGGGTGATGTCGAGAGCAAAAAGGCAGTCGAGCGGTCCGTCTCTCTTGACTCGGTGCAGCAGCGTTTCCCCGTCAATAAACTCCATCGAATAGAAGTAGCTGTCGGCATGCTTACCCAGATGGAAAACCGAAGCAACATTGCGATGCCGTAACCTCGCAGCAGCTCTCGCCTCTCGAAGGAAACGATCGGCGGCAGTCCCACTATCCAAGAGAGCGGAGCTGATGACCTTTAAAGCCGCGTAACAATGGAGATTGGTATCGAAAGCCTTGTAGGTAACTCCCATAGCTCCGCGCCCAAGCTCCATCAGAGAGCCGTCCCCATTTGTCAGAACCTGATAATGCTCGAATTCCAGCGATTCCGGCATTTCCTCAAACCTGTTGTGATAAACGTTTCCGGCCACAATTTTGCCTGTCACCCGAAAGATTGTCAGCCAGATTCCAATCGTTTCGGGTAATACGCCGCCCGCTCTAAATTGCAATGGCATCCTGTATGCATCGTTTAAAAGATCCAAAATCCATCCTATTTCGGAGACGGCACACTAGGCAGGCTCAAACCGGCCTCAATTACCCGATCGGGTGGCGGACTAGCCGTCGCGAAGGCGCGATTCGTAGACCAGGTTGAGCTCATGAGCTCGTCATTCTCGTTGTCCTGCTCGCTTTGCTTGCCTATTCCTTACTTTTGAGAGATACCTTACTGGCCGGCCGCGCCAATGACAGGCTACGAAAAAGATCTTATCCTCGCGGGCCTCTTTTTTGCCGTCGCGATAAATGAAGACACCGCGGTCGTCAGCGGGGCCTTGTTGAGTTGCAACCATGTCCTCCCTGCGTGGCAGCCCTTCCTCGCGTGCTTCCTCGGGATGTGGTCGAGCGACTTTGCTATTTATGCCGTTTGCTCATTTGGCGGTCCGCATATTCTTAGGAGCCGGTTCATGCGCAGGCTTGTCGCACCCGAAAAAGTAGATGTCGCATCACGCTGGTTTGGACGTTACGGGGGATTCGCAGTTGTCTTCAGTCGCTTTGCCTTGGGTACGCGAACCGCGCTCCTGGTCGTATCCGGCCTGATGAAATATCCGGCACGTCGTTTTCTGGTGGTGACATTTCTTGGGGCAATGGGTTGGTTGCTGCTAGTCTATCAGCTCTTCGCGATTCTTGGCATTGGTGCCACCGCCCTTTTTGGGATGCGCTGGATCGCTGCCCTTGTCATGGTGCTTTTTGGTGGCACCGCAACCGCCGTGATCGCGGCGCGCTCACGCAAGCTCAAGAGCGGCTCGGAATGAAATGAAACCTAAATTCAAACGGAACGAACTGAATTCTTTCTTCTGTCTTCGCGGGGCTGCGGTCCCTCGCAGCCGTTGCGGGCAGTAAATTTGGCA
>WNFP01003322.1_pt1 | contig 12879 bp, 10 predicted proteins | sample 5400201 | NCBI WGS metagenome assembly WNFP01 (sample SAMN13153355, study PRJNA577476) | soil metagenome | isolation source: 115 cm saprolite under Madrone tree | place: USA:California | collected 2016-06-14
CAATTACACAAATGCCATCACCCTCTCCCACAAGCAGAACAGGTTTTCCATCGGGTTTTCTGCCCTGAGTTATCTGAATCCAACCACAAATCGATATCGCTACATGCTGGAACCTCTGGATCGAAAATGGAATGAGGTTGGAAGCGACAAGCGATTCGCCAGCTATACGACGCTCCCGGCGGGCACGTACATTTTTAGAGTCCAGGGTGCGACCAGCCGTGGTTCCTGGGACGAGCCCGGAGCACGTCTTCGCATCGACGTTCTGCCCGCATGGTATCAGACGTTTTGGTTCTATTCCGCATGTGTTGCGGCTTTTGTATTGGTGCTATGGGCATTCCATCGACTCCGGCTACGCCAACTGGAGCAACAATTTGACAAAGCGCTGGAGGCGCGCGTCGACGAGCGCACACGAATAGCACGAGAACTGCACGATACCCTGCTGCAAAGCCTGCACGGATTGCTATTCCGATTCCAGGCGGCCAGGAATCTGTTCTCGCGTCGCCCGGGAGAGGCAATGGAAGCTCTGGATGGCTCGATTGCTAGGACGGAACAGGCAATCGCCGAAAGCCAGGATGCCATTACAGACTTACGTCCCGCGACGGGCGATTCCTGCGATCTCGGAGGGCTGCTGATGGCAACTGGCAAAGAACTGGAGAACAGCGGGAATGGCAACAGTACTGCCGCAACCTTCGCCCTCACTGTGGAGGGTGAACGACAGACTCTGTCTCCGATTCTGCAGAACGAGGTCTACCGAATTGGCCGTGAATTGCTAAGAAATGCTTTTCGGCACGCATGCGCGCGTCGAGTGGAAGCTGAGGTTCGATACGATCACGAGCAGCTTCGTGTGCGTGTCCGCGACGACGGAAAGGGCATGGATCCAGACGTTCTGAAGCAAGGAAGCCGCCAAGGACATTGGGGGCTGCCCGGTGTAAAGGAACGAGCACAGCGAATTGGGGCACAGTTGGATTTTTGGAGCGAAGCCGGAGCCGGCACGGAAGTCCAGCTAAGTGTTCCCGCCACCATCGCGTACATGAATTCGCATGGTAGGGCAAAATTCAGGTTTTTTCGCAGGAAGAGATCATGAGCACCGATTCTAAACTGATTCGGATACTTACGGTTGACGACCATCCTTTGCTGCGCGAAGGGATCGCCGCGCTGGTTAGGGCGGAAGTTGACATGAGCGTAGTGGCAGAGGCGGACGACGGAGCAGAAGCCATCGAAAAGTTTCGGTTGCATCGACCAGACGTAACCCTAATGGATGTGGAGATGCCAAGCGTGAATGGAATCGAGGCCATCAGCAAAATTCGGAGTGAGTTCCCGGACGCGCGGATCATCGTTTTAACGACGTATTCGGGCGACGCGACAGTCGTCCGGGCCCTTAAAGCCGGTGCGCGAGCTTATATTTTGAAGCGACACGTCCATAGAGAACTCTTGGGGACCATTCGCGCAGTCTATGCCGGACAGAAACGCATACCTCCAGAGATCGCCGCAGAACTTGCCGAGCACGCTACGGATGACGAGTTAACCGGACGTGAAATCGATGTATTGCGGCTGATTGCCAGGGGGAATGGCAATAAACAGATCGCGGACCAGCTTTCCATCGGTGAAGCCACAGTGAGGACCCATGTTGGCAACATCCTCTCCAAGCTTGGCGCCAACGACAGGACTCATGCGGTTACGATCGGGCTGAGCCGGGGAATTATTGTGCTCCCGACTCCATCTACTCCACCAAAAAGCGGATAGCGCAATCCGCTTAATAGCGGTTTTCAACCCCTTGCAGCCGATTTACGCTTAAGAGCAATCTGAAAGGTTGCAAAAGGGGTGGATTTGCAACGCCTATTCTCGACGTTTGCCGCGGGCTGGCCCGGCATCGGCCTTCTGCTGCAACGGGTTCTAACAGCTATCGCTCTATTTCACTACGGCACCCGCTACTTCATGGAGGCACCTCAATCAGCCTTCAATGTCCTGCATTTAATTGGAGCGGGGTCGGGGATATTTCTGCTGTTAGGTCTATGGACTCCCGTAGTTGGAACGCTAGTCGCCATTGTTGAGATACCCACCGTGTTCTTTCATGCCGGCGATCCATGGATTTCCTTCATCTTGGCGATGCTCGGCGTCACTCTGGCAATGATCGGGCCGGGTGCATGGTCAATCGATGCGCGGCTGTTCGGCAGAAAACACTTCGCAAGCTGAAAAATTCGTCGGCCCCGTTCCAGTCCCTCCGATAAAAAGCGGAGCGTGAAGTCATACGATTTAGATAGCGCAAGTTCCATCCATTTGGGGTTGTTTCTGACAATCCATTTCTTCCAAAATCAGCGTGACCTCGAGGAAAACGTGAGCACGCCGCGTTCTCGGGGAAGACAGCAAGTTATCGGGAGATAGTGATGGAAACGGTCAACGAAGTTCAGTCAATCTTCGCGGCACGAAGTGAAGTTCGATTGGTTCACAAAAACGAAGAGTCCGAAAGCATGAAGCGACCCTCAATTCTTGGCTGGTATCAAATCTTGCGACTGCATTATCAGTGGCCTTTGTTTGAGGCGATTCGATACGCGCTCTGGCTTTCCCGCTGACTTGAGGAAGGAAAACAATCGACCCGTTTTATTAGTGCAGTGTAATTTCTCACAAAACTAGTTGGTCGAGGTTTTAAGAAGGGAGTTCAGAGCGATGAATGTCCAAGAGATTGCGCCACTTGCTGGGCCAGGGGAAGTCATGCACTCCAGCGCTGCAAACCCTGCACTAACCGATGAGCGCTCGCTTGCATCGCGAGCGAAATCTGGATGCCCGAATGCCTTCGGGGAACTCCACGAGTGTCACCGGCCGAAGACCTATCGCAGTGTCCTCCGAATACTTGGCAACCGCCAAAACACGGAAGACGATGACGGCCTTTCAGTGTTCCTCAGTACCCGAGCGCGTCTTCTCGGCATTGCCAATCGCATCCTGAAGAGCGCCTCTGAAGCTGAGGATCTTGTGCAAGACGTATGGATACGATGGCAGACGACTGACCGCAGCACGGTTCGAGAGGCAGCGGCATTCCTCAGGACGATGACAACGCGTCTGGCGATCAACGTTGTCCGGTCTGCTCGTTCACGCCGAGAAACGTCCTTCGGATCATCGCTTCAAGAATCGGTCGACGCATGCCCTGATCCTCGGGTGCAGGCGGAACGAAGCGAAAAGTTACGCCGCGCAGTCCTCCTCCTTCTGGAGAAGCTCTCGCCTGCAAAACGGGCTGCATATGTCCTTCGAGAAGCGTTCGACTATTCATATAGTGAGATCGCGAACATCCTTCGACTCGAAGAAGCCAATGCCCGCCAACTCGTGACCCGCGCCCGGCAACATGTCGCCGATGGCCAACACTCTTCCGTGAATTCGGCAGAACAAAGGCGTTTCCTCGCCGCATTCCTCGCCGCGGCCCAGAAGGGCGCTCTGGCGAAGCTCGAGTCTTTTTTGGTTGGCAGCGCCGACGGCAGCCTGGTTAGCAAGGGCGAGCGGCCACTGCGGACTGGGTCGACGCTCGCTGAGCCCATTACGGCTCCTCGCCGCCATCGCTGGCCTCTGGTGCCGCGACTCGATGCGAAAGTAGCGTAACTCCAAATAGGCGGCAGATGGTCTCGTGCATTACCGATCTCTCGGAGTTCTGGCGCCGGGTCTTGGTCGCCAACGGTTTTTCACGACAAGAATAGGAGCAGAACATGGGTACAGCACCAAATTCGGTCATACAGGTTACGAGTTATCCGGAGAGTTCGGCCACAGATGCCACTCTCTATCGTGCTGACAACCAAATCGCGCGGAACCCGGAACGTGCGGAAATCTCTTTCGTAGACAAGATCGTAGGACGTCGCGGCAGCCTGCGCTCCATTCTCAGTCAGGCGGAGGCCGTAGCGGGCACAAATACAACCGTGTTGATTACCGGAGAAACTGGCACCGGCAAGGAAGTGATCGCGCGAGCGATTCACGAGCTCAGCCCCCGCCGCAACCGAAATCTGGTGAAGGTGAATTGCGCGGCGATGCCCTCCGGCCTTCTCGAAAGCGAGCTTTTCGGACACGAACGCGGAGCCTTTACCGGCGCCATCAATTCTCATGTCGGCCGCTTCGCGCTAGCGGATCGCGGCACTCTCTTTCTCGACGAAATTGGAGACATGCCATTGGAGCTGCAACCCAAGCTGCTCCGTGTCCTCCAGGAACGTGAGTTTGAGGCCGTAGGCAGCACGCGCACCACGCGAGTCGATGTTCGGGTCGTTACTGCAACCAACCAGGACCTAAAGCAAATGGTTCGGGACCGCGAATTCCGCGAGGATCTGTACTACCGGCTGAATGCTTTTCCAATCTATCTCCCACCGCTACGCGAAAGGAAATCCGACATCCCGGAGCTCGTAGAGTATTTCGTTCAACAGTTTGCTACCTCCATGGACAAAACGATCGAAACCATTCCTGACGAAACCATGCACGCCTTAGTTTGCCACTGCTGGCCCGGCAACATTCGAGAGCTGCAAAACTACATTGCCCGCGGTGTCATTCTTTCCAATGGTGGCATTTTTGAACCGGGGCCACTCGAGCGTTGCGAACCGCTGGAGCCTGAAAGCGCGAATCTGACGCTTAATGAAAAGGTAAGAAGGGAAATTCTGGCAACCTGCCAACGTGCCAATTGGGTGGTCGGAGGTCCGCGAGGAGCAGCCAGCAGGCTCGGGTTGAAGCGCACCACACTGGTTTACAAGATGAAGCGGTTTGGTATTGCGCGGCCTGCGGACCAACGGCAGGACTGGGCCGTCTCGGTCGCGGTTCCCCACACCATTGTCGGGCGTTAGGTTTGAAAGCACAATCGTTCCCTAGACCGTTGTACCTCCAGCTTCGACAAGCAGCACCATCGGTTGCCGAAGCGACCGATTGTTTAAGGCGGCGGTTTCCAAACTGCCGCCGACTCGGTGTGGCTCTCACGAATTTATGTCTTCCGTGATAGGCGGGAACTGATCGGAGCAGTTTCGCTGTTGTTTCGCTATGGGGAAAATTCGGGGGACTCTATGCATGAGGAGCCACATTTCCGTACACCGTGCCACTACCAAATATTTCTCTAACTCGTTTGTTTTCAAAAACGAGATTGAAAAGGAAGGACTTCCGAGAGATATTACGCCTGCCTTGGGCGCAGGAGGTCCCGAGTTCAAATCTCGGCGCCCCGACCAATCTATGTTTTTTGTTTCCCATCACTTAGAGAGGACTGCATTTTTGTTGAAGCCCTTGTGAATTTCTCATAGGCAGGAGGCCGGTCTTTGCAAATCATTCAATCTCCATGACTTCGCTGTCTTGAAACGTCAATTGACACCATCAGACATGCGACCACGCGCTATTGCTGCCAGCCCCCTCCTAATGCTTGGTACAGCTGAACCAGAGCCGACAATTCATTGAGCCGCGCCTGCACGAGGCCAAGCTCCGCCGAGAAGGCGTTGGTTTCGTTGGTCAAGACTTCCAGATAGCCCGTGACACCACCCGTGTAGCGCATGTGGGAAAGACGCGCCGCGTCCTGAGCGGATCGGAAAAGCAGTTCTTGCTGCGCGCGGAATTCCCGGGTCTTGTGGTATGCCACAAGGGCGTCGGAGACGCTGCGAAAGGCTCCCTGAATCGATTGTTGGTAAAACAGCACCGCCGTTTGCTGGCGTGCCTCCGCGAGACGCACCTCAGAGCGGAGCCTGCCCCCCGTAAAGATTGGCTGGGTCAGTGAGGCGCCGAAGCTCCAAGCGCCAGCGGGTCCGCTGAACAAGTTGCTCAGCGCAGAACTCTGGAAGCCACCGGCGCCGCTCAGGGAGATCTGAGGAAAATAGGCGGCTCGCGCCACGCCGATCTCCGCGTTTGCCGCAATCAACCGCGCTTCCGCTTGCCGAATGTCGGGGCGGCGCTCCAGCAGAGACGCCGGAAGCCCGGGCGGCACTTCGGGAGGCTGGCGTTGCTCGGCGAGTGTCTGCCCTCGGGGTACGTCACCTGGATTCTGACCAAGCAGAATGCTGAGAAAGGTTTCCTGCTGCTCTATTTGCTGTTCGAGGGCCGGAATCTCCGCGCTTGCCGTAAATACCAACTGCTCGGCCTGCCGTACGTCGAGCAATGACGTCGAGCCTCCGTCTGACAGGACTCGTGTCAGCCGCAGCGATTCCTGCCGCGAATTGAACGTACGTTTTGAAATCTCCAGTTCCAGGTCGACCGCCCGCAATTGAAAGTATACGCTGGCGACATTGGCCGCGAGCGTCGAAACAACTTCCCGCCGGGCCCATTCGCTCGCAAGGAGATTCGCTCTTCCGGCTTCGGTTGCGCGGCGATACTTTCCCCAAAAATCAAGTTCCCAAGCGGCGGAAAGGTTCACCTGTCCGGTGCTCGTTTCGGAGGCCGGCAGGAACTTCGATTGGGCCTGGCGGACGTCGGCGATTCCTGCTCCGGCACCCAAGGCGGGAAACTGGTCCGCGCGGATGATCCCGAGTTGCGCTTGGGCTTCGAGCATGCGGGATGCAGCGATGCGCAAATCATAATTTTGCGTAAGCGCCGTGCGGATCAGCATGCGCAACTGCTCGTCCTGGAAGATGTCCCACCACTTTTGGTCTCCAAGCGAGGCGAGCTGCGTTTGTGCGGCTTCGTCGGAGATCATTCCCCGATACGAACCCGGCACCGCGACGGTAGGCCGCCGGTAATTCGGACCCAAGGTGCAGCCGGAGGTCAGAAGAGTGGCGCTCAAAAAGAAAATACAAAACTTCATTCTAGGCAGCCTCGGCGGGTGCGCCTTCGGTAGCAGCGAGCAACTGGCGTTGCCTGCCTGCACCGGACCACTTCTCGACCAGATAAAACATGGCGGGAATGAAGAAAATACCGATGAGGCTCGCAGCCAGCATGCCTCCGATGACGGCTGTGCCCATGATCTGACGGGCCACGGCTCCGGCGCCGGAAGCAGTCCACAGCGGGGCAGCGCCAAGAATGAATGCGAATGAAGTCATCAAGATCGGACGAAGCCGCAGGCGCGCACCCTCGAGCGCCGCCTCCGCCAGGGGCTTGCCCTGTTCGTATTGCTCCTTCGCAAACTCCACGATCAGGATCGCGTTCTTGGCCGCCAAGCCAATCAACATCACGAGGCCGATTTGCGAGTACACGTCGCTTTCGATCTGCACCATATAGCTCGGTAGAAAGGCGGCGAGAATCGTCCGGCGCAACCACAAAACGAAAAACGCTCCAAAAATTGCAACCGGAGTGCTGAGAAGCACGCTGAAGGGTAGGGACCAACTTTCATACAATCCGGCGAGAATCAGGAAAACGAACAGAAGAGAGAACCCGAAAATGGCCGCCGCCGGAACACCTTCCCGCGCTTTCTTTTCCTGAAAGGACATCCCGAGGTAGTCAAACCCCATCTGACGCGGCATCGTTTTCCGGAAAACGTCTTCGAGAGCGGTCATCGCCTGGTCGGCGCTGTAGCCGGGAGCGGCGGCGCCATTAATTTGTGCGGCGCGATACTCGTTGAATCGCATCGTAAATTCAGGGCCATCGCGAGGTTCAAAGCGAGTGATAGAAGCGAGGGGCACCATTCCGCCTTTATCGTTTCGCACGTAAAACTGGCCGACATTTTCTGGCCGGGTGCGATAGTCGCCTTCGGCCTCGACGTAGACCTGCCATTGGCGTCCAAACCGATTGAAGTAGTTGACGAATAACCCGCCCATGAACGTCTGGAGCGTTTGGTACACGTCCTTAACGGCTACGCCTTGCTTGATAACTTTTTCGCGGTCCACATTGGCATACAGCTGGGGCACGCTGGCGAGAGATGTCGTGCTCAGTCCGGCAATTTCCGGGCGTTTGCGCGCTTCCGTAAGAAAGGTATCGAGATTCGAGGAAAGAAACTTGAGATCCATACCGGCGCGATCTTCCAGAACGAAAGTAAATCCGCCGGAGGTCCCAACTCCTGGAATGGCTGGAGGAGAGAAGGAAAAGGCCACGCCTTCCGGTAGCGACGACAGCTCCCCGTTGATGCGCTGCTTGATGGCCTGAAGTTGCTCGGAGCGTGATTTCCGCTCGTCCCAAGGTTTCAACGTCACGAAGAAGAACGCGTTGTAGCTGGTGCGTACGAAGCTAAGCAGGCTGAATCCGATGATGCTGGTCGTGTGCTCAATGCCTGGCGTCTTACCCAGAGCGCTTTCGATTTTCGCCGCCACTTCGTCTGTGCGCTCAAGAGAAGCCGCGATGGGAAGCTGCAGGTTGACATACAAATAGCCCTGGTCTTCGTCGGGGAGAAAACTTGCGGGCACTTTGTTCCCGAACCAACCGGCCCCAACCGCGAAAGCTGCCAGCAAGATCACCGCGATTGCGCCTTTGCGGATGAGAAAGCCGCATAGCTGGACGTACCACTCGGTCGCGTTTGCGAAAACCCGATTGAACCAGGCGAAAAACACTCTCAGCGGCCCACCGGCCGAGGTCTTCGGACGCAGCAACAATGCGGCAAGTGCCGGGCTCAGCGTCAACGCGTTGAACGCGGAAAGGATTACGGAAAATGCGATGGTCACGGCAAATTGCTGGTAAAGGCGTCCGGTAATTCCCGGTATGAAAGCAGTAGGAACAAACACGGCAGAGAGGACCAGAGCGATGCCAATCACCGGACCGGAGATCTCTTGCATCGCTTTGAGAGCTGCCGCTTTCGGTGCGAGACCGTCCTCGATGTGGCGCTCGACCGCTTCGACGACGACGATGGCATCGTCCACTACAAGACCGATAGCGAGGACCAGTCCGAACAGCGAAAGCGTATTGATCGAAAACCCGAACAGCGGAAAGAAAATGAAGGTGCCCACAAGGGACACGGGGACGGCAAGCAGCGGAATCAGCGTCGCGCGCCAGCCTTGAAGGAAAACGAAAACGACCATAAGCACCAGAACAAGGGCGATGACCAGCGTCAGAACGATCTCCTTCATGCCTTCGTTGACGGCCTGTGTCGTGTCCAGCGAGACCACATAGTCCATGTCCTCTGGCAGCCGGCCTTTTAGTTCCGTCATGAGTTTCCTGATGTCGTTTGCTGCTTGTACGGCATTGGAGCCAGGCAGCTGATACGCGGCGATGATGGCCGCTTCTTTCCCATCTAACCGGCTCACCATGTTGTAGGCCTGCGCGCCAAGCTCCACGCGGGCAACATCCTTCAATCGAACCACGGCCCCGCCCGCGGATTCTCGGATAACGATCTCTCCGAACTCTTCGGGAGAGGTCATGCGGCCCTGCGCACGCACGGAATAGGTGAACTGCTGGCCCTTCGGAACCGGCTCACTGCCAACTTGCCCTGCCGGGTTGACGCTGTTTTGTGACTGGATGGCTGAGACAATCTCGGGAACCGTGATGGCCAGTTTCGCGAGCCGGTCCGGCTTTACCCACAATCGCATCGCGTATTGGCCTGCACCGAAAATCTGAACACTGCCGATGCCGTAGGAACGGTTGATTTGGTCGGACAGATTGATGTACGCGTAGTTGGCCAGAAACCGCGCGTCGTACGTGCCGTTCGGCGAATAGAGAGTGACCAGCATCAGCGGAGCGGTCACGGTCTTCTGAACGGTGATGCCGTAATTGGTCACATCGGTCGGCAGTTGAGAAGCCGCCTGCGTCTGTCGCATTTGCGTCAGCATGAGATCGGTATTCGGATCGGTCTTTACGTCGTAGTCCACGATCAAGCGCATTAGCCCGTCGGCCGTCGAGTTCAGCGAATACATGTAATTCATATTGTCGACACCGCTCATTTGCTGTTCGATCGGCGTCGCGACAGACTGCTCGATGGTCTGCGCATCCGCGCCAACATAAGTTGCAAGGACTTGAACTTCTGGCGGAACTATGTTCGGAAACTGGGCCACAGGAAGCGCGGTGATCGTTACCGCTCCCACGATCACCATGAGGATTGAGATGACCATGGCCACAATAGGCCGATTGATGAAGAACTTGGACACTGGTCAATCGCCTTTCGCTGGTGCGGCTTGTTTGATTTTCACGGTTGAACCGTTTCGTACTTTTTGCAGTCCTTCCACGATCACCAGTTCTCCTGGTTTGACGCCACTTTCGACGATCCACAGCGGGCCGACACGATCCCCGACTTTTACCGCGCGGATGCTCACCTTGTTGTCAGCGCCTACGACCGCCAGCTGATAGGTTCCTTGCAGTTCGGTCACGGCTTTCTGAGGTACAAGAAGCGCGCCGTTCCTCACTTCTGGCGCCGCCCGCAATCTTCCAAACTGACCGGGGCGCAGTGCATTTTTGGGATTGGGAAATGAGCAAACGATCTGAATGCTGCCTGTCGTTGTATCCACCTGGCGGTTGGTGAGCAGAGCAAAACCTTTATGGGGATAGATCGATCCGTCAGCAAGGATCAGATCAAACGGTGGCCCACCAGAAGGAATTTCCTTTTGCGTCTGTGCGTTAATTCGGTCGGCGTAGTGGATGTACTCTTGTTCGCTGATCGAGAAATACGCCTTGATCGGATTCACCTGGGAAACCGTCGTCAGAACCGTCGTCGGGTTGACGAGATTTCCGATTTGTACCTGGGCGATTCCTGTGATCCCGTCGACCAGCGATTTTACGTCCGTGAATTCCAGGCTCAGCCGGGCCTGCTCGGCTAGTGCTTCGGCTGCCTTGACCGTTGCCCTGGCCGCTTCCTTCGCTTGAATGTCGTTGTCCAACTGGCTCTGCGCAATCGCCCGTTCCTTGGCCAGCGGAGTATCCCGGTTTACATCCATTTCGGTTTTGCCAAGTTGTGCTTGAGCTTGTGCCAGCTGCGCTTTCGCTTGGTCGAGCAACGCTTGGAAGGGACGCGGATCAATTTGAAAGAGAATCTGACCCTTGCGCACAAACGAACCTTCTTTGTACGTTTGCCTGATGACGTATCCCGTCACCTGGGGCTGAATCTGCGCGTTTATGTAGCCATCGAGCGTCGCCACCCATTCGCTGAAGATTGGGACGTCTTTCTGAAGAACGCTGGCAACTTCAACCTCAGGGCTCGGAATGCCGGGTGCCGCTTTCGGGCTGACGCAACCCGCAGCCAAAAATACGGTTGCCGGCAGAAGAACCAGACCGAGTCGAGCTGCCGCCCTGAAAAGAGAGCTGCGAATTTCCGGGAGCCGACGATGGGGTTGCGTACGCATGTCTCTCTGCTGGTTTTTGCAATTTCTCTGCCATGTAATTCACTGCCGCAAATCACCGTTAATATCTGCAAATCACCGTTAATATCTGCGTTGATCCATCTACATTCCAGCTCCAAGAGGGACCATACGAAGACAGTGGCATGAACGTGACACTTGGGCTCAAGTGATAGTTGGCCGCGCGAAGCTGGTCATCGCTTATTGCGACGAGATAGAAGCAAACAGTATGGTCGTGCGTCTGGTACGGCACTTGCTCTCGATCTACCGGCGATGAGAGCGCGGTCGTTCGATCAGCCAGAGGATCAACGGAAGAAGAAAAAGTAGATGCAGGCCATGAATTACAGAATATGTGGATCCGTTCTCGCGAGCAGCGCGCTGCACCAAACCCCGTTCGGTTTACCGGTGGTCAAACAACTTCAGCAAGCATCTAAAGGGAGCGGGATGGAGAATCATCAAGGACGCCTTGATCCCGATTCTCGTCCGGGGGCCGAAGAATTCCGTGCTTCTTCATCCTGGCGATTAGCGTAGTGCGCTTCATCCCTAACCATGCGGCTGCACCATACGGTCCGCCGACTAGCCATCCCGTGGCTTCCAATGCTCCCAAAATCAAAAGGCGCTCCGACTCCCTAAGCGTTCTGCTCGCAGGAAACGCAACAACCGAGTCGACGCGAGTCGGGCGTAGAAGATTGGGAAGCAAGCCGTCATTGGAAAGTATTACCGCGCGTTCGATCACATTTTGGAGCTCTCGAATGTTTCCCGGCCAGGAATGCGACTCGAAAGCACTAACGAATTCATCAGGAATAGTGTCTATGCGCTTACCCATTCGGCTGGAGAAGACTTCAACATAGTGCTCCAACAGAGGGCGGATGTCTTGGCGTCGCTCACGCAGGGGCGGCAGCGTGATCGGAAATACGTTCAGGCGATAGTACAGGTCGCTACGAAATTGGTTACGCTTCACCATTTGCTCTAGGTCCCGGTGAGTCGCCGCGACCAGCCGCACGTCGACGTGATGGGTGCGGCCACTTCCGAGACGCTCAAATTCCTGTTCCTGCAGAACGCGTAGCAGCTTGGGCTGCAACGCAAGTGGTATGTCGCCGACTTCATCGAGGAAAAGGGTTCCTTTATCGGCCAATTCGAAACGGCCGATTTTCTGCGCTATGGCCCCAGTGAAGGCGCCACGTTCATGACCAAAGAGCTCACTTTCGAGCAAGTCGAAGGGAATGGCGGCACAGTTCAGCTTGATCAGAGAGTGGCCGCTGCGGGGACTGGCATTATGGATTGTATGAGCGATGAGTTCTTTGCCAGTGCCGGTCTCTCCCTGGATGAGCACAGTCGAGTCCGCCGCTGCAACCCGCTCGGCTTGCTCTAAAACGACTCTCAGAGCCGCGCTGTTGCCTATGATCTGCTCGAATCTGCGAACCCGACGGTCTTGATCAGCCAATGTCATTTTGAGTTCCAAAGCCGAAGCGCCTTCGCGTAGTCCTCGACAGCGGCATGAACTGTTTCGAGTAAGACTGCGTTGTCAAATGGTTTCGTCAAGAACTCCACCGCCCCATCACGCATGGCTTGGATCCGCATCTTGGCGTCACCATGCGCTGTAATGAAAACGATCGGTATGCGGCATCGGTCCACTTTGAGCTTGGCTTGCAGCTCAAGGCCGGAGATGCCCGGCATCCGAATGTCAGCGATCAGGCACGCGGCCTTGTGTTGAGCGCCGGAATCCAGGAATTGTTCCGCGGAGCCGAAGCAGAGCGTGGATAGC
>WNFP01004899.1_pt1 | contig 12875 bp, 6 predicted proteins | sample 5400201 | NCBI WGS metagenome assembly WNFP01 (sample SAMN13153355, study PRJNA577476) | soil metagenome | isolation source: 115 cm saprolite under Madrone tree | place: USA:California | collected 2016-06-14
AACGCGCAGTCCGTCACCATCGCCTACGACGGACTCAACCCGATGCCGCCGACCTTTTGCTATCTCAAGCCCTATTACAACGACCCGAACAAGTCGTATTTCCGGCAGCTCGCAGAAGGAGAACTATGATGAATGGCTTCGAGACCATCCTCCCGTTCTTGAAACCGATCGAGCACCTCATCCTCGACGAATCCATCAGCGAGGTCATGGTCAACGGCGCCGACCAGGTCTTCGTTGAAAAAGCGGGATTCCTTCAGCAGGTTCCGGGCGTTTCCATCGGTGAACGCTCCTTAATGGTTGCCGTCAAAAATATCGCACGCCGTTTGGGCGATGACGTCTCGGAAGCCAAACCGATTCTCGATTCACGGCTTCCCGACGGCAGCCGCGTCGCCGCTGTCATTCCTCCCTGCAGTTTGCGCGGCGTTACGCTCACCATCCGGAAGTTCAATACCCGCCACTTTGAGATTCAGGACCTGATCGAGGGCGGAACGCTCGATCGTCATCTCGCGAACCGGCTCGAGGACTACATCCTCAGGCGCCAGAATATACTGATTGCCGGCGGAACCAGCAGTGGTAAAACGACATTATTGACCGCGCTCGGAAAGTTCATTCCTCCCGACGAACGTATCCTGCTGATCGAAGACACCGCCGAAATTCAATTGGCGCAAACGAACCTGGTCCGCTTTGAGGCGCGGCAGCCACAAAACGGTCTGCCGGCTGTGTCCATTCGCGATCTTCTTAAAGCTTCACTCCGGCACCGGCCCGATCGGATTCTCCTGGGCGAAATCCGTGGCGGCGAGGCCTTCGATCTGCTGCAGCTTCTCAATACGGGCCACGCCGGTACGCTCTCCACCATCCATGCGAGTTCCGCCAAGCAGGGCCTCGCTCGCTTCACGAGCTGCGTCCTGCAGAGTGGCGTGGAGCTTCCTTACCGTTCGATCAAGACCACCATCGGTGATTCGCTGAACGTCGTTGTCCAGATCGAACGCAGGCCCGGGCGAAGGTTCATTTCCGAGGTCCTCGAAATCAACAGTTACGACCCGGACGCCGACCTCTTTGATTTTTGCGCCATCTATGTCGCCGGGAAGGAATCTTCATGAAATGACGCCAGTGGAATGGGTTGACTTCAAAAACGTGAAAGCGAAAGTCTCCATGGCGACGGTTCTTTCGCACTATGACGTTCGTCTTCGACGAGTTGGTGCGGACGAGTTACGTGGAAAATGCCCCCTGCCTACCCACTCCTCAACAAGCAGCAATGACAGCTTCTCCTGTAGCTTTACTCGGAACGCCTGGTCCTGTCAGTCCGCTTCTTGCATCGCGGCTCGTTCGGGCCGCGTCGGTGGGAACGTCCTCGACTTCGTCGCCGAAATGGAACGCTGTTCGATCCGGGAAGCTGCTCTGCACCTGCACCACTCGCTCGCAGAAAATCGGATTCCTCGCGCCGCATCCAGGAACGAGGCGCCGGTCCCCTACACGCCAGACAATCGGCCTCTGTCGTTCGCCCTGCGCAACATCGACCACCAGCATCCGTATGTTGCATCGCGTGGACTAAGTGAGGATACGGCCCGGCACTTCGGCGTCGGCTACTACGGCGGGAACGGTTTCCTTCGCGGACGGGTCGTGATTCCAATCCACAACGAACATGGCGAACTCGTCGCGTACTCAGGTCGCGCCATCGACCAAACGAAGCCCAAATATCGCCTCCCTCGCGGCTTCCGTAAATCTCACCTGCTGTTCAATCTCCATCGCGCCATCGAGAAGCGCAACAGCACCCTCATTCTCGTCGAAGGCTTCTTCGATACTTTCAAGATCCATCAGGCCGGGCATCACAACGTTGCGGCTCTCATGGGCTCGAAGCTTTCCGACCGCCAAGCCGACCTGATTGGAAGCTACTTCGATGAAGTCATCCTCATGCTTGACGCCGATGAAGCGGGAAAGGCCGGGGCCACTGCGGCTGCGACAGCCCTCTCCTCAAGAGTGGCGGTCCAGGTTGTCGAACTTGGTTCCGGCACCCAGCCAGATCAACTGGCTTCAGAAGGAATCAATCAGCTTTTAGGAGGCTTCGTTCATGACTTTCCAGCTCCGGGCCGGTAAAAAATCCGACCATCCACCCAAGTACCTCATCTTTTGACTCTCACCAGTTTTTTCAGCACGCGCAGAGGATGATCACATGTCAGACGTATGCCCGAAGGATGCTAGACTGCGGTGACATCGGAGCTGACGTGTCCGCCCATTCCTCATCCCGAATTCTCCGTTTCAGTACATTCGAGCTCAACCTCCAAACAGGGGAACTGCGCCAGCAGGGACAGAAGGTAAAGCTCCAGGAACAGCCGTTGCAAGTGTTGGCGGCGCTATGCCGCCATCAAGAGGTTGCGCGATGCGCTGGGCGAGTCGGCGGATGCTCCGGTGTTTATCGAGACGCTCGCACGACGTGGGTATCGCTTCATCGCTCCGGTTAACGGCTCGTCTGCCTCGGGCGTAATCGAAGCCACCCCAGCCCCGAGGCGAAGCCAGTCATTTTTCTTGACTCACCGAATCGCCACGGCCATGTTCTCGCTGGTCGTGATTGCTGCACTCGTCTGGACCATGTGGCGGCTTCGAGCGCGGCCTACTGAGGTCGTTGAACGTAAGCTGACCGCGAGCTTGTCAGAAAATAGCGTCAGCAGCGCGGCGGTCTCCCCTGACGGCAAGTACCTCGCCTACGGAGACAATGTAGGTATCTACTTGAAGCTGATTCGCGCCGGTGAGACCCATTCCGTGCCCTTGCCGGCAAATTTCTCGGCCCAAGTAGAAGATTGGTTTCCGGACGGATCTCATTTGCTGGTTACCCGCGAGGAACTGCCCCGCAAACCAAGTTTGTGGAGTATTTCGATCTTCGGAGGCTCGCCCCGTCTGCTCGCAAATGACGGCTCGGGAGGATCATTGTCCCCGGATGGATCCCACATCGCCTTCCGAGGCGGTGACTCCGGCCGAGAGGAGTGGGTAATGCGTTCCGATGGAACGGATCAGATCAAGGTGGCGGCCGACAAGTCTTCCTTCGTCGGTCAGCCGGCGTGGTCTCCGGACGGCAATCGAATCGCCTATGTCAGAATGGATTTCGCCTACCATACGCAGCAGAGCTCTGTGGAGATCAATGAATGGCGGAACGCAAGAGCCGAGACTCTTTTTTCTGACAATCGATTAGGTCCTGCGCTGTATTGGCTACCGAATGGCCGCCTGATATACACCTTTGGGGATGAGGAAAACCGGCAGGGCGCAAGCCTCTGGACGATATCGCCGCAACAGTCTGGAAAGGTTCGAGAGTCCTCGAAACGCATCACGCGAGGAATTGGTTGGATTTCTCAGGTTACTGGAAGTGACGACGGGAAACTGTTGACTTTCCTCAGGGAAAATACGGTCGTGAGTGTGTATATCGCTGCGCTGGCTCCGGACGGCACGCATCTGCTGGCGAACAGGAGGCTGACACTCGACGAGAACCAGAACGACCCGTTTGCTTGGACACCCGACAGCAAGGCAGTGTTGTTTAGTTCGAATCGAAACGGTACACCACAGATATTCAAACAGGCCATCGATCAACCCTTGGCGGAAAATCTGATGACCAGCGCTGAGCAGCTCTTACAACCCAGGGTAACTCCTGACGGCTCTGAAATCTTATACATTTCGACTTCTAAATCTGCCGATCTTAAAACTCCATTTTCCATTTTCGCCATTCCAATAGCTGGTGGGACTCCTCGCCTGGTCCTCAAGGACTTCCGCATCTGGAACGTGCAGTGTGCGCCCTTGCCGTCGATGATCTGCCTGTACAGCATCACGAAGGGAGACACTTCAGAAACTGCCCGGTTCGATGTACGGACCGGGAAGAGTATCGGCCCTCCGCAAATCGATCCATCGTGCAGCTGGAGCTTGTCCCCCGATGGTTTGCAACGCGCCATAGTTCCGGATAACCCAAAGAATGGGACGATCCGCCTCCGCTCCACGCTGACCGGTGAAACTCATGAATTGGCCGTAAAGGGGTGGAACGAATTGGGTAGCATCACCTGGTCCGTGGACGGAAAGAGTCTCCTGGCTACCTGGCATCATGCATCCGAAAGCGCCTTGCTGAATGTCACGCTCGATGGCAAAGTTTCAGTCTTGCTTCGTTCCAGTAGCCCCGAGATATTGGGCGCTATGCAGTCACCGGACGGGCGATCCCTGGTCATAGCCGAATCCAGCACCACCAGTAACGTCTGGCAGATCGAGAATTTCAGATGATCCCATGGGAAAGACACCAGGGTCTGGCGATCCGGAGCCAATGCGACGTTTCAAGAAATCGCTAGAAACTAAACTTGATTGCAAACTGGATGATGCGCGGCGCGACACTCGTGCATGAGATCTGCCCGAATGTGGGCGAACTGAAATCCACGTCCGGATCACAGAATTGCGGATGGTTGAAAGCGTTAAAGAACTCCGAGCGGAACTCGAGGAACGAATTCTCGCGCGGCCAGCGGACCGGGAACCCCTTGGTAAGGGACAGATCGAAGTTGTTTTGTCCCGGGCCGTCGTAAATTCCCACGCCTGAATTGCCGAATCCGAGGGCGTTGGGGTCGTCGGCGCTGAATCGAGCTGGCGCAGTAAAGCAGCTTGCGTTGATATAAGCGCCGAGATTAGAAGTCACCGAACCTCGAGTCAGATAGTGACCCTTCGCGCAGGCACCGGACAGTGAAGCGCGATCAGCCGATTGTCCAAAAATGTTTCGGCCATTCGGGTCGAAGAGGACCAAGAGCTTATGACCCGATTGAAACGTTGTCACCCCGGCCAGCCCCCAACCGCCCAGTATCCACCCTCTCGGGGATGAGAGATTTTTCGGTCTGGGGAACTGATAGGTGTAGTTCGCAATGAGCCGGTGCTCGCGAACAAAAAAGTCTGGCCCATAACGCAGTTTCGGATTGTTCTGATCTCCATTGCTGAAGCCGCCGTTGCCGTTTACGCTGGTGAGAGGGTCGGTCGTCGAGTCTCTTGAAAACGTGTAGGCGACTTGCGTTTGCAGGCCGTGGCTGAACCGCCTGTTCAAGCTCACCATCAGCGCGTTGTACCAGGAAGCGCCCGCGGATTCAATCTGAACGAGGTTGGCCGGATCCCAACCCTGAAAGGGAACCCGCAGCACCACGTTGGCCAGCGTGTTTGTGGTCTCGCCTCGAATGGGATTCGTAGGACTGGCAATCCCTGCCTGGTTGATGGATCGATCGCGAATCAGATGCAAGCCTCGGGCACCCGAATAGCCGACGTCGAGAACCAAGTCACCCGGCAGTTGCGTCTGGATGCCGAGACTGTATTCCTCGATCATCGGCGGGCGGAAATTTGGATCGAAAGTCTTAATCGTGAGTGCAGTCGTCGGAGAATAAGCGGGGAACGACGGCAAATTGACAGGTTCCAAGGGAAGCGGAACGGCCTCCGAAGCCGCTGCGTTGGCCCCAAATATGAAGAATCGGCTCAGCGCAAACGGCGGGGCCCCCAGCAGTTGGACGAAAGGTTGGCCGGTGTAGCGCGAATGATAGACGCCATATCCAGCACGCAGCACCATCCGGTTCGTACGCGGGAGCTGCCATGCCAGGCCCACCCGAGGATTCCAAGTGTTCTGGCCCTGGCCCTTGACGGCAAATTCGTTGTCGGAGCGCGTGACCCCCGGCGGGATGACGCCGCCAGAATAGTTCGAGGGGACAACGAAGCCTGCCAGTGTTCCGCTGGCTGGCGGATTCGGATCCAAGAGAGCCGAATCGAGCGAACCGTTGCGCCCAAGGGAATCGGCTATATGCCCAAGCCGGTCATAACGGAAACCTAAGTTAAGTGTCAGTCGCGGGCTGACTTTGAAATCATCTTGTACATACGCGTGTGTCTCCCACACGCGGTATGCCCGCCCGAACAGGCCAGGCAGGTCAAGCGAGAAGAGAATGTTGCTGCTGGCGAGACCACCAAACGGCGCAGTGCCGTTTCCTTCGGCGTCGAGACCCAGCAAGAAATCTGCCCAGGTCAGGAAAGCCTCGCCCGCGAAGTTATGATAACCGTTGCTTACCTGCTCACGGATTACCCCGGACCCAAAACGGAAGCCGTGGCGTCCCGCTTGGTAGGAGACAGAGTCCTGAACCGTGTAGGTGTTCTGGGCGATCCGAGTTCCCTGTCCGTTCCCACCAAGCGAGAGCCCCGTCGGTGACGCTACATTCAATACGATCACAGGGAGGGTGTCGTCGAAGGGCGGGACGGTGGCGCCAATACCGGAGTAAGAAAACACTTTGGACTGATCGAAGGTGGCGAACGTCCGATGGTATCCAACGGTGGCTTGGTTCACTAGATGCGGGCCAAAGATGTAGCTGTGCGTGAGAGAGAAATTCCGATAGTTGTTTGTTAGCGCCGCTGGAAAGCCCGGAGCCGTGGCTCCGCCCACGCCCGACCCTGGCAGCGTGAACAGAGTGGCCGTGTTGGCGAAGAAAAATCGCGCGAAGAGCTTGCTCTTTGCAGAAATCTCCCAATCTCCATTGGTCATGAACTGGTCGTCCGTGTATGGGCAGGCAAAGCTATAGACCGAGAATCCCTGAGAATCAAAGGGCCTGGACGGATCCACTGTCTGTGGCGTGGGGATGACGAATGCGCCGTCAGGCAATTTCATTTGCAGCAGTGCCAGTGCCACGGGGTTGATGTTGGAACCATCCGCCGCGATCGCGGGACCGACGCCTCCAACGAGTGTTTGATTCGAGCCGCGCTGGCCGGCGAAGAGTCGACCGAGAACTTCCTGCGAGCGGTTGTCGGTAATTGGCGGAACATTGATCTGGCTCGAGCAGTTGGCATCTATGCCATTTCTCTGACGCGTGCCTTGGTAGGAGGTGAAAAATAGCAGTTTGTCTTTCCTGATGGGTCCGCCCAGGTCAAACCCAAACTGGTTCTGTTTGAGCACGGGCCGGGGCTGGCCGGTCTTGTTCCGGAAAAAGCTGTTGGCATTTAACCCGTCATTACGGAAAAACTCCCACAGACCGCCGTGAAAGTCCTTTGTTCCTGATTTGGTGATCACATCCACATTGGCGCCGGCGTTTCGTCCGAATGAAGCGTCGTATTGACCGGTCTGAACCTTAAACTCCTGGATGGTGTCTGGATTTGGAATTGCAATGCCGCCAGTGAATTGCCCGCCGCTTTGGAGATCATTGATTCCGACACCGTTCATCTGGAAATTGTTGTCCATGACCGTTCCGCCGTTGGAGACCAGTCCTGGACCGGGGGGCCCGCTGAATCCCGGGCCGAGCGCGCCCGCATCTGTAACCTCGGCGGCGACGCCGGGATTGAGGGCAATGATTTGCGAGTAGTTCCGGGTCACGAGTGGAAGCGCGCGTACCCGTTCGCCTTCCGTCACACGCCCCAGCGTGCTCGATTCCGTTTGCAACTGCTCGGTCGCCGCCTCAACTGTGACCCGTTCCGACACCGCGCCGATCTCGAGACGCACATTCAGCGTGGCTGTTTCCGCTACGAAAATTCGCACATGTGTGAACTGTTTCGCCTTGAAGCCGCTCTGCGCCACCTCCACCTGGTACAGACCCGGGAGCAACAGCGCGACCAGAAAGCTGCCATTTGTTCCGGAAGACGCCGTCCGTGTTTCCCCCGTCGTCTCGCTCGTTGCTTTGACTTGGGCACCGGCAATAGCCGCCCCGCTCGGGTCGTTAATATTCCCAACTAGGGCCCCCGTGCCCGCCGTTTGCGCGCACACGAGGGGGCACAAAATCGCGCAAAAAAGCCCTAGGAGCGCGCACAGCACGGCAATGCCTGTCTGATGTGGCCGCTGATTCTGGAGTGAAGAGGTACCTGTATGCGGCGAGAGCATCCCTGCTTTTCTCGGACGACAAACTTCAGTGACACTTCCCACCGCTCCGTTTGCAACGGAGACCTCTTGTGCTTGAGCTAATTGCTTGGAGACTAGAACCCCAATTGCTAGCTGTCAAGTAAGACGCTAGCGGGTTCAGACTCTTCGCGGACCTGAGTTTCACAGACTCAGGCAACACGCGATATGCGCCGAAGACTTCGAATGGCCTCCGCGGGCGGTTCTATGGCGCTTGCTTTGGATCTGCTCGCCGCTCTGCCCTTCCAGGACGAGCGAACGCCTCCATTACGAGCGACCCTTCCCAGCGGGTGCAGTAATTAGGGCATTCGCGGTGCCGGACGTCGACAAGGCACACATCCAACGGCTACTTAGCGCCGCACAGGTTGCGGGGAACTCGATTACCTTACTGTTGGACGCCGCCACCCGGATCCAAGTCGGGTTTGCCTTTTATCCTTACGGTGTACTCGTATATTTTGGGCCCCGGCATGACATTACGCTTGGCGAGGCCGGAGACGGGAGCATCACTGCTGAATTGGGACTCGTAGAACGGCGAGTCGTTTTTCTCGAAGTCCACCGTGAAACAGGGTCCATCGTTTGGGTGTTCATGATCCTGATCGCAAACCCACCTCACCTCCTCGTTCTTGCTTTTGCTAATTTGAAAGTATTCCGGATCTGCCTTGATGACGTTCGCTTTACTATCCAGGCCAATCTTGACGATAACATCTCGACTGCCTGGATTGAGTCCTCGTCCTGGGGTAGCCATGTTGTACCTCCTCCTTGTAAAAGATGACGTTATTTCTCCCGGAGCAATTCCCGAGATCGTGCATTCGCCCACAACGTGTCGAAGTTAGGGTTGTCTCGAAGGCGAGAGCGGGGCCACCCTGCAGCGACTGCTTTCTTCAACCAATCGATCGCCTCTTCCGACTGACCGAATTGGTTGTGCACCAGCGCCCCTTGATAAAGCAAAAACTGATCGGTCGGCGAGAGCTGGAGCCCGCGCCGCAGGGCGTCCAATGCAGGCTTTCTCTCCCCGAGCATCGCGTAGCAGACGGCGAGGACGCCATACGAAGATGAATTATTTGGATTGACATGGAGCTCTTCCTCGGCAATCGCGATCCCTTGCTTGTACGCAGCCACTGATTGGCTGCGTTTTCCAGGTGTCCAATAGTATCCATCCCCCAGATTCCACCAAAGCAGGGAGTCCTTTTCCGTAAGCTTTATCGCCTGTTCGTAAGCGCGATCGGCTTCTTCATAGCGCCGGAGGAAGAAGTAGGCGTTTCCCAGGTTGGTGTAGCCGTAGGGAATCGGACGGATGGCGAGTGAACGTTCGAGAACCGTAATTGCTTCCGTATAACGGGCCTGCTCAACGTAGACGGCACCGAGGTTGGAATAACCAAGGAAGCTGTCAGGAGCGAGTGCTACCACTTGATTGAACATCTCGGCGGCTTCCCGGTAGCGTGCCTGGCGGTAATAAAACACCCCCAGCCAATTATAACCAGCCCAATAATGAGGCCGCAGTTCGATCGCGCGGCGATACGTTTTTTCTGCTTCCTGTGATTTGCCCAAATGGTCGTAGGCGTCCGCCAGACCGCGAAATGCGTCATCATTAGTTGGTTCGGTCTCAGCGGCCCGTTCGAATTCTCGCGCCGCCTCTTGATAGTTTCCCGTTCCCGCCGATAATGTCCCTAGACAGGCATGGGCGGAAGACAACCTGCCGTCCAAGCGGATAGCCTGTTGGCAGGCCTCGCGGCTTTTGTCAATCCAGGAGGATTCTTTATTCCTCAGATACTTCTTCCAATAAGCGTCACCGAGACCCGCGTAGGCCAAGGCGTAGCCGGGATCGATAGCTAGGGCGCGCTCGAAGACTTGGACGGCACTATCGAGATTTTCCACACGATCATAGTTTTGAAGATATCCTCTCCCCTGCAGGTAATAGTCGTAAGCTCCGGCTACCTGTGTGCCGTGACTCTCAAGAGCTTTTCGTTGGCGACCCTGGATCTCGAGTTCGAGCATTTGTATTGCCCCATTCACGACCGCATCTTCGGCCGCAAAGGAATCCATCGCCGCAAAAGTCAGGCTCTCGGCGCGCAATTGGCGGCGCGTCCGAGCATCCACCAAGATGTAATTGACGCGTACTTGCTGGCCCGATTTATGCAGGCTGCCTTCGAGGACTAGATTTACGCCGAACTCCTTGCGTGCTTCGTCCACCGTGCTGACATGCTTGCCGCGTATCTCCGTGGCGGGGACAACTTGCAACGAGGGATCTGCGGTGAGCTGCGTGAGCTTGGCGGTAAGGGTCTCAGTAAGGCCGGCCCCGAACGCTGCTGTTTGCGCATCGCCACCCACAACGCTGAGCGGCAATACGGCGACCTGTTTCATATGGGGTACTAGACTAATACCCAGCCAAATCTTGAGCTGCTGTCGAGCGGGGGTATAAACTGCCATCGCAACTAAGAACGCCGCCACAATGAGTGCGGCCCAGGGCATGGCCCGTCGACGCCTTGCCACAGGCAGCTGCCTGATAACTCGCGCTCCTGATTCAGTGAGCGTGAGTTCCAAAGCGTGCAGATCAACCGCCAGATCGGCTGCCGTTGAGTACCTCTGTGCGGGGTCCTTAGCTAACATTTTGCCAACAATGCGGTCGAACTCCGCAGGCGACTTTGGATTCAATTCGCACAAGGGAAGCTGGTCATGGTGCAGGATGCGATCGCTGGTCTCGAGAAAGCTCTTGCCGCGGAAGGGATTACTTCCTGTAATTGCCTCGTAAAAAACTATTCCAAGAGAAAAAATGTCGGCGCGAGAATCGGACTCCTTCTCGCGAACCACTTCGGGCGCCATGTAATTCAATGTTCCCGCGAATTCCGTGCAGGTTCGAGTACTCATAGTCGAAGTTTCAGGGCGGTTGGGAAGATTTTTTGCCACACCGAAGTCCAAGACCTTCACTTGGCCCGATGTAGTCAACATGATGTTTTCCGGCTTGATGTCGTGGTGAACGACACCCGCGTTGTGTGCCGCCGCGAGCGCCAGGGCACACTCCGTGGCGATGGGCAAGAATTCGATGATTAAGATCGGCTCGGCGAGGCGCCGACGCAGTGTCTGCCCTTCAACATACTCCATGACGATGAAAAGTTCGTTCTCTTCCTCGATGACGTCGTGAACTGCAGCGATGTGAGGATCGCTGAGGCGGGAGGCCCATTCTGCTTCTTTCCAAAGCCGCTCTCGGGAACGCTTGTCACCACGGAGATGCGGCGCGATTCGCTTGAGAGCCACTTGACGCTTCAAACGAAGATCACTTGCACGGTAGACTTCGCCCATGCCGCCTTTGCCAAGCAGCTCCTGGATCGCAAATCTACCGATGGTTGTTCCGCTCAAATCGCGAGTGGAAGTCAGGTCGATGTCGGATTGCATGCGGGGCTCGGCCATTGGAAGAGAAGCACCTAGCCCCAGTGGACGTCTTAGCTGCACTGGGAAATCGGCAGGCTACTGCTTGGTCATAAGGATGCAGTTTGCCAGACCGAGGTTGTAGGTGATGTTACTCCCGCTTGTGCCGAGAAGTAAACCAGAAGGTCAAAGCAAAACCCTGATACCCGTTGTTGCAGTCTTCGCATACCCTTCCTTCTACACCCGCGCATGTGCGTAACCAAAACCTGCAAAATTCACCGAGCAGTAGTCCCGCACGTGCGTTCCCCGTCTTGGCTGCCGATGTCTAGACACTGTAAGCTCTCGTGCGTGTGCGTTGTCATCGTAACCATGCGCCATACGCATACAAACCTCGACTCAAAGAAGGCGGCGGTCGCGAAACTCGAAAATTTTGGTGACAATTTGGTGACAGTACGCGCCAAAATACAGCAAGCGAACCCGAAACTGTCACCAAAATTCCCGCTAAGTGCTATTGCCAGTTATACTTAAAAACGGAGGAGTGGGTGAGCGGTTGAAACCGGCGGTCTTGAAATTCGCTAGGTAGTACTCCCACCTGATACAAATCAACAGCTTACGGTACGCGGTACTACATAGAAATGGGGTATTTTGGGCGACTTTGGCAGCCTTTTGTGCAACAGAATGTGCAACGCGCAGAATTTTGTGCAACAGGACTTTCTCGCCCCTTCCCTTGTCGCGAATTGCTAATTCCTAATCCTGTTATTACGCACGCATAGAGCAGCGGACTCATAAACTGTGATCGGACACGTCAAACAAACGAGATAGCTGTAAACTCAAGAGTTTAGCTCCCCTTCACGACCCATCACTGCCCATCATTCCCGGTCCTACAACGCAAAAAGAACGCAAACTGAGCTTGCACTTGTTTCTCCTCAACGCCCAGCGTGGCTGCGGTGCTCGTCCTTGGTATAGCGGCTTGTTGAACTAAGATTTCATCCGTGAGAACTATTTTGCTCGGCGGCGGTTTGGAAAACCGCCCTCTCCACTCCAGCTCATCGCGCGAGCAGTCCTCACCAAGCGTTCTCCCTCCGGATGCTTCTTGTTATTCACGTTCGGGTGGGCACAGCAATGCGGCAAACGGGCACGATGAAGTCAATCTTGGGTGGAAACGGATGGGCGCCTGATGCCGAGTCGCTTCATTTTGTAGATCAGAGTGGTGCGTCTCAATCCGAGCCGCGCCGCGGCACCTCGCGGGCCGCCAAGTCTCCAATTGGCGCGTTGGCAGGCGGCAAGAATTTCGTTGTGAATCTTTTCTTCCAGCGTGGGGTTGGAATTCTCAGATAGCGGTGCCTGGCGCTCCTGGGGAGGATCCAGCCTAAATTTACCGCCCTTCGAAAGGATGACGCCTCGTGCCAAATAGTTTTGCAACTCCCGGACATTGCCAGGCCAAGAATGGGAAACAATCGCTCGCATAGTTTCGTCGGGAATCGTGTCAATGAGTTTACCCATGGAAGAGGCAAAATGTTCGACGAAGTACTCCACAAATTCGGGGATATCTTTCTTTCTTTCGCGAAGTGGCGGTAGAACCAGGGGGAAGACATTCAGCCGGTAGTACAAATCGTCTCGAAATTCACGATCTTGAACCATTTGCCACAAATCTCCA
>WNFP01010919.1_pt1 | contig 12875 bp, 10 predicted proteins | sample 5400201 | NCBI WGS metagenome assembly WNFP01 (sample SAMN13153355, study PRJNA577476) | soil metagenome | isolation source: 115 cm saprolite under Madrone tree | place: USA:California | collected 2016-06-14
GGCAATCTTCCTGGCCAAGGTTAGACGCGCCATCTCCGGCCTGATGCCCTTGGTCAGCAAAGCGGTGTAGAACTCTTGAAACGGACCGGGCTTGCTCGAGGCCACGATCGCCGCGCCCTTGAACAGATTCTTCAGGCGTTGGGTCCGATATGCGGGGAATCCTCCTACCTAAAATTATCTGTAAACACTAAACACTGCGCGACTTTTGGCGGGTAATCGCATTCTCGCGCTAGTTCCGGATGCGATTCCAAGGGTGTATCCCGTCGCGGGGCGAATCCCTAATCTGCCGCTTGGGTGTAACCAAACTTTTTCAGTGTAGAATTGCGGCTAAATGCCACTATCCCCTGGAGTTCGGCTGGGACCCTACGAGATTCTGGACGCGATCGGCGCGGGCGGGATGGGCGAAGTGTACCGCGCGAAGGACACGCGGCTCGACCGCACCGTGGCTATAAAGATTCTGCCTGCACACCTTTCTTCCGATCCTCTCAGCAAGCAGCGTTTCGAGCGCGAAGCGAAAACCATCTCCAGCCTGAATCATCCACACATCTGCGTGTTGTATGACGTAGGCAGTCAGGATGGTGTCGATTATTTGGTGATGGAGTGCTTCGAGGGCGAGACGCTGGTGAAGCGCCTCGAAAAAGGTGCGCTGCCGCTGGAGCAAGTGCTGAAGTACGGGATGCAAATTGCGGACGCGCTGGACAAGGCACATCGCAATGGCGTAGTGCATCGCGACCTAAAACCGGGCAACATCATGCTGACGTCTACGGGTGCGAAATTGCTGGATTTTGGGTTGGCCAAACCCACGGCGCCACTCTCCAGCGCGGTGACACTGACGGCGGCAACGCGAAACTCGCCGGTGACCGTGCAGGGCACAATCGTCGGAACATTTCAATACATGTCGCCGGAGCAAATTGAAGGAAAAGAACTCGACGGCCGCAGCGACATCTTTTCGCTGGGCGCGGTGCTGTACGAGATGGTGACGGGACAGCGCGCATTCCAAGGCAAGAGCCAACTCAGTGTAGCCTCGGCCATTCTCGAGAAAGAGCCTGAGCCCGTCAGCAACGTCAAGCCAATGACTCCACCCGCGCTGGACCACGCGATCCGGAGAGCCCTGGCGAAGGAAGTCGAAAGACGCTGGCAAAGTGCTGCCGATCTAGCCGGCGAGTTGCAGTGGATTGCCGAAGCAGGTTCGCAGGCGGGCGTCCCGGCTCCGCTGGTTTCACACCGCAAAGTGCGCGAGCGCCTGGCTTGGAGCGTGGCGGCCGTGCTGGCGGTGTGCCTGGCTCCTGTCGCGTTCCTTTACTTGCGCGAAAAACCGCCCGCTCCGCCCGCACCAGTGCGTTTCCAGATCCCACCGCCGGAGAAATCGGGCATCGAGTATTTCAAACTGTCGCCGGACGGGCGCTTGCTCGCTTTCACAGCCGACCGCCGCCTGTGGATCCGGTCGCTCGATACGCTCCAGGCGCTTCCACTGCTGGGGACGGAGGGAGCGAGCAAAATGTTCTGGTCGTCCGACAGCCAGTTCATCGCGTTCTTCGCGCAAGGTAAATTGAAGAAGATCGCAGTTTCCGGCGGACCGGCACAGATTCTCTGCAACGCACCCGAAGCCAACGGAGGAACCTGGAACCGCGACGGAGTCATCGTGTTTCCCCTTTCGCTTACATCGGGATTGTTCCAGGTCTCCGCGGGTGGGGGCGCTCCGGTCCCGCTGGCCAAGCTGGGAGCTTCTGCCCCCGTTGTTCAGCAAATCTCACCTGAATTCTTGCCGGATGGCCGCCACTTCTTGTACTCGGGTTCGGGCATCCAAGGCGAGAGGGGGATCTACGCCGGCTCATTGGACGGAACGCCGGCCATACGCCTCCTTCCTGACTTAAGCAACGCGATCTACGTTCAAGCGGCCGGCGCGCCGGGGCAAGATGGGTACCTGCTTTTCCGGCGAGGCGAGGCGCTGATGGCCCAGCGCTTCAACCCCACTCGGCTGAGCCTGAGCGGAGATGCGTCTCTCATCGCTGAAAAGGTGGGGGGCAGCGTGCTCTGGGCGGCATTCTCGGTCTCGGAAAACGGAACGCTGGTCTATGCGCCGCCTGGCGCCGGCACAAGCGCGGTTCAATTGGTCTGGTGGGATCGCGCCGGCAAACAGGTGGGCCCGTTCGTCCCGCCCGGAACTTACGACGACTTCCGGTTAGCGCCGGACGAAAGGCGCATCGTATTCGCCAATTCTTCGAGCGGCAACAGAGATGGCTGGATTCTGGATTCGGTTCGCGGCGTCACTTCCCGGCTTACCTTCGATTCCGCGGTCGACGATCCTCCCATGTGGTCCCCTGACGGCCTCCGGGTCGTGTGGGCCTCAAACCGGAGTGGGGCGTTCGACCTGTACGTCAAATCCGCAAATGGCACCGGCCCTGAGGAGTTGCTGGTGAGGATGGGCGCTCCGGCTGGTTGGCCGGAAGACTGGTCGCGGGACGGCCGCTTCATCATCTACGAGATTCCGGGCACGAAAACCGGACAGGATCTATGGATCGCGCCGCAGCCGGTACAAGGTGAGAGCGGCGACCGCAAGCCGTTTCCCTATTTGCAAACGGAGTTCGATGAAAGGCACGGCCGCTTCTCTCTCGACGGTCGCTGGGTGGCCTACAGCTCGAACGAATCGGGCCGGGACGAAGTCTACGTGCAGTCTTTTCCAGTGCCTGGCGCGAAGTTCCCGATTTCCGCGGGCGGCGGCATGGAGCCTCAGTGGCGGAAGGACGGAACAGAGTTGTTCTATATCTCGGAAGATCGGACGCTCATGGCGGTTCCCGTGAAGCTCGCTAGTTCGGCCTCGGAACCGCTTCAGGTGGGCCAGGAGAAGCCCCTGTTTTCCGTGCCAGTGGTGGATACTTTTATTGTTGGGCGCAGCTATGAAGTGAGCAACGATGGCCAGCGCTTCCTGCTGCGCGCCCCCGGCAGCGGCGAAACCGCGCCGTCGCTCACGGTGGTGCTCAACTGGCAGACTCAGTTGAAGGAATGAATCCGCCGCGGGGGGCCAAGAAGTTCCTTATTGGCCGTGATCTCCACGGAGGCCTCTCCTTGCCGGAGGGGGCCTCTTTTTTCAGAGGACGGCCGGTTTTAAGGGTTGATACTTTATTTCGCCAAGATCGTACTCATTGGGATCGCCCCTCAGGAATTGGCGGGAACCGATTGCAGGCGGATGACGGCGCTCGGAAGTAATCGATCCACACTGAAACGGACCCTGCTGAAATGGCCCTGGGAGCGGTACAAGCGGTACAACTGTTCATGGACTTGTGGGTCCAGAAAAAGTAAACTGCCTTTCCCGCTTCTCCTACCTGCAAAATTCCGCGATGCAGGAGTTCCGATGCCAAGCTACGATTCGTTCATGTGCCCCAATTGCGAAGGTCATTTCCGCGTGATCTGGCCCGACCCACTGCCAAGCCACTACCATCTTTGCAGCAAGATCAAAATGAAGTGTCCCGACTGTAATGAAGTGACCGAACTCTACGATTTTCTTATCGACCGAATTACGCAGCCCCCAGACCCCAGTATTCCAACCGTTGACGTGCTGTCTATTTCTCCCCGTGATCTGAACCCCGACCCTAACGCCCGTAGCAACTACTGGCAAATGGTCTGGTCATGCAGGGAGGCGAGATACAGAGCCACGTATAGGCCCGTGAAATTACCGGGAAGAATTTCGCGCACCATCTCGGGATTTCCTGACTCTGCGGCATAAATCAGGGCTGTGGCTGGCGAATTGTTATTTCGCCCATGATTCCCCGCCCTGCTACCATTCTTCGATGCGCCATCGCGACGTTCCGACGTTCCGCGAAGAAGTAGCAGAAATGGTGAGCATTGGCTTTGAGTTCCCGACTCAAAGCAGCGTTGTTGCACCCAATGCACCCAAGAATTCGACCTTCTGGTTACCACGCCATAGGAGTAAAAATGCTAAATGCCCTATTTGGCGTCGCTTACGGACTGGACACGCCATTCTTCCCTCATTTAGCTGCACCCAATCTTGCACCCAAAACCGAATTGTATCGAACTTGTACCGAACACTTCATGAGTTCAATCCGAAAAGCCGACTTCGGCCATGCCGTTACAGCGAGCCCTTCAACTGCCCCAATACGTCTCGGTCCATTCGGTCCAGTTGGCTGGTTTCGGCTGGCGATAGTCGGCCGATTCTGGCCCTCGTCTAAACAAAACTCCAAGAATCCAACCTTTAATCTCGGCCGTTTTGCGCTCGTGCGGCGTGTGGCTGGCGAATTGTTATTTCTCGCAGGATTCCTCAGGATTCCGCGTCCTTGCCCCTCGCCATAATTCTGGCCGACCGCCGGATCAGCAGGCCCGAAAAACCTGGTTCGCCAAATCAAGACGTGTCAGCTTTTTGGCGGCAAGAACGGCTTTTCCTCCTCAGGGGTGATGTGTATCCAGCGGACTGCGCCTTGGACGTCGCGCTTGGACAAGAACGGAAATCTCTCGCTCTGAGCAAATGGCCACCAAGATTGTGAATAGAAGACTTCTATTTCAAGCTCCGCGTATAACACCTGTCCGGAATAGGTTCCTAGGCCACCAATCACCGGGGGACAATCAACGGTGCTACTCGCTCCCGGTGTCAGGATTTTCATTTGATGGTTCAAGTGGGGCAGAGGCCCGAGGCTCAGAACACTGAACCCATTGCCGCTCTCCATTTTGCGAGGCCAGCACACACAATTAATATCGCGTGCTTCGAACAGGCGGTTTTCGTTCTTCACTGTGAACTGCACCGAATACGGATTAACTGGATTGAGTGAAATGTTCGGTTCAACAGAGATATGAGGACGAACCTGCGCCCAGCCGCCGAGCAACGCTAGTAAGGGGGCGATGACGCTCCAGATGACTTTCGGCTTGAGTGCGCGCTTCATCGCTCCGGAGAATCTGAGCAAGCGAGACTCTGGTACTTGGGGCTGTGGTTCCGGATGAAGCGCTTCCTTCCGGAGCTTCTCCTCCAGTTTTTTGCGCTCGCGGGTCCGGCGTCTTCTTTCTCTTCGGTCCATCTGTGATGCAAACATCCTAATCCGGCAGCGTTCTTGAAACCTATCCTTTAGGTTATGAGAAGTCAACGCGGGAAAAACTCGTATGGTAAAAAACTCATCCTGGTTGCTGTCCTGACCAGAACTCATTGCTCTGCGCACGTTGATGATAAATCAGGCCCGGGAGGTCTTTTGCCAGAGGAGATTCCCGGCATCTTTAATATATGTTGCTGATCGTGAGCCCACCGTCATCTGTCCCGTCAACTCTTATGCCGCTTCCCTCTCGTAGTACTTCAGCAGGCCTCCCAGTCGTTCTCGACACCGCACTGCTCCCATGTTCGCCCTTGCCTCCGGCCGCGAAGGAAACAGAATCCGATTGTCTTTGCCCTGATGGTTGCGCTCCCCGTGGTAATGTTGCTGTTGAGGTCTTAGAAACCAGCTGTGCGAGGAAATTACGAAAGCGAAAACCAAGCCTTTTCAATGCGTTTGAGATTTTTGACCATACGGGATCTGGCACATTGGCAGACTATAGCAATCCTTCTCCATGGCCTTTTCGATCAATCGCTCTAGTTCCGGGGGAATCCTCGTGTTGAGGCGCACGACCGCGACCGGATCCTGGTGAAGAATCTCGTTGAAAACTGCGCCCGAACTTTCACCCTTGAAAGGTAGAAATCCCGTTGCCATCTCGTAGAGCAAGACACCGAAGGAGAACAGATCGGTACGCGCATCCAAGGGCTTCCCCAGAACTTGCTCCGGAGACATATAGGAAACGGTGCCCACACTCCGATGGTGGCGCCGCTGGCTTGCGCGCCAGCGGGGCCGCTGATTGCTTTTGTGGCAGCGACTTTTGCCAAGCCAAAATCAAGAATCTTGGTGTGGCCCCGCTTGGTCACGAATATGTTTGCCGGCTTGATGTCTCGGTGAACAATGCCTTCGACGTGCGCGGCATCCAGCGCATCGGCCACTTCGCTGGCAATATCCAGCAGTCGCTCGAGTTCCAACCCTTGACCGTTGGTCAAGTGCTTCAGTGTCTGCCCATCCAGAAATTCCATGGCAATGAACGCCTTGCCGTCCTGCTCACCGATGTCATAAATGGTACAAATGTTCGGATGGTTCAGAGCCGAAGTCTCTTGCGCTTCCCGCTGGAAGCGTGCCAGCGCTTGCGCATCTTTGGCGACATTTTCTGGGAGAAATTTGAGAGCAACAAAGCGATGAAGGCGAATGTCCTCCGCTTTGTAAACGACACCCATCCCGCCACCGCCGAGCTTATCGTCGATGCGGTAGTGCGAGAAAGTCTGGCCGATGAGCGAGTCAGTGCCTGGCATGTGTAGCACATGTTAGGTTCGGGCGGGAGGCAAGTCAACGAACGGAACTCAGGGGGTAACTGCGTGGAACACGGTCTACCAATCGCCAATGGGGCTCAACTGATTAAACGTGGTACTCGTCGATGTGAATCCGGCGGAAGTGGCGAGTCCTGCACCAAAGACATGCAGTTCGGATTGTGGAGTTGCTTCTTGAAGGCGCTTCAAACCACTGAATGTTAATGCCCCAGCAATTCCAGTAATTCTGTTGTTTCGACAGTGATTGCCGTTTTCAGGGTAGGCGCATAGTCCGGGGCCCACGCGGCCGAATGCAACTGCGGCAGGGGCGCCCCTGACTGCTGAGCAGCCGCGAATTTCCCAGGTTCAACTGCCCCGACCCAGAAATCAGCAGATGGTATTCCAGCAAGGTTGAATTCCGCAAAATCTTCAAACACCATTGTGGGCTCAACTTCGACCACATTGGCCTGGCCTAAAACGCCCCGCAATGTGGCGACGAGGCGCTTGGTCAGCACTGGATCGTTGTACATGGCATTTGCGGCAGGCGTCACTTTGACAAGCGGCTCCTTGGGAGCGCCGCCAACCATCGCTTCACCTTTGGCAACGCGTTCGATGGATGCCAGAACGCGCTTTCGCACTTCGGGCTTGTACGTGCGCACTGTCAATTGCAACTTGACCTCGTCCGGGATGATGCTGTTCTTGATGCCGCCATGGATAGTGCCGACGGTTATGACGACAGGATCGAGCGGATTATTCTCGCGCGAAACAATTGTCTGAAGGGCGAGAACTGTGCGGGCAGCAATCACCACAGGATCAATCGTGTTTTGAGGCCGCCCCCCATGGCCGCCTCGTCCGTAAATAGTAATGTCCACGGAGTCTGCGGCAGCCAAGGCGTATCCAGGAGTGAAGCCCACCTGCCCGACCGGCTCGATTGCGCTATCGTGAATGGCCAAGGCGAAATCAGGCTTGGGAAAGCGCGTAAACAAGCCGTCCTTAATCATGGCGGGGGCTCCCTCGCCAGTCTCTTCTGCCGGCTGGCCGATCAGAATCAAAGTGCCGTGCCAGCGATCCCGATTTGTTGCCATCAGCTTGGCCGTGCCGATCCAACTTGACATGTGGATGTCATGACCGCAGGCATGCATGACGGGGATTGACGTTCCGGAATCGCTTTTTGCGACGACATGACTGGCATACGGCAGACCCGTCGCTTCTTCGATCGGTAGGGCGTCCATGTCGGTGCGCAGGAGTACCGTGGGGCCCTTCCCGTTCCGCAGCACGGCAACAATACCAGTGCCGCCCACGCCCGTTGTCATTTCGTATCCCAGCGCTTTCATGCGTTCGGCAAGCTTCGCCGCCGTTTGCTGCTCATGCATGGCGAGCTCTGGGCTGCGATGCAGATCGAAATAGAGCGACTCAACCTCTGGATAAATGGCGTTCACTTGTTCAGCAGATGGAGTCGTCCAGGCTGCGGGATTTGTTTGCGCGGCGGTACGAGCAACTAGGAGCACGCAACCACAAATGAGAGTTAGGATTGAGCGGTTCATGAACTGTCCTCCGTTGGTGGCGGATGTTACTCTCCGATGGCCACAACAGTTAGAAGTTTTTTTTATCCAAAAAAACTCCAACCTGAAAATATCCGGGTAAGTCCCGGTTAGCGAAACCGGACAAGTCGCGGGAGCGTTTTGGCGGCATGCTGCGAAGGATCGCGGTGCTGTCGCTATCGAACAGGTGACAGACCAGGGCAGACAGCGAATCGAGCGCTCAGGAGTCATCCGGTGAGGAGAAATCTTAGCAGGGAGGTTGGTTGGAGCCGAGAACCAGAGCAGGCCGGTTAGCGGAACTGCCAAACGAGTCGCACTTTCCAACTAGCCGTGGCCAAGGTGATCCAAGTGATCCAAGCCGCAAGCTTGACACGAGAGGGATGCAGATGTAGGGTCTTGCGCAAAGGTAAAGTTGAAATCGGAAATCCTGAATAAGACCCTTTAACAGAGAACCGGCGTCCAATGCGTCAATCGTGGAAAAGGAGGATGCATATTATGAAGAACAGCAAAATCCTCGTCGTTCTGACGGTGCCTTTCCTCATCGTGGCCCTGTCCAGTGTCGCCGTGGGGCAGGAGAAGGCAACCCCTCAGGAGGTAGTCGCCAAGGTAAGGGAAGCGGCTAGCAGCCTGTCGAAGACAGGTGACTTGGCACAGTTTAACCAGAAGCAGGGTCCGTGGGTGTGGAAAGACACCTATATCTTCGTCCAGGACTGCGACAAGAAGGTCAACGCGGCTCACCCCTTCAAGCCGGAGCTAGTGGGCCAAGACCTCCCGTCGATTAAGGGCACCGACGGAAAAAGCCTCTACCCGGATCCGGAAGCCTTTTGCAATGCAGCGAGGAAGCCTTCGGGTGTCTGGGTCGAGTATTGGTGGCCGAAGCCCGGCGAGAAGGAGGGCTCCCGCAAGGTCAGTTATCACTTGAGTGCCAAAGGAACGCCGTACGTGGTGGCCGCCGGGGTCTATGACGACAAGGCAACCATTGCGGAACTGTCAAAGCTGAGCAGCAAGAAGTAACCGTCGGCCCTCACCCACGGGCGTGTCAGTGGACGATAGTGCGTTTGAACCAGGCAAGACAGTTCAAGACATGAGCGTAAGGACCATGTAGAAATTCAGGATCCTCCACGCCAAATCGGGAGACTGGACATGTGCAGGGTCAGCTCTCGCGTAGGAATCCAAATGTACCGTAACCGCGTTTAATCAGTTGACCCCCATTGGGGATTGGTAGACCGTGTTCCACGCAGTTACCCCCTGAGTTCCGTTCGTTGACTTGCTTCCTGCCCCAACCTAAGATGAGCGCGAAATGCCGGATTCCTCATCTCTGATTGGCCAGACCATCTCGCACTACCGCGTCCTTGAAAAGCTCGGTGGCGGCGGAATGGGTGTCGTCTATAAGGCTGAGGACACTCGCCTTCGTCGCTTCGTGGCGCTGAAGTTTTTACCGCAGGAGGTTGCCCGCGACCCGCAGGCACTCGCCCGTTTTCAACGCGAAGCGCAAGCTGCATCCGCACTGAATCACCCTAATATTTGCACCATTCACGACATTGGCGAGCAGGACGGCCAGGCGTTTATTGGCATGGAATTTCTGGAGGGCATGACGCTGAAGCATCGCATCGGCGGAAAACCCGTCGAGACCGATGTTCTGCTCCTACTGGCGATTGAGATCGCAGACGCTTTGGACGCCGCTCATGCCAAAGGAATCGTCCACCGCGACATCAAGCCTGCCAACATTTTTGTCACCGAGCGGGGGCACGCCAAAGTTCTGGACTTCGGTCTGGCGAAGCTCTCTGGAACGGAAGGTGGCTCTTCTGTAGTGACGATTGCGAGGGAAATGACCGAGGGCGCGAGTGCGGAGCATCTGACCAGTCCGGGCTTTACGTTGGGCACGGTCGCTTACATGTCGCCGGAGCAGGTGCGCGCCAAGGAACTGGACGCGCGCACGGATTTATTCTCGTTCGGAGTCGTATTATACGAGATCGCTACAGGCAGACTGCCCTTCCGCGGAGAAAGCTCGGGAGTTATCTTCAAAACTATTCTGGATGGAACACCAACGTCAGCATTACGGCTGAACCCTGATCTGCCTCCGAAACTGGAAGACATCATCAACAAGTGTTTGGAGAAAGATCGAAATATGCGCTACCAGCACGCCGCGGATCTCCGCGCCGATCTTCAGCGTTTGAAGCGAGACACGGATTCGAGCCGCTCATCAATCCTTCCTGCAGCAGTTGCGCCAGAGGATGCCGGGGTGAGTGCGTTTGCCTCGTCGGGTGCCGCTGGGATTGTTTCGGGCGCGTCCTCCACATCCAGCACCGATAAGCAAATCGCAGTCGGCCTGCTGACACGTCACAAGAAAGCATTTCTGACGGTTGCGGCTGCCGCAGTACTAGCGGTTGCGGGCCTGGGCTACGGCGTCTATCGATGGATGTTCTCTAGCTCAGGCTCCTCCATCGACTCCCTCGCCGTGCTGCCCTTCGCCAATGTCACGGCGGATCCCAACACTGAGTACTTGAGCGACGGGCTTACCGAAAGTCTCATCGGCAGTCTTTCGCAACTTCCCAATCTGGCCGTCCGCCCTCGCAGCTCCGTTTTCCGGTACAAGTCCAAGGACGTGGACCCGCAGAAAGCGGCAGCTGACCTGAAGGTCGCAGCAGTCGTGACCGGGCGAGTCACGCAGCGCGGCGATTCGCTGCTCGTAAGCGCGGAGCTTACTGACATTCGCACCAACCGCAGTCTGTGGAGCGAGCAATACGACCGCAAGCTCTCCGACGCACTCACCGTGCAGCGCGAGATTTCGGGAGAAATTTCCGCGCGTCTCCGCGAGCGGCTCACAGGTGCACAAAAGGCCAAACTGAACAACGGGGGGACTTCCGATCCCGAGGCTTACCAGCTCTACCTCAAGGGCCGCTACTATTGGGACAAGCGCACGCCTGAGACTTTGAACAAAGGGCGGGACTATTTCCAGCAAGCCGTCGAGAGGGATGCTAACTATGCGTTGGCCTACGTCGGACTGGCGGAGTATTACGCCGTCATCTCGGACTACACCTACGTTCCCTACAGCGAATCCAACCCAAAAGTGAAAACCTACGCCACGCGGGCACTAGCCATTGACGACACCCAGGCGGAAGCACATACATTACTCGCGATCGCGCATGACAGTGAGTGGGAGTGGGCCGCCGCCGCGCGTGAATATGAGCGCGCCCTCGAGCTGAATCCAAACCTGAGCCGCACCCATGTTTTATATGGGTTCCACTTCGACTATCACCGAGATTTTGAGCAAGCGCTCATCCATTATCGGCGGGCTGTAGAGCTCGAGCCGCTCAACCTGAACGCCAATACCAATTTGGCGAGGGAGTATGAATTCTCCAAAAAGTACGACCAGGCTATCGAACAGCTGAAAAGGACTCTGGAAATCGATCCCACCTTTGCAAGCGCCCATTACCAGCTATCGGACGCTTACCACTTTGCGGGCAAATATGATCTTTGGCTGGAGGAATGGGAGAAGGGGGCCAGGCTCTATAACGACTCGGAAGACCTGGCGCTCGTCGACGCAGCCAGGCGCGAGTACGCTAAGTCCGGGTATCGTGGTGCCCTGAAACGCGTCGTCGCACTTCAGGAAGAGCAGGCAAAGCGCATCTATATTGACCCGGCATGGATCGCTGGAAGCTATGCCCTTCTGGGAGAAAAAGACCGTGCGTTTCGCTGGTTGGAAAAGGCCTACGCGGAAAAGAGCGGCGGCCTGCCGTACATCAAGCCTTCTCTCGCCTATGATTCTTTGCGTTCCGATCCGCGCTACGCCGATCTCCTCAAGCGTATGGGTCTCCCGCAATAGCGCAGGCTTTGGTCTGTTGTCCCTCGCGACAATTCTGCGCAGCCCATGGGGGATGTCATTCCCCAACCGGACCGCGGAGCTCCAGCGGTTTGCGGCCCTGCCTGAGTCTGGTGAACGAAATTCGCCGATGCGCTCGTGTGCAAGGGAGCACAGTTCGAACATAAATTTCAAAGGCCCAAGGTGAGAAAGCACGTGGCGTGGTGGATTCGGGCTTTTTCAGGCAGCCTGTCTCTGGCGAATTGTTATTTCGACAGCCAGCCGCCCAGAATGTAATGTTACATTGAGCTGAAAATCGCCGGATGGAGTTTTTGCGGACCACAACGGTGCGAGCCGGTCGGCCGTATCAAACTGCCCGATCAGTTCGTCCGCGAATTTGTCATGCAGGGATTGCACAAAGGCGCGGTCAACGCGCTTGCCCTGCCATGTCTGCCCAAGCTGGGTGCAGACACTGACCCGGATCTTTTCCTTAACCTCCGGAGCGAGACGGCTGTTTTCGACGAAGAGCAGCATCATGTAGGCGCGCACTTCCTGCGTGCCCAGCGGCGGCACACGGATCGGCAACTGGATGAGCTTGTCGAAATAGTTGGTTACAAGCTCGTCGTCAACGCCCTCAAAGTGCCGCCGTACCGCGTGTTTGATCATCGCGTCATCGGCGGCGATGACGAAGGCAGTATTCTTCAGAAACAGGAATAGCCGGATTGCCTCCAGGGTAGAGATGGTTGTTTCTGGCAAGCAGCGATCGAGATCGTCGATTAGAACGACGAGTGTCACGCCCATGCAGAGGCTCTTTCCGTCCGGCGACCAACGGAAATTGAGAATTTGCTCTGAATCAAAGTTTGTGATCTGTCGGCCACGCGAACCGTCGAGCGGTTGCACCCAGATATTGTCCACCTCGTTTTCGCGGATCGGGTAGGCCACCGCCTTGCCCTCCGCCTCGAATAGTCGTAGGGAGACGTGACGTTCCGCGAACAAGTAGCCGAAAGGGCATTGGCTTTGAGCCCGACTCAAAGCAGCGTTGTTGCACCCAATGCACCCAAAAAAGTCGACCAACCTCACTGGGAGTGTGGCCTAGGTGATTGAAAACTTGAGGGAAGAATGCCGCGCCAGGGGACTCGAACTCCCGACCTTCTGGTTACCGCGCCAGACGGTCCCAGTGAAGTTCGCTCTGATTAAATCATTTAGATTCAAA
>WNFP01003326.1_pt1 | contig 12872 bp, 12 predicted proteins | sample 5400201 | NCBI WGS metagenome assembly WNFP01 (sample SAMN13153355, study PRJNA577476) | soil metagenome | isolation source: 115 cm saprolite under Madrone tree | place: USA:California | collected 2016-06-14
GAGCGGCGGGCCCGCGGAGAGGTGGAGCGCCTCAACGCGGAGCTGACCGGCACGCTGACCCGCTTGCAGGCCGCCCAGGCAGAGCTGCTCGTCGCCGAGCGCATGGCCACGGTCGGCCGGCTCTCCCTCAAGGTCGCGCACGAGGTACGCAACCCGATCGCGGCCATCGAGCTGAACGCCGAGATGGTCGGCGATCTCGTCAAGGAAAAAGGTGGCGCCGACATGGCGGAGGCCGTCACGCTCGTCAACGCGATCAGGGAGCAGGTCAATGCGCTCGACGCGATCACCGAGGAGTACCTGGCCTTCGCGCGCTTCCCGCGCCCGCAGTACGACGAGGACTCGGTCAACGAGATGGTGGCTGCCCTCGTCGAGTTCGTGCGGCCGGTTGCGGCGCGGCAGGGCAGCGTGGTCGAGGCGACGACGGACCGGACCGTGCCGCCCATGGCCATCGATCGGACGCTGCTGCGCCAGGCCATCCTGAACCTCGTCAAGAACGGCCTCGAGGCGCTGGGCCGCGGCGGCAAGCTCACGGTCAGCACCCGGCGCGTGGACGACCACGTCGAAATCGACATTCGCGACACCGGTCCTGGTATCTCGCCCGAGGTGAGCAAGCGGCTCTTCGAGCAGTTCTTTACGACGAAGCCGCAGGGCACGGGGCTGGGGTTGTACATCTCGCGACAGATCATCGAGGAGCACGGCGGCGCGCTTCGCTGGCAGAGCGCCCCAAACGCGGGGACCACCTTCACGGCGAGCCTGCCGATCAAGAGGGCCGACAATGGCTGACCAGGCGATGCTGCTCGTGGCCGATGACGACGAGGCGGTGCGCCTGAGCCTCGAGCGCGCGCTCACGCGCGAAGGCTACGGCGTCGTCCTGGCTCCTGACGGCCAAGCCGCGCTCGACCGGCTGCGCCAGGGCGGCGTCGATCTCCTGCTGTCCGACCTGAGAATGCCGGGCCTGACGGGCCTCGAGCTGCTCAAGATGGCCAAGGAAGTCGCGCCCGACGTGGACGTCATCCTCCTCACGGCGTTCGGAACGGTCGAGGAGGCGGTTCGCGCGATGAAGGACGGCGCGATCGACTTCCTGACCAAGCCGCTCCAGCGCGCCCAGCTCCTGCGCGTGGTCAGGCAGGCGCTCGAGCGCCGCTCGCTGATCCAGCAAAACCGAGCGCTGCAGCGCCGCCTCGACGACCTGCTGGGCCAGGGCAACATGATCGGTGTCAGCTCCGCCTTCAAGCAGATGATGACGCTCATCCGGCAGGTGGCGGACAGCTCGGCGACCGTGCTCATCCAGGGAGAGAGCGGCACCGGCAAGGAGGGGGTGGCCCGCGCCATCCACGACGGCTCGCCGCGCCACGCCGGCCCCTTCGTCGCCGTGAACTGCGCCGCGCTGCCGGAGACCCTGCTGGAGTCCGAGCTCTTCGGCTACGAGAAGGGCGCGTTCACGGGCGCGGCCGGCCGCAAGGAGGGGCGCTTCGAGCTGGCCGACGGCGGCACGCTCTTCCTCGACGAGGTCGCGGACCTCTCGCCGGTGACCCAGCCCAAGATCCTTCGCGTGCTCCAGGAGGGCGAGTTCGAGCGCGTGGGTGGCACCCGCACGATCCGGGTGGACGTGCGCATCGTCACCGCGACCAACCAGGATCTGGCGCAGCTGGTGCGCGACAAGCGCTTCCGCGAGGACCTCTACTATCGGCTCAACGTCATCACGGTCACGACTCCACCCCTCCGGGACCGCCGCGAAGATATCCGCGTGCTGGCGCAGCACTTCCTGCGCATCTACGCCGCCAAGAACAATCGCGTGCTGGAGGGTCTCACGGACGAAGCGCTCGACTGCCTCGAAGCGTATCGCTGGCCGGGCAACGTCCGCGAGCTCGAGAACGTCGTCGAGCGTGCGGTGGTGTTGGCCCGTGGTGCCGTCATCGAGGCGTCCAACCTGCCGCCCAACGTCACAGAGCGCTCGGTCACCTTCGCGCGCGTGGAGCCGGCGGGCGGACCGGGCGCGCCGGACGCGGCGCCCGACGGCGTGTTCACCATCCGAGTCGGCACTCCGCTGGCAGAGGTCGAGCAGCGCGTGCTCGAAGAGACCCTGCGGTTCGCGAAGGGCAACCGCACGGTCACCGCCAAGCTCCTCGGCATCGATCCGAAGACGGTCTTCCGCAAGCTGAAGCAGGCCGAGGCCGACGAGGGTGAGGCCGATCCGTCGGACACCCCACCCGAGGCCTGACCCGGTGGCTTTCGAGCAGATCCTCTACGACGCCACGGGCGGCGTCGCAACCATCACGCTGAACCGGCCGGACAAGCTCAACGCCGTCACGTCCGTGCTGATCCGCGAGCTGATCGAGGCCTTCGAGGCGGCCGACGCCGACGATGCGGTCCGGGCTGTGATCGTGACGGGCGCGGGCCGCGCCTTCTGCGCAGGCGCCGATCTATCGGCGGGCACGGGCACATTCAGCCGGCGGGGCGGCCCGGAGGGCGACGCTCAGCACCGCGACGGCGGCGGGCTCGTGACGCTCCGGATCTTCGACATGAAGAAGCCTGTGATCGCGGCCATCAACGGCCCGGCGGTGGGCTTTGGCATCACCATGACGCTGCCGATGGACGTCCGCATCGCCGCTTCGACAGCCCGCATCGGCTTCGTGTTTTCGAGGCGAGGCGTCGTGCCCGAGGCCTGCAGCACGTGGTTCCTGCCTCGCCTCGTCGGCATCCAGCGCGCCGCCGAATGGGTCTACACAGGAAGGGTCTTCGGAGCGGATGAGGCGCTGGCGGGCGGTCTCGTCGGCCGCGTCGTGGCGCCGGAAGCGCTCATGGAGACGGCGCTCGCGCTGGCGCGCGAGATCGCGGACAACACGTCGGCGATCTCCGTCGCGCTGTCCAGGCAGATGATGTGGAAGCTCCTGGGCGCCGACCATCCGATGGAGGGGCACCGCCTGGACTCCCGCGGCATGGCCTGGACCGGCCGATCCGCGGACGCCCGTGAAGGAATCGCCGCCTTCCTCGAGAAGCGCCCGCCGCGCTTTCCGCTCAAGCCCAGCCAGGACATGCCGCCTTTCTATCCGTGGTGGAGCGAGCGCTCCTTCAAGTGAAGGGCGGCCTGTTCCGGCTCGACCGGACCCGCCTCCTCTGCGTAGTGCTCTTCTGCAACGCCTTCGGTCTGGGGGCGTTTGGCCCGCTCCTGCCCGAGATCGGCCGTAGCCAGTCGCTGGCGGACTGGCAGCTGGGACTCGCGGCGGCCTCGTTCGGGTTTGCGCGCATGGTCGCCGCCATGCCCACGGGGCTCCTCGTCGCCCGCCGACTCGGCGGAACTCTCATGGCGGCCCCCGTGGTCATCACCGTGGGGACCGTGCTGCTCGTCTCGGCGGGACCGTTCCCAATGTTGCTGGCCGGACGCTTTCTCCTCGGGGTCGCGCAGACCCTGACCATGATCGGCGGCTTGATGGCCATGCTCCTCGACGACCACGGCCCCAACGCGTCGGTCAGGCTCAATTTCTTCGAGTTTTCCGGCATGCTGGGCGTCCTGGGCGGTCTCGGGCTCGTCGCCGTCATGCCCTCCGGCTGGGGATGGAAGGCCTCGCTGCTGATCGCATCGACCCCGGCGCTCGTCTCGCTGCTCCTGATTCCCGCGATGTCGCGCGTCTTTCCCCGCGCGCCGTACCACGAGCGCCACGATGCCTCGGTTGCCTCCGATCGCTTGCCCGCACGCCGCCGCAGCCGGCAGACAGTCGCGCTGATGTTCGGCGCCGGCATCGTCTTCGCGCTGTCGTGGTCGGCGGTGATCGGATTCGTCGTTCCGATACGCGGCGCGCGCGAGTTCGGACTATCGCGCACCGGCATCTCGTGGCTCCTCGCCATGGCGCAGACCATCGACCTGGTTTTCCTCCTGCCGGTGGGTCGGGCCGCCGACCGATTGGGCCGCGGCGTCGTCCTCGGGGGCGTCACGATGGTGCTCGGCCTCGGCACGATCGGCGTGGGACTCGGCTCCTTGCCGTGGTTCGCGCTGGGCTGCGCCTGTTTCGGCCTGGGCCTGGCGGGCTGGATGCTGCCGCTGGGCGTGATCCGCGAGCACACGCCGGTGACGGGGCTTGCGTGGCGCACGGGACTCTACAGGGTCGGCGTCGATTCCGCGATGTTCATCGGCCCGTTCGTGGCGGGTGTGGTCGGGCGGGACGGCGAAGGAATTTTTCTCGCGCTCATCGGTGCCGCGGCCCTGGCGATGGGCGCCCGGCTCCTTTGGGGTCCGAGCCTCTGATCCCTCGGGAGCGGTGTTATGCTACGGCCGAGAGAGGAGGCTTGGCATGACGACACGGCGAGAGACGGACAGCATGGGCGCCATCGAGGTGCCTGCGGACCGCTACTGGGGCGCGCAGACGCAGCGCTCGCTCGAGCACTTCAAGATTGCCGGCGAGCGCTTTCCACCCGAGATGATCCGGGCCTTCGGCCTGCTCAAGCGGGCCTGCGCCGAGGTGAACGCGGAGCTCGCCCTCCTGCCGAAGGACATCGCAGGAGCGATCGTGGCGGCGGCGGACGAGGTGATCGCCGGCAAGCTCGATGCGCATTTCCCGCTCGTGGTATGGCAGACGGGGAGCGGGACGCAGAGCAACATGAACGCCAACGAGGTGATCGGCAACCGGGCCATCGAGATGCTGGGTGGCCAGATGGGCTCGAAGAAGCCGGTGCACCCGAACGACCACGTCAACCGCTCCCAGTCCTCCAACGACACGTTTCCGACCGCCATGCACCTGGCCGCCGTCAGCGAGATCACCACGCGCCTGATCCCCGCGGTCGAGGAGCTGCGCGCGGTCCTCGACGGCAAGGCGCGCACCTTCGCGGACATCGTCAAGATCGGCCGCACCCACCTTCAGGACGCGACGCCGCTGACGCTGGGACAGGAGATCTCGGGCTGGGTCAACATGCTCGACCAGGCGCTCCGCGCTATCCGCGCGACGCTGCCTGCTCTCTACGAGCTCGCGATCGGCGGCACTGCCGTCGGCACCGGACTCAATGCGCCGGCGGGGTATGGCGAGATGGTCTCGGCCAGGCTCGCGGTCCTCACCGGCCTGCCTTTTGTGAGCGCGCCCAACAAGTTCCAGGGCCTGGCCTCGCACGAGGCGCTCGTATTCGCGAGCGGAGCGCTCAAGACCCTCGCCACGTCGCTGACCAAGATCGCGAACGACGTCCGCTGGCTCTCCTCGGGGCCGCGCGCGGGCCTGGGCGAGCTGCGCATTCCGGAGAACGAGCCCGGCAGCAGCATCATGCCGGGCAAGGTCAACCCGACGCAGTGCGAGGCCATGACCATGGTCTGCGCGCAGGTGATGGGCAACGACGTGGCGGTGGGGATAGGCGGTGCCTCGGGCAACTTCGAGCTGAACGTCTTCAAGCCGCTCATCATCCACAACGTGCTGCGCTCGATCCTGCTGCTGGCCGACGCCTGCGATTCCTTCCGCGAGCACTGCGCCGTGGGCATCGAGCCGGATCGCGAGCGGATCGCGCGCCACGTGCAGGAATCACTCATGCTGGTCACGGCGCTGGCGCCCCACATCGGCTACGACAAGGCCGCCGAGATCGCCAAGCACGCCCATCACAAGGGAATGACGCTTCGCGAGGCCGCGCTGTCCCTGGGCTACGTCAAGGCGGAGGACTTCGACCGCATCGTCAGGCCCGAGGCGATGACGGGCCCCGACGCCCCGGCGAAGCCCAAATGAGCCACCCGGCGAAGCCCCGATGAGTGAAATGACGAGCCAGATCAAGATCGGCGACGTCACGGTGACCAAGGTGGTCGAGCTCGACCGCTCCTCGTACGACGTCGCCGCTATGCTGCCCGAGTCGACACCGGAGCGCATCGAGGCCCAGCGCCACTGGCTCGGTCCCGAGCTTCTCGACGCCGCCACCGGCGTGCACAAGGCGAGCATCCACTCCTACGTCGTCCGCACCCCTCAGCACACGGTGGTGATCGACACGTGCGTCGGCAACGACAAGCCGCGCAACGGCGTCCAGCCCTGGCACATGCGCCGCGGGCCCTATCTCGAGGACCTGGCGGCGTCAGGCGTCAAGCCCGAGGACGTCGACCTGGTCGTCTGCACGCACCTGCACGTGGACCACGTCGGCTGGAACACGCGATTCGAAGGCGGACGCTGGGTGCCGACCTTTCCAAAGGCGCGGTACATCTTCGGGCGCGAGGAGTTCGAATTCTGGAAGAAGGAAACCGAGACGGGTAGGGAAGAGTTCGGCCTGATCGACGACAGCGTCATGCCGATCGTCGACGCCGGGCGGGCGAGCCTCGTGGAGAGCGACTACGTGATCGACGACAGGCTCCAGCTCGAGCCCTCACCGGGCCACACGCCCGGTCACGTCTGTGTGCGGCTGCGCACGAAGGCGGGCGAGGCCGTGTTCACCGGCGACATGATGCACCGGCCGATCCAGGTCGCGGAGACGGACTGGAACAGCCGTTTCTGCACGGACGCGGATCTCGCGCGCAAAACGCGAAAGGCTTTCGTGGAGCGTCACGCCGACGCCGACGTGACGATCCTCGCCGCCCACTTCCCGGTGCCGGGCCGCATCGTGGCGCCCGGCGGAAAGACGCGCTTCCGCCCGCTCGCGTCTTAGCCTTTCAGCCCTACTTCTTCTCTTGGGCGACGGCCGCTTCGGCGGCCTGGAAGCCGATCTTGCTGTGGGTGCCGTCACAGAAGGGCTTGGTGACCGACGCGCCGCAGCGGCACAGCGCGAACCGCGGGCCCTTCGCGCTCGTGTCGATCTTGTTGCCGTTGACATCCACCAGCTCGACCTCGCCCTCCACCAGGTACGGCCCGTTGGGCCTGATGCTGATCTTGACGGCCATCGATGCGCCTCCTCGCTAGGTTTGAAATTCGCCACACCCTACCACAGCCGAACTGCTGAGGGCTGAGTATACTGCATGGCATGAGCAGCATGGCCGCGCGGCTGATCGAAGCGATGACGAGGTCCGCGCCGCGGCAGTACGGCAAAGAGGAAGTAACCGAGCTGGCCCACGCTCTCCAGTGCGCGGACCTGGCGCAAGGCGCCGGCGCCGACGAGGAGTTGGTCCTGGCCTGCCTGCTTCATGACGTGGGCCGCTATGCCCTCGCGCAGGATGAGGTCAGCGACACGCTCGAGATCGCGGCCTCGCGCTCCGCGGCCGCGCGCGGCCACCACGAGGCCGGGGCCGACCTGATCGCCCCGCACGTGCCCGCGCGCGTGGCGTTCCTGATCCGCGCCCACACGGACGCTAAGCGCTACCTCTGCGCCACGGAGCCCGGCTACCACGAGAGGCTCTCCAGGGGCTCGAAGCACACGCTGACGCTCCAGGGAGGTGTGATGACGGCCGAAGAGATCGAGCGCGCGGAGACGAATCCATGGTGGCCCGACGCGCTGCGGCTCAGGCGGTGGGACGACGAAGCCAAAGTAGTCGGCAAGAAGACCCGTCCCCTCAGCGCCTGGAAGCCCCTCATCCAGAAGTACTTCGACGCCGGCGCCCCCGGCAGTTAGGAGAGCATGCCGCCCGAGCCCGCTGTGCCCGCTCCGTTCGCGACGCTGTTCGCCTCGCTGGAGGAGGTCAAGTACTCCACCCCCGGAAGCAGTTTTCACCAGTGCTTCGGCTGCGGCCCCCATCACGACATCGGCCTGCGCGTGCGAACGTTCCGCGGCGAGGGCGAAGTCCTCGCGCCCATCATCATCCCGAAGCGCTACCTCGGGCCGCCCACGGGCGCTCATGGCGGGATCGTCGCGGCATACCTCGACGAGATTTTGGCGGGAGCGGCCGTGAATCATACCGGCCGCGTCCACTGGACCGGCGAGCTGTCAGTACGTTACGTCAGGCCTACGCCGGTCGAGCGGCCGCTCGTCGGCCGGGGCCGCGCGGTCAGGCAGTCCGGAAAATATCTCGAGCTTGAAGGCTCGCTCGAGGATCTCGAAACGGGCGAAGTGGTCGCGAAGGCGACCGGCCGCTTCTTTCCGATGCGCGACGGGCCGATGCCCCAAGCGCGCTAGGCTACCCGCGCGAATTTCTGGAGGCTGCGGATCTCGCGCGGCGGCTTCTCGTGCTGGCCCGTGTTGGTCCAGGAGACCTCGGAGACGTAGACGTCGCCACGTGAGTCGGTGACGACACCGTGCGGCGCGATGAAATCGCCCGGCTTCTCGCTCGCGAATTGCCCGCCGAACCGCGCGACCTTCTGTCCCTTGGCGTCGAGCACCGTGACCCGCGGCCCGAGATTGGCCACCGCCGCGTTGACGGGCAGCGCGTGCCCGAGCTCGCCGACGTAGAACGTCCCGCCGTTCTGCGTCCGGTCCACGAAGAGGCCGCACGGCCGGTGGAGATTGTTCCACTGCCCCTGGTACGCGCCCTTGCCGTCGAAGATCTGCACGCGGTGGTTCTCGCGATCCGCGACGTAGACGAGCCCGTCGCGGTCCGTCACGAGGTTGTGCGGCAGGTTGAACTGACCGGGGTCCGTGCCCGGCTCGCCCCAGGACATCTCGTGCTTCCCGTCCGGGGCGTACTTGTGCACGCGTGAATTGCCGTAGCCGTCCGAGATGAAGAGGAAGCCGCTCTTGGGGCAGATCGCCACGTGCGTCGGGCGGTTGAAAGGCTTGCCGCCCTGCAGCGTGGCCGGCGTGTCGGGGTTGCCAATCGTCAGGAGGCACTTGCCGTCCGGCGTGAATTTCCTGACCGTGTGATGGAGATCGTCCGTCAGCCACACCATGCCGTCGGCGTCGATGGTGATGCCGTGGGCCCGTCGGACCTCGCCTTCACCCCACGACCGGAGGAACTTGCCGTCGCGGTCGAAGACGATGACGGGGTGCTCGCCGCGCGTGAAGCAGAAGACGTTGTCCTTGGCATCCACGGCGACGCCTGCCACCTCGACGAAGTGCCAGCCGTCGGGCAGCTTGCCCCAGCCCTCGACCACTTTGAAGTTCATCGTGACTCCTCGAAGGCTTTGTCCATGCGCGCGAAGCGGCGGCGCAGGGGCTCGCGGGCCTCCTCATGGGGGATGACGTAGAGCCGGTTGGCCTTGACGGCGCGCAGGACGCGCCCCGCCACGTCCTCCGGCGTGAGATAGCGGCCGATCAGCTCGACCGCGTCGCCTGCCGGCGGGCCGCCGGGGTTCTTGAGATCGGCCGGACGGCTGCGCTCGCTGTTCCGGATATTGGTGCTCACGCCCATGGGACAGAGCACCGAGACGCCGATGTCGTACGGGCGCAGGTCCTTCTGAAGCGTCTCGCTGAGCCCCACGACGGCGTACTTGCTCGTGTTGTAGACGCCGAGCCCCTGCGACGCGATCAACCCGGCCATGGACGCCGTGTTGACGATGTGCCCCGGCTGCTTCTGGGCGATCATGCGCGGCACGAAGGCCTCAACGCCGTGGATGACGCCCCAGAGGTTGACACCGAGCACCCACTCCCAGTCGTGATGGGTGGCGGACTCGAGTCCTCCCCAGATTGCGACGCCCGCGTTGTTGCAGAGGACATGGGCCCCGCCGAGGTCCTTCCACGCGCGCTCGGCAAGCGCTTGGACCGATTCGAGCTTGCGCACGTCGGTTTTGACCGTGACGGCCTTGACGCCCGCCTTCTCGGCGCCGGCGGCGGCCTCGGCCATGCCGGTCTCGTCGAGATCCGCCACCACGACGTTGGCGCCCTCGCCGGCGAATGCCAGGCAGAGCGCGCGCCCGATGCCGCTCGCTCCGCCGGTGACGACGGCGACCTTGCCTTTGAGGTGTTCCACCTGGATGCCCCCTTGTCCTCTCAGCCCTCGCCTCACCGCTCGAGGCGAGCGTTTCAGCTCGAACGGCGTCCCTCTCCCCCGATGGGGGAGAGGGGAATCATCGTCCCCGGGGCGAAGGGATGTCAAGTGTCGCCGCGCCGCGTCTGGTATTATCTGCCGCCATGGACTACCGGTTGCCGACGACGGTCGTGCCGAAGCGGTACGACTTGCGGCTCGAGCCCGACCTGGCGGCCGCCACCTTCGCCGGAGAGGCCGTCATCACGGTCGAGGTGGAGACGACCCTTACCGAGATTGTCCTCAACGCTGCCGAGCTCGCGATCCAGAGCGTGTCCATCGCGCGCGAGGGCGGCGTGCCCATTCACGGGTCGATCACGCTCGACGAAGCGGCCGAGCGCGCCCGGTTCGTCTTTCCGGCGGCGATCGCGCCGGGGGAATGGCGGCTGACGGTCCGCTTCACGGGCGTGCTCAACGATCGGCTCCACGGCTTCTACCGCAGCACATACAAGGATCAGGCCGGCCAGCCGCACACCATCGCTGCCACGCAGTTCGAGGCCACGGATGCGAGGCGGGGATTCCCGTGCTGGGACGAGCCCGCCTTCAAGGCGGTCTTCGGCGTCACCCTGGTCGTCGCGGACAACCTCGCCGCGGTCTCCAATTGCGCGGTGATCCGGGAAGAATCGCTGGGCGACGGGCGCAAGGCCGTCACCTTCGCCGACAGCATCCGGATGTCGACCTACCTCGTGGCCTTCGTGGTCGGCGAGCTGGAGGCGACGGACACGGTCATGGTCGGTCGGACGCCACTCCGGGTCTGGTGCGTGCCGGGCAAGAAGCACCTCGCGCGGTTCGCGCTCGCGATCGGAGCGTTCTCGCTCGAGTTCTTCGAAGGCTACTACGGCCTGCCGTACCCGGGCGACAAGGTCGATCTCCTCGCCATCCCCGACTTCGCAGCGGGCGCGATGGAGAACCTGGGCGCCATCACCTTCCGCGAGAACGCGCTGCTCGTGGACGAAGCCGCGGCCTCGCACAGCGAGCTCGAGCGCATCGCCGACGTGGTCGCGCACGAAGTGGCGCACATGTGGTTCGGCGATCTCGTCACCATGACCTGGTGGAACGGCATCTGGCTCAACGAGGCCTTCGCCACGTTCATGGAGCTGCTTGCCGTGGACGCCTGGAAGCCGGAGTGGAAGCGCTGGGTCACTTTCGGCGTGTCGCGCGCGGCCGCGATGGCGATCGACGGCCTCGAGGCGACGCGGCCCATCGAGTTCGAAGTACGGAACCCGCACGATTGCGTGGCGATGTTCGATCTTCTCACGTACGAGAAGGGCGCCTCGACGCTCCGCATGCTCGAGCAGCACCTGGGCGCGCCCGTGTTCCGGGAGGGCGTGCGCCTGTACCTCGAGCGGCACCGCTTCGCCAACGCCGAGACCACCGATCTCTGGAAGGCCCTCGGAGACGCCGCGCGCCTGCCCATCCCGGCGATCATGGACGGCTGGATCTTCAAGCCGGGCTACCCGCTCGTCACCATCGAGCCTGAGGGCACGGGACTCAAGCTCTCGCAGCGCCGCTTCAGCTACCTGGGCGGCGAGACCGACTCGGGCCAGCGCTGGCGCATCCCGATCGTGCTGCGCGCCTCCGTCAAGCACGGCTACGTCGAGCGCCGGCTCCTGCTCGACGGCGACACCGCCGAGGTCGCGCTGCCCGCCAAGGCGGACTGGGTCGTGGTCAACTCGGGCGGGTCCGGCTTCTACCGCGTGCGGTACGCGCCGCCTCTCCTCAAGAAGCTGTCCGGCTCCGTCGCCAAGATCGCGCCGGTCGAACGCTTCAACCTCGCGAGCGACAGCTTCGCGCTGGCACAGGCCGGGCTCATGCCCGCCACGGATTTCCTCGATCTCACGGCCCGCTTCACCGCCGAGACGGACCGCAACGTCTGGAGCGCGCTGACCATGGCGCTCGCCTATGTCAACCGCGTGATTTTCGAAGAGCACCGCGGAGGACTCGAGGCGCTCGTGCGCCACCGGCTCGCGGACGCCGCCGAGCGCATAGGTTGGGAGCCGCAGGAGGACGACACCGAGCTCGACAGGCAGCTGCGCGGCGATCTGCTCCGCGCGCTCGGAACGCTCGGCAACGACGAGGAGGTGCAGGCGCGCGCGCGGCTCGTCTACGCTCGCTACCGCGAGGACGAAGGCTCCGTCGACGCCAACGTGCTGCCCGCCGTCATCGCCATCCTTGCCGCCTCGGGCGGGGAGGGCGAGTACACCGAGTTCCGCGACCGTTTCAAGCGCGCGCGGACACCGCAGGAGGAGCAGCGCTACCTCTACTCGCTGGCGGGCTTCCGGCAGCCAGAGCTCTTGAGCCAGACGCTCGAGATGACGATCAACAGCGAGGTGCGGAGCCAGGACGCGCCGTTCCTGATCCGCACTCTCTTGTCGAGCGTGTACGCCCGCGGCCTCGCGTGGGACTTCGTCAAGACCCACTGGCAGGCCATGGCGCGGCAGTATCCCGAGAGCGCGTACCGGCGCATGTACGAGGGCGTGCCCGCGCTGGTGAGCGCCGAGTGGGAGCGCGACGTGCGCGCGTTCTTCGCGGACAACAAGATCGATCTCGGCGGCAAGACACTTCAGCAATACCTGGAGCACCTCCGCATGGCGGTGGCCTTCCAGGAGCGCGAGGCCGAGTCGCTCGCAGCGTACCTATCCCGGCAAAAGCCCCGCTAGCCCATGGCCGCGCTGACCGTTCTCTTTCCCAACCGCACCGTCGCCGTCACCGGCGAACCCGAAGGGGACGCGCTGTGGCTCGCTCCCGGCGCGCTGGCCCGGGCCTCGGGCTGGGAAATCAAGCCCGAAGGGCTCTGCCGCGACACGCTCTGCGTCCCGGTGCCGCCGTCGGCCCCCTGGGTGCGTGGCCGCGACGCTGATCTCCGCGTCGATCTGACCGGCCTGTCGCGACACATGGGCCAGCCCGTCGCCGCGAGCCCTGAGCACGCCGTCTGGTCGATCGGGGAGGCGGCCGACGACGCGGCGGACAGGCTGCGCTCGCTGGAGGCACCCGACTTCACGCTGCCGGACCTCGACGGGCGGATGCACTCCCTCTCCTCTTTCAGGGGCCGCAAGGTCTTTCTCCTCGCCTGGGCGTCGTGGTGAGGGTGCCG
>WNFP01003328.1_pt1 | contig 12872 bp, 10 predicted proteins | sample 5400201 | NCBI WGS metagenome assembly WNFP01 (sample SAMN13153355, study PRJNA577476) | soil metagenome | isolation source: 115 cm saprolite under Madrone tree | place: USA:California | collected 2016-06-14
CCGGCGGCGCCTGGGACAACGCCAAAAAAATAGTTGAAGTTGAAATGAAGCAGAAAGGCACGCCGCTCCACGACGCCACGGTGATTGGCGACACGGTTGGCGATCCCTTCAAGGACACCTCTTCCGTCGCCCTCAATCCTGTCATCAAGTTCACGACGCTCTTTGGGCTCCTCGCCGTCGAGCTTGCCGTTCAATTGACTGCCTCGCAGGGCAGCGGCCTGACGCACGTTCTCGCCGCCGCTTTCTTCGTCGTCTCCTTCGTGTTTGTCTACCGTTCCTTCTACGGCATGCGCATCCGCGAAGGCGCCGCCCACTAAAGTCAGTACTCAGTGCTGCGTTGTTACTTCTGAGTGAAGAAAAAGAAACGGGGCGGCTTGTAGCTGCCTCTTTTCTTTTTCAAACTTGAAATCTGGTGTACAAAGGATTCAAGAAGCCCGGCCGGACTCCGCGAGCGAGGGCTCATGGAACTGAAAATCAACAAGGTCCAATACGAGGTTACCGATCCCGATGAGCTTCGATTGCTCCTCGCGCAAGTCCGCCGCACCCAATTCTCGGAAGTCTGGATGCAGCACCCGGCGGGCTGGCCGGCAATCGGCGCGCTTGTCAATGGCCAAGCTGCCTGGCTGACGTTCGTGCGCCATGAAGGCGATGCGGGCTTCTCTACTCGCAATCCGCAGTACACGGGGCCCCAGAAAGCGATGATCGAGTATTACTTGTCAAACGGCCAGCGCGATGAATACCCCGTCGCGTGGAATATCACCACGGCCGAAGCATTGCGCGCACTGGAATTCTTCCTTGAAGAAGAAGACATGGCTCCCTGGCTCACCTGGCAAGACGAGAGCCGGAAACCGAAATTGTGATCCGTACCCGTTGTTTTGCGAGAGAAGCCGGGCGCCGAATTCGCCGGCAAGACGCTTTGTTTTTTGGCATTCACTTGCGAACGATGAAAAAGTAAAATCCCCCCATCTCACTCTGAGGAGTTTCACATGAAAAAATGGGTTTTGCTTATCCGAATCGGCTTGCTCCTCGCAGCCACTTCCCCCGTGTGCTACGCGCAAGTCGACACCAAATGGAAGATTCACGATCTCAATCGGCCGGTGCCGCCGGTGATCGATCCGGGAACCCCGAGCACGCAGGATTCGCCGGGGCGTCCGCCGTCCGACGCTGTCGTCCTGTTTGATGGCAAGGATCTTTCCAAATGGGCACACAAGGACGGCAGCGCGGCGAAGTGGAAAGTCGAGAATGGCTACATGGAAACCGTGCCCAAAACGGGCTACCTCTATACCCGCGACGCGTTTGGCGACTGCCAGTTGCACGTCGAGTTTGACGAACCAACCCCGCCAAAAGGGGAAGGCCAGGGCCGCGGCAACAGCGGCGTCTTCCTCCATGGGCTCTACGAAATTCAGGTGCTCGATTCCTACGAAAATAAAACGTACGCGGATGGTCAGGCCTCAGCGGTCTACGGTCAATATCCGCCGCTCGTCAACGCTTCGCGCCCGCCCGGCCAGTGGCAGATGTACGACATCGTTTTTCACGGTCCGCGTTTTGATAAAGAAGGAAAACTGACGCGCCCGGCTCGCGTCACGGTGCTGCACAATGGCGCGCTCGTCCAAGACAACGTCGAACTCAGCGGCCCGACAGCGAATGGCGCCCGTCCGCCGTATGCACCGCAGCCCGAGAAGTTGCCTCTGGCGCTTCAGGATCACAACAACCCGATTCGCTTCCGAAACATCTGGATCCGCGAATTGAACTAGGAGGTCCGCCGCCTGCGCGATGCGCGGACGCCGGAAGTATTTCGTTCACTTCTACGAGCGGACTAGGCCTGGGAATCTGCGGGCGTTGTTGTCGAAGCCTGGGAAGACCGGCTTCAAATCCATCACGCCAATGTGCTTGGTGAGAATCTCTCCGACGACGGAGCGAAAATCGGTGGTCAGCGCGAGGTCACGGCCCTCATTAAGTTGATGATCGTTCAGGCCGGGCCACTTGCCATAAACCTGGCCGCCCTTCACATCGCCGCCCATCACGAACATACAATTTGCGTGGCCGTGGTCAGTGCCGCGATTGCCGTTTTCCTTGGCGGTGCGGCCGAACTCGCTCATGGTAACGAAAACAATATTCTCCATGCGGTCGCCCAAGTCCTGATGAAACGCGGCGAGGCCCTGGCCAAGGTCCTTCAGCAAATTGGAAAGCTGGCCCTGCACGCCGCCTTCGTTGACGTGATTGTCCCAGCCGCCGCAATCGACAAACAAGACTTCCACGCCGATGTCGGCTTTTAGTAACTGCCCGATCTGCTGCAAACTCTGGCCGAGCCGGCTCGTCGGATACTGCGCGCCGTTCTCCGGCTGATACTTGCCCGGGTCGGCCTTGCGCAGAAGATCGATCGCTTCGAACGTTTCCGTGCCTGTCCCGTGAAGCGCGTGATCGACGGTCTGCGAGTACATGGCCTCAAAGCCGCCTTCGACCATCTGGCCCGTACCCGGCGCTTGCGCCATCACTCTAAATTGTTTCAAATCCGGCAGCGCAATCGCCGGCGCCGTGCCGTGCAACATGCGCGGAAGATTCGGTCCCATCGCCACGGCGCGAAACGGAGAGGCTTCTTCTTCCGGGACGGATTCGAGCGCGCGATTCAGCCAGCCATCTTCCGTGGATTTCAAACCCGGCGTGCCCGATTCCATGAAATCCTGCGCGTCAAAATGTGAGCGCGTCGGATCGGGCGAGCCCGCGGCCTGCACGATTGCCAATCGATTTTTGTGAAAGAGCGGTTCGAGAGGCGCGAGGCTCGGGTGCAATCCAAAAAATCCGTCCAGGTCGATCGCCGCATCCGCGCCACCACGTTTTGGCTGCGGAATCGCAATTGTAGGGCGCAAGCGGTAGTAATTTTGTTCGCCGAACGGCACGACAATGTTCAAGCCGTCGGCCGCGCCGCGCTGGAACAACACGACAAGCTGCCTCTTGTTCGGCATCGGCGTTGCCGCAACTGCACGCTGCAAAAACGCGGGCATCGCGCTAAGGCCGACCATGGCTACGCCGCCCTGCTTCAAGAAATACCGCCGCGAAAATTTCAAATTGCGCACGCCTTCACAACATTTGTAGCTCATGGCTACCTCTCTTGCCATACGGAGTGCGGCGGGTTGCCGCGGCTTTTCTGCTGCCATGGGCGCTCGCTGCCCTCAAAAGGTTTTGGGCTGACGGAAAAGCGGGAGCAAGCCCCCCGCACTCCAAATCAGCGGCGCTGAAATTCCGGTGCACCCAAGACCAGCCCAGCGACAACGCCTAAATCCACTTGTTTTCGCGGATCGTCGAGCTTGGCTTGCAAGACTTGCGGGTTGTCGAGTTGTTTCTCGAGCGTCTCGACCGTGGTTGGCGCGGCCTGGCCACCAAGAAAAACTTGTACGGCGCGGTCCAGCGCCGCCCTTGGCTCAGCGTTCGAATCCACGCCGAGCAGCGAAGCCACATCCGTACGCGCGCCGCGCATTTTGTTGCCGGCGAGCGCGAGCGAATAATTCAGGCGGTTCAGCAGCGCGCCGGTGTTGACCCAAGTTTCGGCTTTATCGGAATAACCAGTCGGTGGCTGGCACTGATAGAGCGGCTCGCCGATTCTGCCGACCCACTGCACCAGCGGCATCGGCGTATCCACGTCCGTGCCCAGCGCGCGGACCGCGGACACCACCAATTCGAACGGTGTTTTGATTTTTGCATGGTACGATTCGCGCGACCAGAATTCCGGCGACCAGATCATGGTATGAAGCACGGCTTTGATGTCGCCGTCGCTCGATTGGAACGTCTCAGCCATGCGGCTGACCAGCGCCGGCGGCGGGTTGTCCGACACAAAGCGGCGCGCCAGTTTCGTGGAAATAAATCTTGCCGTGCTTGGATGATGCACAAGCAGGTCAATCACCTGCTCGCCATCCTTCATTCCGCCCGCGTGAATTTTCTTGCCGAGCACGAGTTTGGGATCGGGATCGTGCAACCGGTCGTCAAATTTGAATTCCGGGTATTGCCTCGGCTTTTCGATCGTCCAGCCGGTGAAGCAGCGCGCCACTTCCGTGACGTCTTTTTGCGTGTACCCGCCATCCACGCCGAGGGTGTGCAATTCCATCAGCTCGCGCCCGTAATTTTCATTCAGCCCGCGCTCATTTTTTTTGGCTTGCTGCGGGTTGGCCGGCGGACGGGGCATGCCAAATCTTCGGCGGCGCCACTGCTGGCGCGCGGCTCGCTCCGCCGCCTGCCGCTGGGCGGCCCGCGGATCAGCGCTCAGAAAATTGTCCAAATAGAAAAGCATCGCGGGGCTTTTTGCCGTTGAGTTCACTAAATCCTTGAATTTTCCGAGCGCGTGCGGCTGAATGACGTCGCGTTCATACGCAGTGAGGTAATAGCGGTCCTCGCCTTTGCCCGCAAAAACGTTGAAATGGTTGAACCAGAAATCGTCCATCACCTGCTGTAGTTGCCGCTCGCTGTAAATCGCGCGAGTCACCTTGGCCATGCCCAGTTCCGCCACCACGCGCTGCGGCCTTTTGCTGTCGTCGGCAATCGCGCGTGGAACATTGTTGGGGTCGCTGCCGCCTAGAACGTCCCGCTTCCCCAGGCCGCGTGTCGCAGGATTTCCCTCGGGCTGCTCCTGCTTCATGGGTGCGGGTGCATCGTCCATTTCCTGCTTGGCGTTCGCAGAGGTTTGTTGAGGCGCTACTCCATCGCCTCCGCTTGCGGTTTGTCCTTGAGCGCTCTGCACATCTCGGGCAACGGTATCCGCGGCCGCGTCGCTACGTCGCTGCTCTTGCAGCGCTTGTGCTTGGGCCTGTTTCTGGGCCTGCTTCTCCGCTTGCTTGGGTTGCGGATATTCGTCTATGAGCTTCGCCGTGGACATCCGCAACGTCGGATAGTCTTGAAGCCGGGCTTCCAGGGCTTTGTCCTCGACGGAATTGGGATTGAGTTGCTGCTCGATCCACTTGGCGAGGCCCATTTGGCGGATGCGCTCGACGTCACCCGGACGCGGACCATACGCGAGCCGGTTCAAGGCATGCAAAATCGCCTGGTCGGGGGTGAGTTCTGAAATTGGCAGACCCTTGAGCGCTAGATCCGCTTTTGATTTTTTGTCTTTCGCCGCGGGGATTCGGGCGGCAGCGGGCAGGTCCACGCCGAGCGACAAAACACAAGAGAAAGCCAGGAAAGTTGCGAGAAATGATCTTGGCCTCGCGGAGATCGCAGGGATAATCTGAATCCAGTGTGAGATGGGGCGTTCTTGCGGCCTCATGGCACTCTCCCGCCGGGCAGCATTTTGGGGCGAACTGCAGGTCACGAATAGAATAACCCCTGCCGGGGGAAGAAGTTGCGGAAGTCCCATGCGAGTGTCGAATTCCTACTACGGCCCAAAGTATAAGTCAGGAAAGGATTTAGGCCTGGCTTGGGAGTGCGGCGGGGCGGCCCGCACGATTTTAAAAGATGTGGTTACCGGAAGAGCGCGAAGCAAGCCCCCGCACTCGAAAATACGCGTCGCGCCGCGGCTGATTCGTTGTTACTCGATTACGTCAAAGTCCACGGTCCGGTCGGGCGCATGATTTTTCGCGCTGTCCACGGCCTGCATCACCAGGCGGTACGAACCGGGTTTCAGATCGTCCACCTTCACTTTCAAGCCGACAGGAATGACGGAATTCCCCTTCTGGATGAATTCATCGGCTCGAACGACGTTGGAGAAAAATACCTGCGCGTTGGACGAGCGCTCGAAAATGCGGTAGCCCATTCCGACAGCCGGAGGACTTGCGGAGGTGAGCAGCGGTTCATAAACCTCCGCGTACAAAACTACGGTATCCGTGCGTTTGAAGCGGTTGCTGCCAGAAGGAACGATCTGCGTGCCCTTAACCACCAGCGGAGTGCGGTCTTCGAGAAGAACGGAATCGAGACCGGTGGGAATATCATTCAGCCGCTGCGGTGAATTGGTCAAGGCTACGGCGCTGAGGCTGAAGTGTTTTCCGTCGTAGGGATCGATGGCGAGCGGTGATTCGAATTTGCCAAATGCATCGCCACCGGCGCTCAGCACAACGGTCAATTTGTACGTTCCCGGTGTGGCGTCGAATTGGTTTTCATAGTGATAAGGCACCTTGGAAAACGCTTTCCACTCATCCTTTTCCAGGTCCAGATTGACGGTATCGCTGAATCGCGCCCCGACCGTCCCATCGGCACGGTAGGCGATGCCAAGCACGTTCAAGTTGGCGTGATATTTCCCTTTGTCTTTGTTGAATTGAAGGGTGTCCGCGGGAATTTCCATCGCCAGGTTGACCCGTGCGGTGTCAGGCGCGGTGTAGAAGTAAGGCACTTGCAAAACGCCGTGAATCGAACCCGCTTGTGAACCCATGGCGTGAGATTCGAGTTGCCTTTCAAGCGGCTTGCCTTCCAGCACGTTCGCGGATCGCGTGTTGCAGTATCCGCTGCGCGAACGCACGTTCATCCCGCCGCGATTCAGTTTCACTTTCAGCGTGTGGCAACTGCCTTCCGGCGTGTCGTTGGGCACATAGCCTAGAATGTAGAATTCGTTCTGCTCTCTCCCGATGCGATCGAGTCCGTCCAGAAGGTTGTTGGTGTTGAAAATCGTGAAACCGCCCGTGCCCTCCGCCAGCGCCGCAAGGATTTGCTGGTTGGTGGAAGCAGAAGGAGGAAATGGCGGAACGATTGTGCGCGGCTGGTTGAAGGGCGAATTGCTGAAATTCGAGGCAGGATTGTAACCGCCACCGCGTGTGCCCCCTCCCGTGCCACCAGTGCCGCCTCTTCCGCCGCCAGTGCCACCGCCAGTGCCACCGCCAGTGCCGCCTTTACCGCCCCCTCCCCCTCCCGTGCCTCCACCCGCACCTCCGCCTCCAGTGCCACCCCTTCCGCCACCGGCGCCCCCTCCTGTGCCTCCTCCACCCGTACCTCCGCCGCCGCGGCCACCGCCAGCGCCTCCGCCTGCTCCACCGCCGCCGCCCCCGACCGGCCGCTGTGGATCAGGATAGGCCGCAAGGAGAAGGCGAGGATGTGGCGAAGCCTTACGCATGGGTGTGGAATTTGAAACGCGGTGAGCCTTCCCGACAGTGATTTTGCTAGCGCTACCGCCCGGAGCCGTCGCCACAAGACCGCGCGCATCCAGCGCATAAACCGCGACATTCGACTTGTTGCAAGCATCAATCGTTGCCGTTAGCTCCGATTGGTTTTCCGAGGTGAGCGGGAACCCTCCGGAAAAAAGGACCACCATTTTTCGGCCAGGGATGGAGCGAATATTTTTCGCCAGGCTGCGTACCGCGAGCAGCATGCTGCGCGCCCCGAAATCCGCCCCGGCGTTGCCGAGGGATGGGCCGAGCGAAGACAGACCCGTCGAAGCCACGGTGACGGGCGCGCCCGGCGGCGGCGCGTTGGGATCGACCGCCGACCCCTTTACTCCTGCTACAGCCGCGCGAAGCACGTCCGCGTTCGCCGTGAAATTCTGTACGATGCGGAGAGAGCCTCCGAAATCCACCACGGCCATCAAGCGGTCCGGGCCTGCATTCGCGGCAATAAATTTCGTGGCGGCGTTGCGCGCCTGAATCTGGTCCGGCGCCGCCATCGTGGAATTATCAAAAAACAAAATGAGATACCGGCGTTGCCCGTTGGCTTGTGTTGCCGCGTCGGCGCCCGTGGAAAAACTTGAAACCGATTGCTCTTTGTTATCCTCGAAAACCTTGAAATCAATCTGCGCCAGGTCGCGGATGTAGTTGCCCTTCTTATCCGTCACCACCGCATCGACGAGCACCAGTTTCGATTCCTTCTTGATCATAGCGACGGGCTGCGGCTCGGCCGCGGCTTGCGGCGCGGGCGGTGCAGGTTGCTCCTGGGCCTGCGAAGGTGCCGGAGCCGCGCAGATCACGCCAACTGCCAGCCACGCGACCAATTTGAATGTTCGCCTAAGGTTTGTAAGTGTATTCATGTTCTCCCCCCACCACAATCCCGAAAGTTCAATAAGGAATAACCACGGCGCCGTTTCGTGCGGCCATCTGCGCACCCACCGCGTCGCGCACTACCAGGCGCACCAGGTAGGTGCCCGGCTTGACGTCAAAACTGGTTTTCACCGTGAACCCCGAGCGGCTCAGCCTCATGTAGGTAGTATCGAGCAGATTCATGTCCACGATCTTGGAAAGGCCGGTGACAAAATTTCCATTTTCGTCAAAAATCCCGGTGACGATCGTCAATTGATCGTTGTTGCGGCCCTGCAGCTTCCGGAAGTGAATGCCCTTCACGTCAAAATGCGTCAAGACGGCCAGGCGTGCCTGCGCATCATCCTTCTTGAAATATTGGGTTTGCAATTCCACTGGCAGGTCGCGGATTTCTTCCTGGGAGAACAAAGCTTCCTGGATTTCCTGCTTTGTCGATTCGGCGGGGTCGGCAAGCGTCCTCGGCGCGAAATAACCGTGCCGGGCCTGGATTTCGAATTTTTCCTTGCTGGTGAGCGAAACTTTGAGCGCGTGAAACCGTCCATCGACCTTCAAGTTTTGCGGAGAAAATCCAAGCAAGTAGGAATACGCCGGCGCCGCGACGGCCTCGCGCATGGCTTCATCCACGTCATTGCGATTGTGGTAGAACTTGCCGCCCGTTCCATCCGCCAACTGCGCCAGAACTTCCTCTTGCGCGAATTGCGCCGCCACCCGATAGGAGGTCTTGTAACCGGCGGTGCGGACAGTGTCATTCGAGGGGTCGGCGATGTCCCCCATGACATCGGGCGTGTAGAGGCCGCGCGCATCAATGGTATTAATCACGATGTTGGAGCGAGTCGCGCGATCGACCATTTCTGAAGCCTCCGACTGCAGGGTCGAAGTGATGAAACCGGGCGAAACGAGAACGAGGACGCGCTGGCCAGGCATGCTTGCCAAACGCCTTACGACCTCATCCAGATGCCGGTAGGCATACTGCGTCTCGCTGTCTCCCTGCGCCAGTATGTTGCTCGCCGTGGATATGGCAAGCGCCTGCGCACCGGGCCGCATGCGGGCGTCTCCGTTGAAGGCGCATTGGAGGGCTTCTTCCGTGGCGACATCGAGACCCTGTTGCTCCGATTTGTTCAGGATTAAGTCCGCCTGGTAATAGGTCACGTCGGGACAATCACGAGCACTGTGGCTCATCACGGAACGCGCCGTGATTCCGAGCAGCGCTTTCGCAAGTTTGTCGTGATCATCCGTGAACTCCTGGCTCAACTGCCCGGAGGTGGTGTTCAACGAAACGCGATCGCTGGCCGCCAATGCTCCAAAGAATCGCGTCGCCGAATCGCGGACGAACACGGCATCGGCCATCGAGAGATGTAAGTCGTCGAATACCATAGAAACAAATCGTTGCGGCAGAACCACGGCTTTGCCGCCGGCTACATCGGAGCTCGATGAAGAGCCCGATCCAGGGGAAGCCACTGCCGAGGCTGTGCGTGCTTCGGGCGCTTCCACGCTGAAGGAAGAAATGGTTTGCAGTTTTTTGTTGTCGAAGAGCTGAAAGTCTTCTTTCTTGAGATTGGAAATGATCTTGCCCTGCCGGTCACGAACTACGACACGCACCAAGACCAGATTCACACGCACCTTGAACGTGGTCGGCGTATCACGACTGGTCACTTCTTCATTCTGGGCCGCTGCCGGTGTCGCCGGAGGCGTGGCTGTGGAATCTGGCTTTGGAGGTGCGTCCTGCGCCGGAGCCGGCGGTGGTGGCGTCTGCGCTCCGAGGCGACTGACAGAAATCATCACGCAGCAAACGAAAACCATCAAAATGATGCGGCGGAATCTAGGGAATCGCAGTGAGTGAAACATCCCAGCCCTTCAGAAACCCGCATCCTGAGGCGTCCGGGAAGGGACGAAACCAGGGGATGCTGCGCTGCTTGTGGTGCCTTGACTATACGCTCGGCGCAATTTTCGTGTCAACGTACGCTTTGTGCCCCGGCCGCCGCCATCCGTAAGGGATCTCGACGCCCCTGCTCATGGCCGCCATTTGGGCCCCCTCGGAATCCCGGACCACGTTAAAGCTGTCTACGTGATAGAACGCTCCCCTGCTTTCCGAGGAATGCGCTTAGAGACCAGACATCCTGCACTTCCTCGTGCCGCAAAACGTAGCGGTCTCCGTCGTCCACCAGGACGCGAAAGTAGGTGGCACCAGGAGAGTACCAGCGATCCTCGATCGTCATGATTTCCTTAACTCCATCTTTCAACTTTAGCCTAGCGGGACGTTCGTCCGCCTTGTACCCGGAGTAGCATTCCACGCTGACAATTTGATCACGCATAGGTGCGCGAGCCTTTGCGGCTCTCCGCCAACTCGGCGTTCCAGGCAGCGCCCAGGAAAATAATCACCGCGGAGAGCTGCATCCAGATGATTAGGCCGATTACCGCCGCAAGGCCGCCGTACACGACGCTATACGGCACGCGGCGAACGTAAATTCCGAACAGCACGTCCACCAGCCACCAGAGGAGCGTTGCGACTGCCGCTCCGGGCAAAACATTGCGCATGCTGTCCTCCTGGGGCCGGGCCACACGATAAATCACCGTCAGCGCGAGCATGGCAAGCACCATCGCGGCGGCGGGAAAGAAAATATTCCACCAGCCTTGCAAGATAGTGTGTTTCCCGACTTCCTGGGCAATCCATCTCCGCAATGGCTTGCCCAAAACGCCGAGGATGGCAGCGCCTAGAAGCGGGGCAATCGTCACCAGCAACAACATCAAGCCTCGAACTTGCCGGTGAAGGAATCCAAATTTTTCTGTGTCACCGTAAATCGAGTGAATGCCCTGCATCACCAGCTTCATCACCTGCGATCCGGCGAGAAGCGTTCCCGTCCACCCCAGCGCCGCGATCTTCCAGGCTTCTGGACCGCGCCTCACCAAAAACTCCCCGACGATGGACTGGCTCCCCGGCGGCAGGAACTGCGTGAAATCCGTGATGAGGTCTAGCAGGCTCGTCCGGCCGCCGATCCGGCTGGTCGCCAACGCCACGGCAATCAGCAAAGCCGGGAAAAACGCCAGAAAAAGGTTGAAGGCAATCGCCTGGGAAATCACGCCGCATCGTGGAAATACACGTGCAAACATTCCGTATGCCCGCCGAAGGAGCACCACCGCTGAACTCATAGCGGGGCATTATACCCGGCCCGGCCCTTTCGCGCCTGAAGCCCTGCAACTCAGCAACTCAAGCGGACGATTCGGACCAGGCCGAGACTAGGCCCGTTTTTCCATGTGGATGACGGGGAGCGATTCGCCGTTTGTCAGCGGGATGGACATGGGTTTCACGGCTACATAGCCTTTTGCTCCAAAGAGTTTTGCTCCCGTCAGCGTCGCTCCCATCTCGTAGCGCAGGAACCCGGCGGCTCTTGCGGCGTCTTCGCAGGCCTTGAGGATCAGGCTGCCGACCCCGCGGCGCGCCCAATCGGGATGGATAAAGAAGGCTCGAATCTTTGCCGCATCGTGAAAAGGGTCCAGCAGCGAATCCTCGCGGCCTGTCCAGTGATCGCTCCCGTAAAGTGTCTTGCGTTTGCTCCAGCCGCCGCATCCGACGATCCTCTTTCGTGACGGGGCGTTAGCGATTCCTGCGTGCGCGAGAGTGTTCTCCTCGGCCTCCGCCACGATATACGTTCCGTCGGCGATGAGCTGGCTATCAACGCCAAAAACAGTTTTGAGCGCGCCTTCGATTTGCGCCGGGGTGTAGTCTTTGGTCTGCAACCCGCGTACGGAGGCGTTGATCAACTCACGCAGAACGGGAACATCTTCGGGGACAGCCAGGCGAAGGTGAATGTTCGAATGCATGGTCGTTCAAAAACAGGAGCCAACACTAGATTCTATCGCCGCGTCGTGCTAGGGCGCGACGGAATTCAAGTAGTGCTGCATGATGCGCCGATTGGTGGAACGGTTCGAAGGCGCTAGTCTCCACGCATTGATACAGGTGAATTCTCATGCTCTACATGGTCGTTGAGCGTTTCAAGAATCGGGATGCGAAGGTGGTTTATCGCCGCTTCCGGGACAAGGGGCGCATGGCTCCCGACGGCCTCGCCTACGTGGAACGCTGGGTGGAGACGAACTTCGACCGCTGCTTCCAGTTGATGGAGTGCACAGATGCGCGCCTACTGGAGGAGTGGGCGGCCCACTGGCGGGACCTGGTCGAATTTGAGTTTGTTCCGGTGCGGCGTTCGAACGAAGCGGTCGAAATCATCGCGCCTCAACTTTGAGTTATGACCTTTCGCGCTCGTGATGGGTCCCGCGAAGTCTGTTCAACAGTGCAGCCAGCTTCGGCCTGTCCTGCTCACTGACCGCGGTGAATTTTAACCCTAGCCCATCGCCGGATTTTGCGTGCCTCACGACGGCGTTCGCCCGGATCTGCCCTTCCTGCACCAGAAAATGCAACCGGGTGAAGACTCCCTGAGCCCTGGTTTGCGGCGCCTCGATGAACAAGCCTCCCATGCTCATGTTCCGGACACGCGAGACATCTTCTCGTCCTCGGCACTGCCAGAACACCCACACGTCCTCGGGGGCCGGGATGCGGGAAGTCAATCTCCGGGATGGGAACGCTAGGGTTCGCAAGAGAACTCCCCCCACACCATCGCCTGCGGCGCGGACAGCCTGAGGCAGTCTAAACAAGCGATATGAGCATAGTATCAATGTCCCTTGAATCGTTTCACACGCGATGAGAGGTCGATCCGGCCCCGGACGGCTTGCTCTGGTGCGCTCTCCTTTCAGGAGCTGCTTCCTTGCCTCCCCTTCTGCACCGTCGTAAACTCGAAGCGTCCAATACAAGACAAGGAATCTTCCGTGACTACACCAGCTCAATTCGTACCCGTATCCCAGCTCACGCGCAGCGCTCGCAGCGAAGAAGCAGTTGCCAAGCACAAGAAATATTTGTGGCCATCGGTGGCCAACTACTTCCAG
>WNFP01006852.1_pt1 | contig 12869 bp, 8 predicted proteins | sample 5400201 | NCBI WGS metagenome assembly WNFP01 (sample SAMN13153355, study PRJNA577476) | soil metagenome | isolation source: 115 cm saprolite under Madrone tree | place: USA:California | collected 2016-06-14
AGCTTCATTCCGGACTTGATTCTGACAATGATTCCCGTCATGCCGCGCAGAGGTCCCTCCTCAATTCGCGCTACGTGGCCGACCTGCAGGTACGGCCAAGGCATCGTCGAAAGGCCATTCTTTACGACACGCTGAATGGCAGCGATCTCTTCCTCCTCGACTGGAATGAGTGTTTTGCCGGTCCCGACAATTTGGATTACTCCCGGAGTCATCAGGACGGGCAAGCGGTTGTAAGGGTCCATGCGGCAAAAGAGATACCCGGGGAAAAGCGGCACTTCGATTTCTTTCATGCGATCAGACCAACGACGAGTGTACTTGCTGACGGGCAAGAAGCACTCATAGCCCGCGTTTTCCAATTGCAAAGTCGCAGTCTTCTCTCTGCCTGTTCTGACCAGGACCGCGAACCAAGGCCAACGCTGATTGCGAATATCCATAATAACTCCGCTTGATAAGCTACCGCCGTAAGAGTCCCAGGACTCTTCGGGCCCTTGTTCGGCGCAGGCCAGGTTTCCCCCACAACTCATCTGCCAGTTGCGACCAACTTTCCTGCCGAGGGGGAGTCCGGCCCGTGCGCAACCGTAGCTTGAACGGAAGCCCTTCACAATCCGGTCTAAACCTTAAATAGCGCAGCGGATAATTCCCGACCCAATCGTGAGAATATTCTTCGGCGTCTCCCCTGGACGCCGGGCGAGCTAGGCTGGGTTTATGTGAAAGCTGTCTGCCTTGCATTAGGTGGGGCTACTGACTTGGGCAATCGCGCTTTCCGCGTATAGTGGCTCGCCCTCCTCAATTACGATTCACCGGAAGCCTCCCAACACGATCTCACTCAGGTATTTCCCTCACTCCAATTCCTTGATTCCACTGATTGCCTCCCCGGCAAGGAACTGACTATTCTTTGGCAGACCGGGCGCAACTATGAAGAAAACGGCAGACATCCCTTTGACTCGGCGCCATGCTTTTTGATTCGCCAGCCTATTTTCTGTTCCTAATACCAGTCGTGCTGCTGTACTGGCGTCTCAGTCATCGCGCCCAAAACATTTTCCTCCTGCTCGCTAGCTACTTTTTCTACGGCTGGTGGGACTGGCGTTTCCTCGCACTCATGATTGGGAGCACCACCGTGGATTTTCTGATCGCCCAGAAAATTGCCCCCGGCCGTTCGGACCTTAACAGGAAGAAGTGGTTTATTTTTTCCCTCGTTTTGAATTTCACGATTCTCGGGGTCTTCAAATACTTCGATTTCTTCGCGGGTTCTTTCTTGGGCGCCCTTGACAGGTTAGGTATTCACAATATTCCGTTGCCGTTGATTCGCATTCTTCTTCCACCGGGCATTTCGTTTTACACCTTTCAGGAAGTCGCCTACATCGTGGACGTATACAAAGGCAGGATTGAGGCTTCCAGGTCTTTCTTCGATTATGGTCTCTTCATCAGTCTGTTCCCTCACTTGATTGCCGGTCCGATACAAAGGCCGGGGCATCTGCTTCCGCAGGTCCAGAAGGAGCGCACTTTCGACGCGGATCGATTTTTCGATGGCATGATGCTGATTTTCTCAGGTCTCATCCGCAAGTGTGTGGTCGCGGACAATTGTGCGGTTCTGGCAAATGCAGTCTTTGGCGGGCAATTCGGCCCCTCAAACTTCTGGCTTGTACTTCTCGGAACCTACGCGTTCACCTGGCAAGTCTACGGAGATTTCAGCGGTTACAGCGATATCGCCCGCGGCAGCGCGCAACTGCTGGGCTTCCACTTTATGGTGAATTTCCGCCAGCCCTTCCTCGCCAATCGTCTTCAGGATTTCTGGCGGCGCTGGCACATCAGCTTGAGCACCTGGCTTCGCGATTACTTGTACATTCCCCTCGGCGGAAGCGCGCATAGCCAATGGAAAACCGCGCGTAATCTCTTCATCACCATGGTTCTCGCCGGTCTCTGGCACGGCGCAAATTGGACCTTTGTCGTCTTTGGCGCGATCCATGGTGTGGTGTTGGCTGTCGAGCGGTACTTTTTCCCAGCCAAATCCAAATCAGGAGGCGCGGATCTTCCTCAGCACTCCGTCGGGTTCTTCTCCCTCTGGGCGCAGAGAATTCTCACTTTCAACGTTCTTTGCCTGAGCCTAGCTTTTTTCCGGGCGACCTCACTCACTTCTGCGGTGCGACTACTCGCGGGGTTGTCCAATTTCGCATGGCGGAGCGAGTACGCTTCAGCGTTTTTCATGCTCTGCCTTTTCTCTATCCCTCTGTTCGTTGTAGACCTGTTGCTGGAAGCCAGCAACCACGAATATCCATTTGCAACTTCGCCTTATGCCGTTCGAACCGCCCTCGCTGCCGCCGCATTTCTCGTGCTGACACTTTTTTCGGGGAGCAATCTCAATGCCTTCGTCTACTTCCAGTTCTAAGTCCGGCGCCCTCTTCTACGCCAAACTCCTGGTCGGAATCTGTGCTCTGTTCATGTTTGCTTTCGAATTCTTTAGTGATTTTCTGCTCAAACACCACTCCGAAACCTATGCTCGCGCTTCCCGACAATACGCCGAAGCCGTCAAGATGCGCCCCGCAAAGCCCGGTGAGCCGACCTCGGTTCTAATGATAGGTAACTCCCTGTTGCTAGAGGGGGTCGACGTCGACCGCTTGAAGGAATTGACCTCAAGTCAGATGCGCATTTACCCCATCTTCCTCGAAGCCACCGGTTACTATGACTGGTTCTATGGCTTGCAGCGCCTGTTTCGTGAAGGATCAAGGCCGCAGGTCGTGGTTCTCGGTGTTGGAGTGAATAGCTTCCTCGCAAACAGTGTGCGACAGGACTATGTTCCATTGATGTTATTTGATATGCGAGATTCTCTCGGTGTGGCGTCCGATCTTAAAATGGATCGGACAGCCACCAGTAACCTTCTACTTGCCCATTCAAGCGTCTTCTGGGATACACGCACCGTCCTTCGAACGCAGATTCTCCGTCACGCTGTTCCCCATTACAGAGAGCTCCTCTTGCTCCTGAAGCCGCAGCCTGCCATTCCGTCGCCCCACCAATTCCAGGCCACAGCGAATTATCGGTTGGAGCAGCTTCGTGAACTATGCCAGGCGCACGGCGCCAAGCTGATTATCCTCCTCCCGCCGACTCCATCTTCAGAGGATGGGGTCCGAGAATTGATCATCGCTTCGCAGAAGGCCGGCGTGGATACATTGGTGCCGATCGATCCCAGAGCGCTCTCCGCCAAGTATTACCAGCCCGATGAACTTCACCTCAATTCTGAGGGCGCAGCACTCTTCACCACAGCATTGGCCGAATACCTTCCCCAGACCATTGTCCGCGAATCGATGGCCTCGCCGGACTAGCGATTCGGAAATCACAAGGACACGCACGGTGCCCCGCCACGACCGATACGGGCGATTCCCGAGCCAAGCGATTTGGAGCGCTTCTTCAGAGTTATTGCGTCGGAAGTTCTTTTCTCACTCTGATCAGATTTTGCAAATCTTTTATATCCTGCGAACGGACTGTCTGTGGAAGATTCGACTCGCAGGGCGCGCTCTTGAAAATCAGACTACACGGCACTTCAAGCGCTTAAAACTGCGGCTAGACTGCGCCTGTGCAAATGAGGATTCAACCCGTGCCGATTTTGGCTAGATTATTAGGCCCCAATCATACTAGCAGGATTCGGATGGGCCTTGGCCCAAGCTTGATCCTGGGTTCCATTCATTCCCACTTCAGTTGAAGTCAAACAACCCTCTTGAAGTCCATAGGATGATGCTCCATGTTGCTACAGCAATATTCCAAGAGTTGCCGTCTTAGTCGTGCCGTTATACGAAGCGGAGATGTTAGCCGAAGTCGACACGAGAACTATAGATGTGTTCACCGTGAAGGTCGCGCTAGTGGCTCCCGCTGGAACCGTCACGCTGGAAGGTACGCTGGCCGCCCCGTTGCTGCTGGAAAGCAGGACTTGCGCGCCTCCCGCGGGAGCTGGTCCGCTCAGCGTCACCGTGCCCGTGGAAGATTGCGTGCCGCCAATCACACTCGTGGGGTTCAGCGTCAGCGAAGAGACGGTTGGAAGTGGTGGTGGCGACACCGTAAGCGCAATCGTAGTCGTATGCGTCAACGTGCCAGATGTGCCCGTGATGGTCACCGTGACCGTGCCGGTGGTGGCTGTGTTGCTGGCCGCAAGCGTCAACGTGCTCGTCGTGCTGGCGGGGTTGGGGCTGAACGATGCGGTCATGCCGTTTGGTAGACCCGAGGCGGACAAGCTGACGCTGCTGCTGAAGCCGTTCTGCGGAGTGACTGTGATCGTGCTCGTCCCGCTGGTTCCCTGTGTGATGCTCAGGCTGGTCGGCGATGCGGAAAGGACGTAGTCTGGCCCGGCGGTCACGGTGAGTGAGGCCGTTTGGGTCACGCCACCATAGGACGCGGATATGGTGACCGGAGTCGACGCGGCCACCGCGCTCGTGTTCACCGTGAAGGCCGCGCTGGTGGCTCCGACCGGAACGGTCAGGCTGGAAGGCACGCTGGCTGCCGCGTTGCTGCTGGAAAGCGCGACTTGCGCGCCGCCTGCAGGAGCTGGGCCGCTGAACGTTACCGTGCCCGTGGAGGACTGCGCGCCGCCGATGACACTCGTTGGGTTCATGGTCACCGAGGAAAGGGAGAGGGTTGGAAGAGGTGAAGACTGCTCGAAGATCAGAACTGCGGGATTCGGATCGCTCAATGAGACCGCTACAAACTTCGATGGGGAAATGACGTAGACGACGGCGCTCCCTCCTGATCCGGAAGTGACCGTCATGGCTCCTCTTCCATTTGTTGGCGATGAGGATACGGAGTATGTAGCATTGAACGCCACGCTGGGGTTCGGTCCGCTGCCCGCGCCGATATCCTCTTTGCCACTAATATTGCCCAACGGGCTGGCACCGTCCGCCGTGAATTCGCCGGAGAAAGGAACCACACCAAACGTCGCTGGGGTGGCCGAGAAGCCGGCGTACGCACCCGTCACCGCATTGTTGGTGAACGGCCCTGCTGCCTGGGGTTCGCCGAACCCGAACAAGACAGAAGTATCCGTGCTGAAGAGCAGGGCCTGATTCAAGCTCACCAGGTAGGCAACCACCCCAGCCGTTCCGACCGTGATGGATGTCCGCCCGTTGCTTGCCACACTGTAAGTCCCAGACAGTCCGTTGACGGAGTTGGGCGCGCTGCAGAAGTTCTCGTCGAAGGTTAGGGTGAGGGCGCCATTGCCATCGGCAATGAACAAACCTGCCACCGCTTTGGCCACGCTGCTCGTTCCACCCCCGCACGCAGAAAGTCCGGTGAGGTAAATCACCATGTTGCCGTTTAGCGAGGCGTTGGAGAATCCTCCGGCAGGAGTTTGCTGCTGCACCACGACGCCATTTAGCAAAGGGGTTGTGCTCGAGACCGCGTCACTCTCCATCACAAACAGTTTCCCTGAATTCACGACGTAAAATACGAAATTCAGGCTGTCAGGTGTTCCGCCAAACGTGAAGGTGAGGTTCATGGTGCCCCGCCCCGTGGCGGTATTGGACACCGTGTAATTCGCTGCCGTAAAGGTCATCGAATTAACGGAGCCATAGGCGTTGAGGTCCCCGGCTGTGTTGGTGAGAGTGCCCGCCCCGTTCGCAGTAAATCGGCCTGCAATTGTCGCCCGATTGCTTAAATTATCCAGGCCGGCGACGCCAAAGGCGTAGTCACCGGCTATTTTGGCCGTGTTGTAGGCATTCGTGTCCGTCTTTTCCATGGTCCCTGAGCTGATCGTTCCGTTCCCTCCTCCGGCATCGAACTCGATGAACTTGGCGTTGCCGTCGGCCATCATGGCGAAGGCAAGCTTCGCGCTGCCCGCGCCGATATTTAAGGTCATTACACCCCTGTTGTCTGCACCGATTGCATAGGTCCCGGTAAACGATTGAGCGCTTAGAACCCCTCCGGGGCCGTTGGTGTCCAGTTCGCCGTTGGTTACATTCCCCGCCCCGTCCGCCGTGAATCTTCCCACGGCACCAAAAACAGACGAGCCGCCACCGCTCCCCGTGATTCCGCTGAAGGTAAGTGCGTAGTCACCTTTCAGCTCGGCTTTGTTCTGGGAGCCGATTGGTCCGACAACGGTGATGCTCAATGCTTGAGTGGCAGTCTGCGCAGGAACACTCGAGTCGGCCACTCGCACGCTGAAGTTGCTTGTCCCCAAGATGGTCGGCGTGCCGGAGATTTGTCCGCTCGCGGACAAGGTCAAGCCTGAAGGCAGAGTCCCTGAAAACAGCGACCAACTATACGGGGCGGTGCCGCCGGCAGCGGCGAGGCTCTGGTTATACCCTGCGGATTGCGTGCCGTTAGGGAGAGAAGTCGTGCCGACTGAGAGGAGCGAAGTTGTCCCGCCACTGGTGTTAAAGACCACGTCCACCCAGAAGTTCGAGGCATTGTAGTTGTTTGCGGGGAAGGCGCTGGTGCTGGCAAACGCGTACACGCCGTTCGCCCCACCGCCCCCACTTGCTGGAGCATGCAACGGCGCATTGTCCACTCCGGAGGTCGCGAAGTAATTCTGGTCCATACTAAAGTGCCCTACCGTGGTGTGGTAGGAAGCCACATACACTGTATTCGCCGCGATGGGCACGGGATTCGAGAAGCTCACCTGCTGCCAGCCGGAAGCGGTCTCCCCCGTAAAGGTGGCACTCGCCAGGAGCGCACCCGAGCCGCTCCACAGGTTCCCCACATGCATGCCAGTGTTTGCGGCACCTTTGTAAAAGCGTATGCCCGTTACGTAGCCACTGGCGTCCGCCCGGAATTGCACCCCGAGTTCCAGCGGCGAGTAGGGCCCGGCATCGGCATTCGCGGGTGCCACGGTGCTCGGCCAAATGGTGCATGGACACGGTTGCGGAACTGCGGTGACCGTAATGCCCGGGCTGGGAACCTCCAGATTGCCGCTGTCATCAGCCGCTCGACTCTGGACGCTCAGAGTTCCAGAATTCCCGGTTGTGAAGCTATAAGTCCAATTCTCACGTCCAGCAGCGGGGTGCCAGGTTTTTCCACCGTCCAGCGAGATCTCAACAGCTCCAACCACGCCGCCGCCGGAGTCCGCCGCAGTACCCGAAATTGTTACCGAGGAACCCGCAGTTATTTTGCTTCCCGGGGAAGGCGAGGTGATCAGCGATTTGGGTGGAGTCGTATCCGTTGAAGCAGTCGCTGGTACCAGGCCGCCTTGCAGCGTCGCGGGCTGAGCTCCCATGTCGGCAAGAAGGTTCACGGTTGCCTGCTGCATATTGGGATCGTTGGCCTCCAGCCCCCACGACCAGTGCATGGTGCCGGCTCCGAAGACCAGGGCTCCACTGGAAGCGCGGTACATGGTCAAGTGGTGCGTGGCGACGGCATTCCCAAAGTAGTAGCCTGAGGAAGGAGAAAAATAGAGATAGGTTGACACAGCCAAAGTAGTGGTCGAGAGTCGTATGAGACCCGCAGGCCTAAACCCATTGTCAGCGTCCTCATCCCACTCAGATCCAAGTGTTCCCGTCGGAAGGGTGGCGACCTGGCCTGGCCCGAGTGTCGCAATGCTAGTGTTCCGCCAGAAGCGCATTCTGCCGTCAGCCTGAGGCACGGTGATCGCGTCGTTTCGAGGCGCGTTCACCTGGAAAATCGTGCCGGTCAATGCGTTTTCCGGACGGCCTCCGTCTGCTGGTGGGCTGAAGCGCGGATCCAGCCATATCCCCGTCCAAGTGGGGGGGTCGGCAGGATCAATCACCGCATTCGCAAGCGTTTCTTTGTAACAAACCAGCGTGCGGTACGGTGTATTTGTGCCGTCAATGCTTGTTTCCCAGCGGGTCTTCCAGAAGATTTCGTTGCCGCTAAAAAATGCCAGATTCACGCCCGCCGCCCGGGCGGCTTCCACGTCGGCGCGTTGTCCGCCCGACCAGTATTCGTCATGCCCAACAGACATGAAGACTCTGTGTTGAGCGATGAGCGCGCCGTTACGGTCCGTATCCACGCCAGCGAAATAACTGACGTCGTACCCGTTCGCCTCGAGCCAGCGAAGCATGGGATATTCGTTCGAGAAGAAATCACCCGGTGTATTGAGCGGCCGGTTGTAACTGACTTTGTAGGCGCGGCCGGCGGGGCTTCCCGCATAGAGACTGTTTCCACCGTAGTCATTGTAGGCCTGCCAGGTTGTGTCGGACGTCTGCACCAGAATGTCGGAATGGCTGGAATTATCGCGGACGACGAAAAGCATGGGACTGGCCTCGCCCGTATCCAGCCGTGTGAGTCGGGCATAATAGATCCCTGATACGGCGGTGCTGGGCACTGTCCAAGACGCGGATATGGCCCAGTTGCCGCAGTCTGTCAGACCAGTCGAACTGTCGCTCAGACAGGGAGGTTGGATTTGCGGGAGAGGCATCGAGGGCGAGAGGGAAGTTACGAACCGACCATCATTTCCTTGATAGAAGCCCAGACGATAGATATCGATAAGGTATGAGGCGGCATTCGTCGAGATTTTGAAGGAAATGGTTTGGCCCACGTTCACGCTGATGTCGGTGGCAAAGCCCTGAATATTCGGTGAGCCCGCCCCCGAAACATACCACTGACTGGAGGAGGTACCTGGCAGACAATTCTCGGCCTCGATCGGATTTCGAGGTGCGGTACAAGTGGCAAAGGCAGAAAGCGCTATGCTTGCCTGTCCGAGCGCATAGAGTAAAACGCTCGTGAAGACAAAGCGCATCCGCACAAAAGATCGCGACCGGTGGCAATCTGCACCTTGCAGATTGGTCGCTCCCTGTGCGACGTGCTGGGTACGAGTCATGGCGCTTGTCTCTTTCCGTGGCATGTTTGCGGATGGTTTCCCATACTCGTGGCCGACCCTTACCTCGACTAAAGGAACATGGGCGAGTTCGAGACGTCGGCCAAATTGTGTTTTCGAACCCCTTTTGGTGCCAGGGCCTCTGCAAACGCGTCCGATGGCGCAGACTGCCGGGTCGCAGCTTGGGGCATGCAGTCCGCGGGAGTCCCATTCTGCGGAACCGCTGAAATTTGCAAGGGTAGTGCGGCTTTGGCCAAAAGCATTGAACTGACCTCGGCATTCCGTGGAATCGCATTTCCGGGACGAACGCGAACGAATGAGAGCGAAAATAGTAACTTGGAACCGTACCCTCAGACCGTCTACGCCGCGCTCCAGAACGCCGCGGCCTTGGCACGCTCAACAGCTGGAAAAGTTAGCGGGGGAAGAATCTCTTTTCAATTAGGTAAGTCCCTGCATTTTCGATACGGAGAATTCCGTCATTCGCGTGGAACCGGGATGGGCGTCCGAAGTGTTGTGCGCCGCTGGCTGATTTGGCGGCTGGGGCAAGGCGCTGTATTGCGCTCTAACTTCTCACAAGCGGACCAGTTTCGCAGGATAGGTGTCTAAGAGCAAGTGGTGCACGCCCGTTTTACAAAAAGACAAATTATTGATCGTGAGGTCCTATGCGACGCAATCGATGCACTCAGACTGCTTGGGCGATGGGGATTTCTCTCTCGCAACAGTCAAGTTAGGCTGGCTGGAACAAGCCTGCCGGAAGCCACTTTCAGGAGCCCCCATTTCCAGCAGTATATTTTCTTACTATTTCTCTGCCCTTGTGCTCTAGGGGAATAGCTTGCTGAGAATCGTCCACAAAGTACTGAACTTTGCCAAGTCCCCGAGGTGTTGGCAAGTAAAGGATGGCCACAATCTGTGATGCTAAGTATATTGCTATCTGTGAATTAGCGCTGCTCTGAGGTGGCCGGTATGCCGGTGGGCTGCAAATTGCACACAGACTTTTGATATTGCAACCCTAAGTCCGTCCCCCGCATGGCATGCTTAAAGGAAAGGTTGGGTACCAGTACGGCTGAAGAACTTCACGTACTTTGCTACCAGCATCACACGGAGATGCTTCTAAGTCCCCCTACCAAGCCTGCGGTCGGTCTGCTATACGCCTGCCGGAAACCCGACTGTCTAGTCCGATACAGTAGCTTGCATGGATACTTCATCGACACAGAAGACGCAAAGACTATCGATGAAGAAACGCCGCCTCGCGTCAACTGTCCCAACGATGGGCAACTCATGTATCTAGCCGAGGTCAGCCCCCAAAAAGGTTCCTTCCGCCTGTGGAAATGCCCGGAATGTAACCAGCGCCGCACGAACGAGGATATTTTGGGCGGGCTGGGGAAAAAGATGGGCGCATGAGCTCTAGGTAGCGCTTTCGTGGAAGGTTGTTAAGAACGGTGGCCTCTTGCGGTTAGTAAGGCTTCGCCCACATCTCCACTCTGCCGGTCAGTTCCAAACCGACAGCAAACCTTCTCTCGGACACGCGCTGGCAGTAGATGATCCGCGCTTGTGAGTGCATGCCCTCCTTTGGCGAGCTAACCAGCACTCGCTGCCCCGGCTGCAACTTCTGCTGCATGAGAACACGTGCGCCGTGGGCACTCACGTTTTCGGTCAACGTCTTTTCGTTAAGCTTTGGTTCATCCTGCAGACAAACTTCTATGCTCTCCGTCCTTGCGATCCGCTTCTCGGATCGGCCAATCGACATAATCCTCCTGGTGCCAGAGACCCTGCGGGCCCTAGGCAGCATGTTCACTGTTAGGTTGCGCTCCTTGCCGATGGGCACTTTTGTGCGCGTACGTGGCGTGATCTGCTTTACCCACAAATTCTCTCGGTGAGACGTAACTCGTCGCACCTTCGGGTCGAAGAATTCAGTCCCGGCGCTGGAGCACTCTCTCCCTCCCGCATGTCAGTGCTTGGTTATCATCGTCAAGCTTAGTGGTCAAGCGGAGGAAAACAGCAATTTCCCAGCAGGTGATCTCCTTCTAGCGCTCTAGTACTCGGCTTACTTAGTGTTCCCAGCAATTCGCGTCTTGGCGTAGGAGGTTACTTCTGCAGCGCCGCCAGCTCTAGCGGCCTTGCGTGTCTGAGTCGCAACTAGCTGTGGCTGTGCCACTGTCGACTGCGGCCCATCGTCTTCCTTCCAAAACACCAAGCCCCCCACGCGCGGGTCCCAGTCAATGCAGAGTATTTCGCCTGCCTTCACCTGTCCGGTGGCCAACAGGTTTGCCATAGGGAAAACTACCCGCTGCTCGATGGCGCGCTTCAAATGGCGAGCGCCGTAGCGCTGATCCGTGCCTTCGTGCAACAGAAATTCGCGGCCTGCATCGGTCACGCGGAACTGGAATTGCCCGTTCAGTGTCTCCAAGACCCGCTTCTGTACTTGCCCTAACTCGATCTCCAGCACTTCCGCGAGTTGCTCACCATTCAACGGATGAAACACGACTATCTTGTCGAGGCGGTTCATGAATTCCGGCGAGAAATTCCTCCTCGCCGCTTCTACCGCCGTGCGAGCCACCTTCACGTCAAGTCCCTTCATTGGCAAATCCTCCGGCTGGATGAAACCCATCCCCCCGTGCATCAACTCGGTGATTTCCGCACCGCCCAAGTTTGAGGTCATGAAGATCACGGTTTGCGACAAATCCACGCGACGGTTGTCACCCAGCGTTAAGGTCGCCCTGTCCAGCATGCCCAGAAGGAGTTGCCACAGAGCATCGCTGGCCTTTTCAATTTCGTCGAGCAGCAGGAAGCTGAGCTTCAACTTCTCCGTATGGCTCGCGGCCAATGCTTCCTGGGTGATCAGTGGATGTGTTTCGCGGTGGCCCAGGTACCCCGGGGGCGACCCGATCAGCTTCGAGATCTCATGCGAATGTTGAAACTCCCCGCAGTCAACTTTGATTACTGCGCGGCGATCCCCAAACAAAATCTCAGCGGCGGCTTCCACGATGCGCGTCTTTCCGGATCCCGTGGGACCGAGGAACAATAGACTGCCTATCGGACGCCCTGGCGAGTTCAAGCCGGCACAGAACACCTGGTACAGGTCCACCATCGCCTGCACTGCTTCCTCCTGCCCGACGATCTTCGCGCGCAGCGCCTCACCAAACTCCATCGCCTCCGAACTGCGTAGCGTCGAATCGAGAACCACCGGTTGAGTACACATGGCGAACTCCTAGTGAACCTTCTGCTCGGGGATGGGCGGGGCGAAAGAAAACTGAGCAAGTTGGTATAACAGCAATTCGAAATTCAGGAAATAGTGCTTGCCGACGGCTGGCGGTATCAGTGCCCCGCGGTCGTGCGGATGGGCTTCCAGACGCGCCTCCTGGAATTGCTTTACATTCATCGGCCGGTAAATCTTGTTGTGTTCAAATCGTCGCCACATGTTCTTGAGCCAGCTTCGGTGGGACAGAGCAGCGAAGGAGCGTACGGCCAAACTTGCGAGTCTTGCGGTCTACACCGCGGGCCGATAATCCTGCATTCGAGGCCCTTGTCACCTGACGCTAAACTATCTTTAGAAAGTGAACCAAGCAATCCGGCCAAGCCACGAATCGAGCGGTTGAAAATACCCGGTATTGATCGATACGGGTACTGCATTTTTTATGCAGGTCTATGCCTGATGCCTCCAGATTTAGATAACTCGAAAGGCGATGGTAACCGCGTTTATCACCCTCAATTCTGGTGGTTGGCGCAAAGGCTGGCACCGAAAGTCATCGCGTGTATCACCATCCGCAAGGCGATTCACGACGGCTGACAAGGGAATCGCCGACCAACATCCGTTCATGGACCTGTCATGGACCTGTCAAATTATTCTTGATGCGCAGGGAACTTATCGGCATCCCGCCCCTGCTATCAGAGAAACGTCCGACTCGGATCTCCTAAGCCCGGTGTTTCTCCCGGCGCCACCGGGCGTTTGCGAATCGAGGGCCGAGGCCATTGTTCAACCCGAATTAAGTGCTGCGACAAATGCAACGTCTAGCTCTGCAATCTGGAACTAGGCGCGATGCGGGCGACATTGTCCCAGCGAGTCTGATCGAGCCCATAAGGACAGGGAATCCAGATCGCCCGGAGAAACCCCGTGCATCTC
>WNFP01003334.1_pt1 | contig 12862 bp, 8 predicted proteins | sample 5400201 | NCBI WGS metagenome assembly WNFP01 (sample SAMN13153355, study PRJNA577476) | soil metagenome | isolation source: 115 cm saprolite under Madrone tree | place: USA:California | collected 2016-06-14
ATGGCGGCGTGCTCCTAGAACTTCGTCACCTGCCTGAGGGACTCGATCAGGCTCGCCTGCGGCCGCCGGAGCGAGGCGTCGTCCAGGCGAGCGAGCAGCCGCTCGCGTTCGTGGTCGCTCTTCGCGCCGGCGACCGGCACGCTCGCGGTCTCCGCGCGGAGCTGTGCGAGCCAGAGCTGGCAGTCCTCGGCGCTGAGCGCGCGCGCCGACACCGGCGCCAGCGAGAGCAACGACGCGGCTGTGATCGCGGCGACGGTCCGTGTTGCCATCGGTGCCCTCCTGCTTGCCGATCCTGCCGCCCCGGGAGCCGTTGCTGCAAGGGGGGGACGCCCGCTCGGAGCGCCCGCTACGGGGCGAGCGCGTGGACCTCCGACAGGCCCGATCTTGCCCTCCTCGCCGCGCGCACCGAGCGCGGGCGAGCCGCATTCCCACCACTCGGAAATCAGGAGGGTCGGTCGTCGCGTTGCCAGGTCGCGAACAGGCTGCCGTCGCGGTCCGACCAGGCGTAGGAGGCACGGCCGCCGAACGCCTTCTTGAGCTCGTTCACGATCCGGTGGGCGAGCTTCTGCGAGGTGGTGATCAGCTCGAGGCCGTCCCCGTCACGGTCGATGGAGACGATGCGCCGCTCGGGCTGCGTGAAGCCGGCCCGCGCGCCGACGTTCTCGATGCGCCGGCGGATGGCGGCCTCGTTGGCCGCCACGTAGGCGCCGCGGAGCAGCACCCGGCCGAAGCCCTCGCCGCGGTCGGCCTGCCGGCAGGCGGGGCATGTGGTCCACGCCGCGCGCGCGAGGAGCGCGTGCGTGACCCGGTGATCGCGCCGCCACGTCCGCCGCGAGAAAACGGCGCCGCAGCGCTCGCATACCGTGGGCTCGGTACGCGGCTCGGCCTTGGCGGCGACCGGCGGCTTCTTCTCGCTCCGCACGCCGCGGCGGTTCAGGCTGCGAATGAGCCCTTTCCCCTTCGTGCTCACCGGCGCCTCCCGGCCACGTGTTTAGCGTCGCTCGGCCCGCGACGCAATTCCGGCGGCACGTTACGCCGTCAGTCGGACGGTCGCGCCATCCGCGGCCACGGCGATTCGACTGCCGGGTTGAGGGTGAGCGACAGGATCATGCGGTGCGGGCGTGCGGCGGCTGCAGGCCGACGCCGCCCCCCGCGGGCATCGCGCTCGACACACCCCCCGCCGCCGGGAGGTAGCAGTGCAGGGCGTAGTCGCGCACCATGCGGTCGGCGTTGAAGCGTGCCGCCAGGGTGAGCACCGCTCGCTTCATGCGGGCGACCCAGCCGCGCGGCACGCCGCCGGCATCCCGGGCGTAGTAGAGCGGCACCACCTCGTCCTCGAGCACGCGGTAGAGCGCCTCCGCATCGCGCGCGTCCTGGGTGGCCGGATCGCTGTGTGTCTGGCCTTCGCCGATGGCGAAGCCGTTGCTCCCGTCGTAGGCCTCGGCCCACCAGCCATCGGGCACGGAGAGGTTCAGGGCGCCGTTGAAGAGCGCCTTCTGTCCGCTCGTCCCGCACGCCTCGAACGGGCGGCGCGGGGTGTTGAGCCACACGTCGCTGCCCTGCAGGAGGGAACGGGCCACGCTGAAGTCGTAGTCCTCGACGAAGACGACGCGCGCCCGGAAGCGGGGGTCCCGCGTCAGCTGCACGATGCGCTGGAGCAGGCGCTTGCCGTCGTCGTCGCGCGGATGTGCCTTGCCCGCAAAGATGAGCTGGATGCCGCGGCCCGGCGCGTTGACGAGCCGGGCGAGGCGTTCGACGTCCGCCAGCAGCAGCACCGGCCGCTTGTACTCGGCGAAGCGGCGCGCGAAGGTCAAGGTGAGCACCTCGCCCTCGAGGGCCACGACGTCGGGCGCCCCGTGGTCGACGCGGCGGCGGGCGACGTAGTTCAGCATCTGGCGCTTGAGCACCTGGTGCGTCTCCCAGAGCGCCTCGTCGTCCACCTCCGCGAGGCGCTGCCACACCTCGGCCGAGCACATGCGTTCCCGCCAGTCCGCGCCGAGGTAGTAGCGATACCCGATCTGCATCTGGGTGGCGAGCCACGATGGCGTGTGGACCCCGTTGGTGATGTGGCCGATCGGCACCTGCGGCTCGGCGTGGCCGGGCCAGAGGCTCTGCCACATCCGGCGGCTCACGTGACCGTGGAGCGCCGAGACGGCGTTGGCGTAGCGCGCCGAGCGGAGCGCGAGCACGGTCATGCAGAACGCCTCGCCTCCATCTGCGGGGTTCACGCGCCCCAGCGCCAGGAGGTCGTCGGGCGACATGCCGGTCTCGTCGACGAGCCAGCGGAGGTGCTCGACCACGAGCGCGGGCGGAAAGTAGTCGTGGCCGGCGGCGACGGGGGTGTGCGTCGTGAACACCGTCCGCAGTGCGACCTCCCGGTGTGCCGCCGCGAAGCCGACGCCCTGGGCCGCGGCCCACCGCCGCGCGAGCTCGACGGGCGCGAAGGCGCTGTGGCCCTCGTTCAGGTGGAGGACGCCGGGGTGGATGCCGAGCGCGTCCAGCATTCGTGCGCCGCCGATGCCGAGGATCAGCTCCTGCCGCAGCCGGGTCACGAGGTCGCCGCCGTAGAGCTGCGCGGTGATCGAGCGCAGCTCGGGGGGGTTCCCATCGACGTCGGAGTCGAGTAGGAGGAGGGTCGCGCGCCCCACCTGCGCGCGCCAGGCGCCGACCCGGAGGCTCCGACCGTCGATGGGAAGCTCTACGGTCACCGGTTGGTCACCCGCCCCGACCACGCGGCGGAGCGGCAGCAGCTCGAGGTCCACATGGCCGTAGCCTTCGTGCTGCCAGCCCTGGGCGTCGATCCGCTGCTGGAAGTAGCCCTGGCTGTAGAAGAGGCCGACGCCGACCAGCGGGACGCCGAGGTCGGAGGTGCTCTTCAGGTGATCCCCCGCGAGAGCCCCGAGGCCGCCCGAGTAGATCGGGATCGACTCGTGCAGCGCGAACTCGGGGGAGAAGTACGCGACCGGCCGCGCGTGCAGCACGCCGCACATCGCCTGGCCCCAGGTCGCGGGGTCGCGCAGGTAGCGCTCGAGGCGGTGGAAGGCAAAGTTGATGCGGGTGTCGAGCACCGTTTCCACGGCGCGGCGGACGAGCTGCTCGGGGGGCAGGGCGGCCAGGAGGGCGACCGGGTTGTGGTTCACCTGACGCCAGAGGTCGGGATCGAGGTCACGGAAGATGCCGATCACCTCGGGCTCCCACGTCCACCACAGATTGCTCGCCAGCTGATTCAGCCGTGTGGTAAGGGAGCCAGCCGCCGTCTCCATCATTGCTCCAGTAAACCATGGGCCGGGCGCCCTGCCCATGGCAGTGGCAGAAGTCTTGCCCAGGGTATGTGGCAGGAAGTCCGCGGGGAGGTTGCGATGTACGAGTTCCTCGACTACCAGGTGGCCGACGCGATGACCTACCGTCCGGTGACCGTGGGCGCGGGCACGCCGCTCGCCGAGGTCGAGGCGCTCTTCGAGCGGCACGATTTCAATAGCCTGCCCGTCGTGAGCCGGGACGGCATCCTGGTCGGCGTGGTCACGAAGCTCGATTTCCTGACGGCGTTCGCCTTCACGCCGCACGAGATGGTTCCCCACTACGACGAGATCATGGGCCGGCCGGCGGAATCCGTGATGACTCGCAATCCCGTCACGGTCCGGCCGGACATGACGCTCACCCGGCTCCTGCAGCTCATGGTCGACACGCGATACCGGAGCTTCCCGGTCGCCATCGGCGCGCTCCTGATCGGCATCGTTGCCCGCCAGGACGTGGTGCGTGCGCTCCGCCGGGCCGCGGCGGGTGAGGGGCCCAAGCGCCGCAGGACGGATCCGCACGGCGACTGCGGGCGGGCGGCGGCCGCGCCCGGCCGAGCGGCGTGACCGGCGGCCGGGGCCGCGCTCTCCAGCTCTGACAAATCGACATGCGCCGCGAGCGCGCGGAGGGACGTCCTCGACGCGTTCGGCGCGGCGTCGCCCGGATGATCCGCACGACACCGCCGGTTGCCTTCCGACGGCCGACGTGGATCTTGCGCGGCGATGCTGCCCCGGAACCTCCGCCGCGCACCGAAACACATCTCCTCCTCGATCCGGGTTTCCCCTCTGCTCGCGGAGCTCGCCGAGGCCGAGCCAGCCGTCGCCCTCGAACGGCTCGGAAGCTCGCAGGATGGCCTCTCGGAGGAGGAGGCCGCGCGCCGCCTCGAGCGGTACGGACCGAACGTCGTGGCGAGCGACGAACGTCACACGCGTCTCCGTCTGTTGCTGCGGGCGTGCCTGAACCCCCTGGTCCTGCTCCTGGCCGTCCTCGCCATCGTCTCCCTCGCGACGGGTGACGTCCGCGCCGCCGCCGTCATGACCGTCATGATCGTGCTCGGCGTCAGCCTGCGCTTCGCGCAGGAGGCGCGGGCCGACGCGGCGGCGGAGAAGCTCCGCGCGATGATCCGCGTCACCGCGACGGTCCTGCGTGCCGGCCGGCCCGTCGAGGAGCCGCTCGCCCGGCTCGTCCCGGGCGACGTCGTGCACCTCTGCGCGGGAGACATGGTTCCGGCCGACGTACGCATCCTCACCTGCCGCGACCTCTTCGTCACGCAGGCGAGCCTCACCGGCGAGTCGCTTCCCGTCGAGAAGTTCGCGACGGCCGGGGAGCGGGGCGACCGCACGGCGCTCGAGCAGAAGAACCTGTGCTTCCTCGGCACCTCGGTGGAGAGCGGGACGGCCACCGCCGTGGTCGTCGAGACCGGTCCCCGGACGTATCTCGGCAGCATCGCCAGCACCCTCGCGGGAGCGCCGGTCGAGACCGCCTTCGACCAGGGCGTGGCGCGCTTCACCTGGCTCATGATCCGCTTCATCGCCGTCATGGTGCCCCTCGTCTTCGTGATCAACGGGCTCACCAAGCACGATTGGAAGGAGGCCTTCTTCTTCGCCATGGCGGTCGCCGTCGGCCTCACGCCCGAAATGCTGCCGATGATCGTCTCGGTGTGCCTGTCGCGGGGCGCGCTCACGATGTCGGGGAAGAAGGTCATCGTGAAGCGCCTGAACTCCATCCAGAATCTCGGGGCGATGGACGTCCTCTGCACCGACAAGACCGGGACGCTGACGCAGGACCGCGTGATTCTCGAGCGGCACTGCGACGTCGCGCGCAACGAAAACGATGCCGTGCTCGCCCTCGCGTATCTGAACAGCCATTTCCAGACGGGGCTCAAGAACGTCCTGGATCGCGCCGTGCTCGAGCACCACGAGGTCCACCACGAGGTCTCGCTCCCGGACTGGCGGAAGGTCGATGAGCTTCCCTTCGACTTCTCGCGGCGGCTCATGTCCGTCGTGATCGAGACGCCCGCGGGTGTGCACCGCCTGATCTGCAAGGGGGCGCCCGAAGAGGTCTTCAAACGGTGCACACGCTTCGTGCTCGACGGCGAGGTCAGCCCGGTCGACGACGTCCTGATCGAGGACCTGCGCGAGGAACACGAGTCTCTCAGTCGCGACGGCTTCCGGGTGCTCGCGCTCGCGTACCGGGATTTCGAGCCGCGTCAGAGCTACGCGAAGGACGACGAGTCCGACCTGGTCCTCGCGGGCTATGTCGCCTTCCTCGACCCGCCGAAGGACACCGCGTTGGCGGCGGTGAGGGCGCTCGGCGCCCGGGGCGTCGCGGTGAAGATCCTGACCGGCGACAACGATCTCGTCAGCCGCAAGATCTGCCAGGCGGTGGGGATCCCGACGGATCGGGTCCTGCTCGGCGGCCAGGTCGAGAAGATGTCGGACGCGGAGCTCGGGGTAGCCGCCGAGCAGACGACGCTCTTCGCGCGGATGGCGCCCGGTCACAAGCAACGGGTCATCCAGGTCCTGCAGGAGCGGAGGCACGTCGTCGGGTTCCTCGGTGACGGCATCAACGACTCGCCGGCGCTCCGCGTCTCGGACGTCGGCATCTCCGTGGACACGGCGGTGGACATCGCGAAGGAAGCGGCCGACATCATCCTCCTCGAGAAGAGCCTGCTCGTCGTCGAGGACGGCGTGGTGGAGGGCCGCAAGGTGTTCTGCAACATCCTCAAGTACGTGCGCATGGGCGCGAGCTCGAACTTCGGCAACATGTTCAGCGTCCTCGGCGCGAGCGCGATCCTCCCCTTCGTGCCGATGGCGCCGATCCAGATCCTGACCAACAACCTGCTGTACGACGTCTCGCAGATCCCCATCCCGACCGACGACGTGGACCCCGAGCAGATCGCCGCGCCGCGACCATGGTCCATGCACGATCTGACCCGCTTCATCCTCTTCATCGGACCGTGCAGCTCGCTCTTCGACTACACGACCTACTTCATCATGCTCTACGTGTTCGGCTGCTGGGACCCGGCCCGTGCGTCGCTCTTCCAGACGGGATGGTTCGTCGAGTCGCTCCTCACGCAGACGCTGATCATTCACGTCATCCGCACGAACCGGATCCCGTTCCTCCAGAGCCGCGCCAGCGTCGCCCTCAGCGCGACGACGGTCGGGATCATGCTGGTCGGCGTCTGGCTGCCGTCTTCGCCGCTCGCTCCCGCGCTCGGCTTGACGCACCTGCCGCACCTCTACTGGCCGCTCCTCGCCGTGACGCTCCTCGCCTACGTGGCGCTCACGCAGGTGGTGAAGAGCTGGCTGCACCGCCGCCAGTGGATCTGACGACTCGCGAGGTGAGTCCCGACGTGGTCCGGCGTCGGTCGCCCCTCATCGTGGGGCACGCGGGCGCGAAGGCGCGCTTCATGATGCTCGCGCTGGCGGCGCTTACCACCCTGCGAGCGGGTTCGCCGTCGCGCGCTTCGGATTCCTTCACCCTTCCCGACGGGCCTGTCCCGTACATGGTGGGCGGGCAGAGCACGGTCGTCTGGCAGGATCACCCCGCGTTCCGGAGCCCCTACCAGGGCCCGAGGAGCCTCCCTGGCGAGCGCGAGGATGCGGTCTCGCACAGCTACACGCTGTACACCGGAATTCGACTTCAACCCTGGCTCGACCTCTACGTCGACCCGGAGATGATTCGCGGCGCGGGCATCGGCGCGGGCATCGGCCTCGCGGGCTACACCAACGGTGAGGTCATCCGGAACCCGGAGGCGGGGCAGAGCCCGTACCTGGGCCGAGCCTTCCTGCGCGCCACGGTCCCGCTCGGCCAGGACTCCGAAGAGGTGGAGCCCGATCTGCTCCAGGTGGGCGGCTCGCGACCGGCGCACCGACTCGTCCTGACGGGCGGGGTGCTCGCGGCTGCCGATCTCTTCGACACCAACCGCTACGCGAACGCCGCCCGGACCCAGTTCCTGAACTGGTCGTTCATCAACAACACGGCGTGGGACTTCGCCGCCGACACGCGCGGCTACAGCCGGGGCGGGGCGATCGAGTGGATCGAGGAGGCCTGGGCGGTCCGCCTGGGGTCCTTCCAGATGCCGGCGGTGGCGAACGGGCTCGACCTCGACGGCGACCTCCTCCACAGCCACGGCGACCAGCTCGAGGTGGAGGTCCACCCGACGCCGCTCGCCGGCCGGCCCATGGTAATGCGGATGATGGCGTACGAGAACCGTGCGCGGATGGGGAACTATCGCGACGCGCTCGCCCTGGCCGCGCGGACCGGCGGCGCGCCCGACGTGATCCGGACCCGCCGGCAGGGCTCGCTCAAGTACGGGTTCACGCTCAACCTGGAGCAACCGCTCACGGGAAACGGCGACACGGGCCTCTTCGGGCGACTCGGCTGGAACGACGGCGCGACGGAGACCTTCGCCTACACCGAGGCGGATTGGACGACTTCCGTGGGGGCGCAGCTTGCAGGAACGGCGTGGCGCCGGCCGGAGGACCGCCTCGCGCTCGGCATCGCGGCCAACGGGTTCAGCGATGCCCACGCCGACTACCTCGCGCGGGGCGGGCTCGGATTCGAGCTGGGCGACGGACGGCTCAGCTACCGCCCGGAGACCATCGTCGAGGCGTACTACCTGGTGCAGATCGTGAAGTGGATCGCCCTGACGCTGGACTACCAGTTCATCGCGGATCCGGGAGACAACGCCGACCGAGGCCCGGTGTCCGTCGTCTCCCTGCGCCTGCATGTCGAGGTACTCGGGGGCGGTAGCAGGCTCGACCCGGCCGGACCGGCGCCGGCTTCCGGCCGGTCGGAAGCGCGGCCGCCCTAGCCGGTCGCGTGCTCGCCGAACCCCGGTCCTACTGGCGGTTTGCTCTGAAGCGCCTAGGCGCGAGCCGCTGGCAGCGTCACGAAGCGGCGTGGACGCGGCGGCTGCTTCGACCGCCGCCTCGTTCATCGACGGCGGGCGGCACGGGCCGGACCCGTGCTCGTGCGCCTCTTCGCCGGGGGACGGATGGTTAGCACGGGTACGGAAGCGTGGCGCACCACCTTCTCCGCCACGCTGCCGATCAAGAGGTGCGAGAGACCGGTTCGCCCGGCGGTGGCGATGACGATCGAGTCGGCGTCACGTGCCGCGGCGAGGATACGCTGAAGAGGGTCGCCGAGCACCACCCGGCAGCGCGTGCGCGGCGCGCGCGCTCCCTTGAGCACGCGCGCGACCATCTCCTCGAGGCTCCGGCGCGCGCTGGTGATGATGTCTTCCTCGCGCAGGTTCCAGGTCACGCCTTCCGGGAAGCCGAGCACGGGCTGGTACGGCGCGATCACGTGGAGCACGGTCAACTCGCCGCGATGCACCCGGGCCAGCTCGGCGGCGAGCGCGAGCGCCCGGCTCGCGTGCTCGGAGAGATCGTGGGGTACGAGAATCTTGCGGAAGAGTGTCCTCATCGTCGTCCTCGCCTTCGAAAGCACGTGTTGGCACGCCTCGTGCGCTCCTTCTCACGGCGCCGTCGCCCTGAACAGCTGATCGTCGTTGGCTCTCGCCGCCGTGAACGGCGTCGCGAAGCACGTGGTCGTCGACCCGTTGCGGACGAGGAGCTCCACCGTCACCGGCAGCGTGAGCGTCGGGTTGGGCGGCGCGACGGCCACGCCCTTGCCCGAGGCTGCCACCTGCGCCCCGCCTGCGAGCCCGGCCCTCAGCTTCACCTTGGCGACGCGGCCTCCCTTGTTGGCGTACTTGAAGCCCGAGGATCCGCTCGCCTTCCAGCACGCTCTCGTGCCGCACGTGCCGCCGGGCGCGATCGCCACTTCGAAGAGCGGCTGCGGGTTCCCGGAGCCGTCGTACACGCAGAGCGCGTAGTGCGTATTGCCGTCCACCGGGTCGGCGAAGTCGGCCACGTCGGTCGCGGCTCCGTGCTTCCAACTCCACTTGACCGCGTCCCGGCTGTCGTCGATCGAGTCGGCGATGGTGACGCTCGCCTTGCCAGCGGCGCGGCAACCCGGGGGCGGCGCCGGGGGGCAGAGCGCGCACGTGCAGTCGGACTTGCAGACGCCGGTCGCGCACGCGCCGGCGCCGGTGCCGTCGCACTCCTCGCCCAGCTCGACGACGCCGTTGCCGCACACGGGCGCCGGGCAGGTGCAGCTGCCCTGGCAGCGGCCCGGGCAGAAGGGCGCGTCCGCCCCGTCGCAGTCCTCGCCCACCTCGCGCACGCCGTTGCCGCACACCGGGGCCGCGGCGTCGGTGCACGTCGGGCTCGTGAAGCGGAAGCGGGCGATGCGCGTGCTCCAATTGCCGCCCGCGGGCAGGTACTCGTTCGTGTACCAGAAGGTGCAGTCGTCGACCGGATCGAGGTTCAGCGAGCTGTAGTCGCCCCAGCGCTCGTTGTCCTGCGCCCCGCTGCCCGCCATGATCGTGGTCTCGGCGACCGTCATCGTCCCCGCCGTGTCGGTGGCCCGACGGCCCGTGTAGCGGATGCCGGGGTAGACGGTCGCGCTCGTGACGCTGTAGCCGAGCGCCAGGTTGCCGCTGCGGTCCATCGCGATGCTGCCGAGCCAGCGGTTGGCGCCGTCCGGCGCGTAGGTGCCTTCCTGGAAGAGACTCCACGCGCCGAGCCCGGTGCGGCGCAGCTCGAACCAGCGGATGCCGCCGTGGTCGGTGCCGTCGACGTCGACGACGAAGTTCCCGACCAGCGTCTGGTAGGCGCCGAAGTTGCGGTACTGGGCGCGCCACATCACGACCTCGCGGATGGCATCGAGGGGCACCCCGGGCGTCGGCTCGACCAGGCACGACGCGTTGGCGCAGAAGGCAGAGTCGAACTCCGCGACCGGCACCGAGGCCACCTGCGTGAAGGTCGAGTTGGACGGCGTGGCGAAATCGGCATGCAGCTCGAAGAGGTCGAGGAAGTCGTGCATCGGATCGGCGCTGCCGGGGTCGTGCAGCTCGTCGTCGCGGTGGCGGATGAAGACGGCGGGCGCGCCCGCCGGCGGGGACGTCGAGCCGTCGATGTCGGCCGGCGTGAGCGCCTGGAAGCTGAAGCCGTCGAGCGGCGGGGCCGTGAAGCGGAGCATGCCGGCGGAGAGGCCGGCCAGCATGCGGGGGCGCTCGAGCACGTAGACGGCCGGTACGCTCTCGTCGGTCGTCACGTAGTAGCCGTCCGGCCACACCGCGTACTTGGGGTAGTCCGGGAACTCCGGGGTGGAGAAGTCGTAGCTGAACCAGCCGCCGGTCAGCGGGTCGCTGGTCCGGGAGACGTAGACGCAGAGGTGGTTGCCGACCGCGGCGAACTCCGCCATGAGCCAGCGGCTGGCGAGCGGGTCGAAGAGGACGATGCCGTCGCCATAGCCCGACGCGCACGGGCCGCCCGCCGCGCGGAGGTCGCCGAGCATGGTCGGGCCGGCGACCAGGCTTCCGTCGCTCTTCCGGTAGACGGCGAAGGCGCTGCCGCCCGCCGTGTTGACCATCTGGATGTAGTGCTGCGCGCCGACGTCGCCGACCGTGTCCGGCGGCACGACGCCGGTGAAGCCCTGACCGTCGAAGTCGAGGTCCGGAGGCACGAACAGGGCGGACGGGGGCGGCGCCGTCGGGCTGGCGAGGAGCCGATCGCGCGCAGCGGCCCTCGGCACCGGGGCGAGTGCGGGGCGTGGGTTCGTCCGGCGGCGGACGGGTCCCTCCGTGACCGGGTCCCCCGCCCTCCACGGCGCGACGGTCGGCAGCGCCCGCACGTCCCCCATGAACGCCTCGGGCGCGGCCGGCGGCAGCGCCCGCACGCCGGGCCCGCCGTCCCCGGCGGCGGCGAGCGGGCCGAGGAGGGCGACGACGAGGAGCGCGTGCGCCAGCCTTCGGGGCGTCATCCGGACTGGGTAGCACGCCGCCCGAGCGCATGTCAGCCAAATTCTCCGTCGGCCGGACGGTCGCCTCGAGGGGCCGGCGAGTGCGGCCGGGGTCGCAGGCGCCGCCGGGAGTCGTGCGACGGCAACAGGTTAGAAGCTGGAAAAAAAGTCGGTTATCCCGCCCTGCGCCGTTGACGTCGGAACGCGCGTCGTGAGAGGGCGCGGCCATGAAGACCTCGCGCCTCGCTCTCGTCCTCTCCACCGCCGCCCTGCTCGCCACCGTCTCGGGCGGCCCCGCGCTTGCCCGCCCGCGCGTGCGCCGGGTGTGCAACGGCAGCACGGTTCCCTGCCCGCCCGGCGGCCACCACAAGACGATCGCGCACGCCCTGCGGCGCGCCCGGCCCGGCGACTGGATCCTCGTCTGGCCCGGCGTCTACCACGAGAAGCAGACCGACAGGCAGGGCAATCTCCTCCCGGACGGCCTGCTAATCACGACGCCGACCATCCACCTGCGGGGCCTGGACCGGAATCTCGTGATCGTCGACGGGAGCAACGGCACCGCCGCCGACCCCTGCCCGTCGGATCTCGCGCTGCAGGACCTGACCGGGCGCAACGGCATCGAGATCTCGAAGGTCGACGGGGTCTCCGTAGAGAACCTGACCGTCTGCAACTATCTCCCCGGTCCCGCGGGCGGAGAGGGAAACCAGATCTGGTGGAACGGCGGCGACGGCAGCGGGCAGATCGGCATGGGGAGCTACACGGGCAGCTACCTGACGGCCACCTCGACGTTCTACGACCCGAACACGCCCCTGGCCGAGTACGGCATCTTCGTGAGCAACGCGCGCGGGCCGGGCACGATCTCCTACTCGTACGCCAGCAACATGGCCGACTCCGACTTCTACGTGGGCGCCTGCCCCGACTGCAACGCCACCCTGAGCCACGTGCGCGCCCAGAACAGCTCGCTCGGCTATTCGGGCACGAACGCCGGGGGCCATCTGATCATCGAGGACTCGGAGTGGGACTGCAACAAAGTCGGCATCCTCCCGAACTCGCTCAACAACGACGACAAGCCGCCGCCGCAGAACGGCCTCTGCCCGGACGGGTCGGGCGCCTCCTGCACCTTCATCCAGCACAACAACGTGCACGACAACAACAACCCGAACGTCCCCTGCTCCGGCATCACCTGCCAGGCGCCAATCGGCACCGGCATCGAGATCTCGGGCGGGCAGCACGACACCATCCAGGACAATTGTGTCTGGAACCAGTGCTCGTGGGGCATCGTCACCCACGATTTCCCCGACACGGACATGACCGCCGACTGCAGCGGCGGCACCAACTCGGGTGGCGTGTGCCTGTTCACCGCCATGGGCAACGTGACCAGGGGCAACACGCTCCAGAACAACGGCGGCTTCGGCAACCCGACCAACTCGGATCTCGCCAACCAGTCGAGCTCGAACCCGCGGAACTGCTTCTACGGCAACATGGACCCGGACGGCCTCACCAGCGAACCGACCATGATCGAGACGGTCGACGGACAGCCCTGCGACACCGCCGGCACCGGCTCGGCGCCGCTTGCTGCCGAGCTCGTGTGCGCCGCCAACTTCACGGGCACCGACCCCCCTCCGTGCCCGCCCGGGTCGAGCTACCCGCAGGCGACGCAGATCCAGATGTTCCCGCTTCCCAGCGAGCAACCGATGCCCGACCCCTGCGCGGGCGTGCCGAGGACCCGCTGGTGCCCGTACGCCGGCCCGCA
>WNFP01003703.1_pt1 | contig 12861 bp, 14 predicted proteins | sample 5400201 | NCBI WGS metagenome assembly WNFP01 (sample SAMN13153355, study PRJNA577476) | soil metagenome | isolation source: 115 cm saprolite under Madrone tree | place: USA:California | collected 2016-06-14
CAGAAATTTGAAGTCAAAGCAGATGCGTCCAGTCGAGATTTGCAGAACGTCCATACGACGATTGTGGTGAACTTCTCCATTGATGGCACTAAATGTCATGAATTGATCAAGAACGTCGGGGCGAACTTTACCCAGCAGATTATCCTCCCCGCCGTGGAAGAGGTGACGAAAGCCTCGACGGCACTGTTTCCGGTCGAGAAGGTCATCCAGGAACGCCCGAGATTGAAGAAAGAAATCGAAGATGGATTGAAAGCGAGGCTCTCACCATATTGGATCACGGTGCAGGCCGTGTCGATTACCAATATTACGTTCTCTCCTGACTTTAGTCATGCCATTGAGCAGAAACAAGTCGAGGAACAGAACGTTCAAAAGGAAGAATTTGTTCGACAACAGGCCATCAAGAAAGGAGAGACTCAGCTCGCCTTAGCTGAAGGACAAGCGAAAGCCAATAAGCTACTTCAAGAATCGCTCAAGAGTTCACCAGAAGTGCTCCAAATGAAGGCGCTGGACAAGTGGGATGGGAAGCTCCCAACGTATATGGGTAGCGGGAGTGTTCCATTTATTCGGCTCGAACAGGGGAAATGATGCATGATCAAGCTCATTGTAGGCGCGGGAGAGGTTTTAGTCTTTCTCCTGATCCTTGTGGTATCGGGGTATCTGGTTTATGTCGGGATTAGGCTCTGGGATAAAATGCGAGCGCGAAGAATGGTTCGGCGAGTCATGAAAAGCAAGGACCCAAAGGAGCTTTTGTAATCTCGATGATCGCGCGGGCGTGTCGCGTGCGACGCGGCGTTCCCGCCGCTGGACGGACGCGAGCGTTGACACCCGCGCCGACGCCACGCGGTCGAGTTGCGGGCGCCGGGGGCGACGATCGGGCTCACCGCCTAGACGCAGCGCTCTGCTGAGCACGTACACTAAACACCAAGGGCTCCGGTGGAGTTGACCCGCTTTCTCCACGCCCCACATCCCTCACGCCCAACTCGCAAACCTCTTGTGGGAAGACCCAGTGATCGAGCGCAGAAGGTTCATTGAGATTATCGTTGGCGCCCTGCTCGCCGCGCCCCTCGCCGCCGAGGCGCAGCAATCGGGGAAGGTGTACCGGATCGTGTTCCTCGGCGCCTCCTCGCCCGAGCTCGAGTCCGAGCTTGTTGCCGCCTTCCGCGAGGGATTGCGCGATCTCGGCTACATCGAGGGCCAGAACATCATGATCGAGTACCGATGGGCAGAGGGTCGCTATGATCGCTACCCGGCGTTTGTCGCGGAGGCGGTCCGTCACAAGGTTGACGTCATTGTTACGGCTGGCACACCGGCCGCTCTCGCCGCGAAAGAGGGGACGAGAACCCTCCCTATCGTCATGGCTGCGATCGGCGATCCCATCGCCTCCGGGGTCGTTTCGAGCGTCGCCCGCCCCGGAGGGAACATCACGGGGTCGACCTCGATGACGCCCGAGATCGACGCAAAGCGGCTCGAGCTGCTGAAAGAGCTGGTGCCGGGCGCCTCCCGCATCGCGATCTTGTGGAATCCTGCCAACCCGGGCAACAGGCCCCGGATCGGTGAAATGAAGGCTGCGGCCAAGGCGCTTCGACTCACGCTGGAGCCAATCGTGGACGCCGGGGACGGCGACCAGCTCAAGAAGGGCTTCGGAGCCATCGTCGCGGCGCGTTCTCAGGCGCTGATCATGGTGTCGGATCGTGCTCTGCTGGCTCACCGGGATCGAATTGTCGACTTCGCCATGAAGCGACGGCTCCCCGGGCTCTACGCTTACCGGGAATTTGTGAAGGTGGGTGGTTTCGCGTCGTATGGGCCGAGCTATCGGGTGATGTTTCGGCGTGCAGCCGTGTATGTGGACAAGATCCTCAAGGGGGCTAAGCCGGGAGACCTCCCCATAGAGCAGCCCACCAAGTTCGAGCTGGTCATCAACCTGAAGACCGCGAAGGCGCTCGGCCTGACGATTCCGCCGTCGGTGATGGGGCGGGCGGATGAGATCATTCAGTGATGGACCGTCGCACGTTCCTCGCTGGCACTGGTGCGGTAATCCTCGCCGCGCCGCTCGTCGCCGAGGCGCAGACGGCTGGGAAGGTTCCCCAGGTCGGTCTGCTCGACTATGCGGATTTTTGGGACCCGTTGCGTCAGGGGCTGAGCGAGTCGGGCTACGTCGACGGGAAAACGATCGTGTTCGAATATCGCATGTCCCAGGCCCAAAATGAGCGATTACCCTCGCTGGCGAGGGAGCTCGTCCAGCGTCGAGTCGACGTTATCGTGACGTATGGGACGCCCGCGACTCAGGCGGCCAAGCAGGCGACGACGACCATCCCCATCGTCATGGTAGGCGTCGGCGATCCTGTGAAGACTGGGCTCGTCGCGAGCCTCGGGAGGCCGGGGGGCAACATCACAGGGAGCACCATCCTCGGTGGCGACCTCGGCGCTAAGCGCCTCCAGCTTCTCAAGGAAGCGATCCCCAGGGTCTCTCACGTCGCGTTTCTCTGGAATCCGCAGAATGCGTCCAATAGGGTTCAACTCGAGAACGTTCTGGTTAGAGCACGTGCGCTGGAGCTGACGCTGCTACCCGTGCAGGCAAGCGGGCCCGATGATCTAGACAGCGCCTTCGCAGCCATGATGAAGAAGCGGCCCGATGCGTTGATGATAACCGCCGATCCCCTACAGCAGTTGTTCGTGGGGCGGATCGTGCAGCTGGCGGCCACGCACCAGCTGCCCGCGATCTATCAAGTGAAACAGAACGTGATCGTCGGTGGCCTCATGTCCTACGGCCCCAGCCTCGCCGAGTTGTTTCGGCGCGCCGCCCCCTACGTGGACAAGATCCTCAAGGGCGCGAAGCCTGCCGACCTCCCCGTCGAGCAACCAACGAGGTTCGAGCTGGTGATCAACCTCAAGACCGCCAAGGCGCTCGGTCTAACGATCCCGCAGTCCCTGCTGGGGCGGGCGGATGAGGTCATCCAGTAGTGAACTGGCGGACGTTCTTGACCCTCGCCTCAGGTGGTTTCCTGGCTGGGCTACCACTCGCCGTCGAAGCGCAACCGACGGCCACAGTGCGAAAACTCGTCTACGTGTCCTTCAGTCCCCTTCCGAGGTTCGATGCCTCCTTCAACGGTTCGCTGCGCCGCTTAGGCTGGGAAGAGGGTCGAAATGTGGTCGTCGAGCGCCGCGTTGCTCAGTCAGAGACAATGCTGGCCGACCTGGCCGCTGAGATCGTCCGGCTTGGGCCTGACGTAATCGTTATTCCCAATGCTGGTATCGCGACTGTCATGAGGCGCGCGACGACGACCATTCCGATTGTGGTGCTGGTGGCCGGCGATCTTGTCGCCCCGGGCCTGGTTGAGACCCTGGCGCGGCCCGGGCGGAACGTGACCGGATTATCTCCATGTTCTGCTGTGGCGAATCAAGCACTGGCGGAATCAAGTCGTCCACGGTGGTGTCACCCACCGAAGCAGCCCCAGCGCGGAATCGATAGGGCGATGTGTTGAGGTCCTGGGGAAATTGCTGCCAGCCATGATCCGTACGATGGGGGAGGACACCGCCAAGCCTCCGGCGATGACATGGCCTCCGATTCGGCACCCACGAGACAAGTCCCCTCAGAACCCCGACACACCGCGTTAGCCGCGGGATGGAAACACCTCACCGACGACCACGGGCAGACGACGCGGCAGGGCCAGAAACTCGTCTTCTGTGGTAGTTACGGCGTATCTCTCAAGTTCGACACGCCTCAGCTCCACCAAAAAACTAAGGGGTTACGGGACTCCCCATAGCCCCTTTCCCTTTCCGGTGCCCAGATGGGGCCGGAACAGCACGCACGTGAGATCGCCGTACAATGGATGATGAGTTAATGCGAATGAGAGTACTCGGTTGCTGGGTGCTCGTGCTTGCCGCGATTTGCCCGCAATCTGTCAGCGCCCAGGTATTTCTCGCCGCTCGCCCCAAGCCCGCATTCGAGGTGGGCCCGCTGCTCATCACGGCGACCGTTACCGACGCGATCGCTCCGCGCACCCCTCTTCGCATCGTCTGGGGCATGGTGCCCTCGTCCGGGGCGGACTCCGGGCTCGGAGAAGACCTTTACCTGCTCTGGCCCGGGCAGATTTCCGGCACCGACGCTTCCCCGGCCGAGCCCGGTCTCGTCAGCGCGGTGGAGGGACCGGGAACTCGGGTCACGGCCAGCGGCCGTCTTTCCTTGTCCTCACGCAGCGCCGTCACCCTCGGTAGCGGCACGCGGGCCGAGGCCGCGCCGAGCGGCGCGCCCTTCGTGAGCTTCGAGCGGAAGAGCAACACCACCGAGCGCGTCAACGTGGGCAGCCTGATTCGCATTCCATGGGATCCGAAGTTCGGTGAGCGCGACCGCCTCATGATCCTGGAGATGAATGCGCACAACCAGGTCCGTCAACACCGCAGCACCTGGATCAGTGAACTGTTTTTCGGTCGGCGCTATGATGTCGCGTTGAGCTTCAACAACGTGCGGGTGCCTCCGCTCTTTGCCCTCTATCTCCGACAGCGCGAGCACGTCGTCCACCTGGCCGACGAGGTGTCCCAGCTCACGCTCAGCTTCCAGCAGGCCAAGAGCCTCCAGCTTGACGAGATCACGCCCGTCTCGGCCATGCACCGGCAGAGCGAGAGCGCGAGGAGTCCCGAGATCGTCTCGCTGGTGCTCAACCACTCCGATGGCCTGGCGCCCCAGATCCTGCAGGTCCGCTTCGGGTACTTCAGCGGGCTCTGGGCGGTTCTCCCGGTGGTGTTCACGGTGGGACTCTTCGCCCTCGGCCACCTCGCAGGGCCGCTCGTCGCGACGCTGGCGAGACGAGCACGGGCATTCGTCGCCGCCCGCCTCCACTTCGGCAGGAGACGCGGGCCAATGGAGCAGAGTACCGGCGTCATCCTGTCCAGCGAGGCTCTCGACCGCATCACGCCCGGTGAGACAACCTATCAAGAAGTCCTCCGACTCTGCGGCCCCACAGGCGAGCTCCATGAGAGTCGTACGACTCCGGAGCGGCGGCGCCTCGTATACCGAGGCCGGCGGATAGTACCCAATCGTCGGCGAACGTTCGGCTGGGTCGCGACCGTGAGTCACTGGGACATCGAGCATCACGAGGTCGTGGTCGAGTTTGACGGCGATCACGTGCGCGACCTGCAGGCCGATGTGCGGCGCATGCGCGGTGTACCCGGCGACGACAGTTCCCCGGGTCGACGTTGACACAGATCCTGGGTCCGAATGATTCGCCGGCGCTGAAACATGCTCTGCCGATGAGCCACATACTGACGGTCGGCGTAGCCCTGCTGATCGCGGCTCTCGGAGTCGCGGCATGCGCGGGACAATCGGACGAGGAGCGGTGCAAGACTGGCGGCGGCGTATGGAAGCAAGACTCCTGCGAGAACTCCAGCCGATAAGAGCTCAGGTGAAAGCGGTGGCCGGTCCGAGCGGTTTCCCCCACAGGGTCCCGGACTCCTACTCGACCTGATCCTGCTCGTCTGACCCACGCGGTCGCGGCTTCATATTCCATCACGCGCGACACATGCACACTTCACACCGTCACCGCACACTTCAACCAAGACCTAGCTCGGCCATGTGCACCAACCGTCTCTTCCAAGAGACCAGGTGGTGCGAGGGGAGGTGACAACCATGAAGCTCGGTACAGTTGGGCGCCTCGCAACCGTCCTTCTGCTCGTCGGCGCCGTCGCCATCTCCGTAACGGGATGCGTGCTGGTGCCGGTGCCGTATCCAGTCGGCGGCGACGGACACTACGGACACGGTGAGCAGGACGGACGCCCGTATCGCAGGTAACACCAGGGCTTCTTGCCCTGCGGGCGCCGTCTAGCGCTGCGCGGGTTGGGGCGACTGCGGCTCAGTACGATTCGGCGAGAGGCGATTGGCAGGCTCGCCCGGCAGTCGGCGTGCCGGCGGGGCGCCCGCCTCGGCCCGTTGGGCCGAAGGTGGAGGCGCTGCCGCGCCACGAGGCGGCGGCTGGGGCGGGCGAATGAGCTGATCCAGCAGGAGCCCGACCAGTTTGTGCCCAAGTTGTGCCCAACTCAGGCGCATTCCTGATTATTCCAGCACACTCCAGCGCATGAGACCGTCGTCACCCTCGTGTTCCACATCAAACAGTTACGCGCACTTACGAACACCGGGGAATAGGACTGAAAATCCTGGTGTCGGCGGTTCAATCCCGTCCCTGCCCACCATGTTTTTCCCGCCAGACTTCGACAACTTACCTCGTGTCGCAGGTCCGATCTTGTCTCGCTTCGTTCTCGCGACTCGACCTGAACTCGACCCGAGACGCTTCGCGTCAGCCAACCGAACGACATTGGACGCCGGACCCTGCTGGGTATCGTGGAGGATCTGCAGCTTCGCCGCGCCTTCTTTCAGCATGGCCTCGTCCACGATGGCGTAGCGGCGGTAGATGCTCTCGGTCCGGTGTCCGACCATCTTCATGGCGGTGGACCGTGGCACGCCCGCGCGCTCAAGGTTCCGGACGGCGGTGCGTCGGAAATCGTGGGGAATGCGCTCGGGTATCCCGGCCTTCTTGCACGCGGTCACCCACGCTCGCCGGAAGGACTTGATCCGCATCCCTGAGCGGTGGAATACCCAGGGGATGACCGCGCCCGTCCTCTTCTCTTCTGCCGTGGTTCGCTGCCGCTGGCGCTCCAGGACGGCCCGCAGATCCGGCGTGAGCGGAAACTGGCGGCCCTCGTCATTCTTGGTCTCGCCGGGCTCAAGCCGGAGCCACCCACTGCGAAAGTCCACGTGGATCCACTGGCGGGTCAGGATCTCCGACTTCACACGCCAGCCCAGGATGTAGTCGACCTCGAAGACGACTCTGAGATCGGCCGGGAGGTGGGGGAGCACGGCATCGAATTCGCTCCGCTCGAAGAAACCGGTTCGCGCGTTGCGCTCCTGGAGCATGTCGATGTAGGGCCGGCGTACGACCCTGCCGACCTTCTCGCCAAGCCGGAACATGCGCTTGAGCGCGGCGAGCTCCCGGTTGATGGTGGCGTTCGCGGCCTGCTGCTCCTGTCGGTACCGAACATAGGCGAGGGTGCGCTCCGTCGAGATCGCTTGCGCGCGGCATCCCGAGAAGAATTCTCTGAGATGGTTGACGGCGTCCTCCATGCGGTCGAATGACTTGCGGCCATTGGCTCGGTATTCGTCCAACAGGAGGCTGGCCAGATCGTCGAAGCGCGTCTGATCGGCGTCGGGGACGTAGATGCCCTGACGTACTTCCGCCTTCCACTGCTCGAGCTTCTTGTTCGCCACCGTCCGTGAAGTCGTCTCAGAGGGCCGCTTCAAGGACTTGCCGCCGACCCAGAGCTTCATGGTCCAGGTCCGGCAGACCTTGAGCTGGCCCGTCTTCTTGTCGCGGTACTTCTCCCGGAAGAGGGAGCCAGAGCCACGTTCTCTCATGAACGGCTCCGCCGGTTGGCCGCGCCCGTGAGGGAATCGTCCAGTGGCCGATTCACGAGGTCATGGGACGAGATGCCTTTGGCGAGCGAGCAGGACTTCCACCACAGTCGGAGCATCGTGCGACTCCTTTCGATGGCTTTTCCAGGAGGGAGAAGCATAGGGACAACATGGCCTGTCGTCAAACCGGTGTTCTGTCTAGGAACCGCGCGAGCCGTCGCTCGCTGAACCGAACGATCTTGCGGGACAGACGTCGGACTCCCGGGATCTCATCGGCGTGATCCAGGAGCCATCGCTTGGTGACACCAAAACGCAAAGCGGCGGCGTCTGGCGTGAGCAACCGATCAGGTTCGGCATCCGCGCGATGGTTCTGTGCCCCAGCCTGCGTCATGGCCTGAGAGAAGGCCGCGTCCAGGTCGGCGGCGAGGTGACTGACCTGCCGGCGAAGATCGACGATGACGGGCACGGGCAGGCCGGTGAGGATGGTCGGATCCCGTTGCACCTCGGCTAACGAGGGCATCGGCACCGGCAGGCTGGTGGGCCGTGACGAATAGTGCACCCGCTTCCTCCGTTACCCGTCAGCTGCCCGTGGGTCCCCAAGCGTCATCATGATGATGGGCTCGGCGCGTCTGGGGACTCGGGCTGGGCCACATCACTGTTTGCCGGAGGGGCATCCGGATTCTGGCGGTCGGAAGCCGTGGCGCTCCCTGCGGTCGCCTTCGGAGATTTATGGCTAGCCCACCGGGAGTAGCGCGACGTCCGCCGATTGGGCCGCGGCCAGCCCGAGCCAAAGCCCACCCCCCGGACGAAACGGGGCGCCGTACTGGTGGTCTGGGCCGACGGAGGCGCCGACGAGGTCGGAGTAGTAGGGGTGCTGAGACGTGTCAGGATATCGGTAGCGAACGCCAGGAGCGGAGCCTTGAGCTTGGCCGCCCTGGCTTGAATCTCTGGACTGAGCGCTGCTGCTGCCGTAGCGCCGCCGACGAGCCCCGTGGCGCCCATGGCGAGGAGCTTCACCGTGGCCGGGATGCGCGGGGCGGGAGGTTGCGCCACAAACCAGGCAGCGAGAAAGTCCTCGGCAAGTTCGCGGATCTGGGCCCACTCCTCGTCACCTCGGAGCTGTTTCTGAAGCCGGTCTCGGAATTGATCACGGAGGGTGGACTGGATGTGTCGCCGTGTGAGGCTGCCTCGGGCGCCGACCATGCGCGTGGGCAGCACGTCGATTCTCCGCCGCAGATGTGTGAGGCCGAACTCAATCAGCTCGCCTTTCATTTCCCGCCGCTCGGTGTCCTCCTGAGCAGTCTGCACCTGACGCTTGGCGTGCTCGACCGCACTGGTGATGAGGGGTTCCACGTCGTCCAAGGGTGACGCCGGGCTACACATACTGAGCCCACGTTCCAGATCTGCCGCCAGCCGGAGTCGGATCGCTGCGGGTGTGTCAGCGGGAAGCTCTCGCTGGGCGCGTGCGATCATTTGTCCGAGCCACGCTCGTCGGGCCGCGGCGTCATTAGTGTCGGTGGTGCGTGCGGATGGCGTCTGTGCCAGCTCCGTCGGAGCGGCGCCCTGTGACTGCGCGAGAAGTCGGAGGAGTTCGGATCCGACAAATCGCCGCTGCCGGCCCGGCGTCCATGTGCACGCGATTTTGCCCCGGCGCTCGAGGTCGCGGAGCGTGGACGAGCTCACGCGCAGCAGCCGCGCAGCGGCACTGATGGGATAGACGTCCTCTGGGTCGATCGAATGTTTGTCCGACATCGCGGCTCCTCTCTCGATGGCGTTTACGCGCAAGAACGTGATGGCATCATCGCGCAGGAGGGCCGAAGAGTCCCGCCGTGCGACCGGCAACTCTCGGACGAGTTACCGGTATTTCGTGGGACTACCGAGGGAAGAGGTAGCGCTCGAGGGTGTCTGGCGTAGTCGTGAAGCGCCTAGCCAGCACAGCCATGGCGGCGTCTGCGGTAGCCCCGCGACGCCGGTACGGGAAGCCGAAGATGACATCGATTTCCTGCTCAGAGAACAGCGGGAAGCGGATCAGGAATGCCAGCCTGTATTTCGGATCTGTGGTGTCGACCTCGGCGGCGGCGGTCCGGACCTCGTCTATAAGGCGTTGGAGCTCTTGGTAACGTTTCTTTATGGCCGGCCGCTCGGACTTTGGGATATGAGTCCCCCCCGGGAAGATAGGGCGAAGGCCCAGATCGTCCAGCCGCTGATCCAGTTTGCGCTGGGCCCGGGCGCGTTCAGCGCCGCGCTTCGCCATGAGGCCGAGGACTTTTCCTCGGACCTCAGCCAGGATCAGCTGATCACGGTGCACACGCTCCTCATGCACCTGACGTCGACGCGCGTCGAGGTCCTGCTGCCACTTCCATTCCTCCTCGTCCGGGAGCCAGGTCGTGGGGAGGTTCAGGAAGCCGACGTGGACCCAGTCCGCCGCCAGAGTGGGTAGCGGCTCCAGAGCTCCTGATAGTACCGGTCCCAGTGCGGCGGGTGGAAATCTAGAAGCTCAAGCAGTTCGGCTGCGTCAGCGCGATCGCGCAGCATAGCAGGGCCATCGTGCCAACAATGAGGTACGGTTGCAAATGTCGGCTCTCGAAGGCTGTTTAGAGTATCTGATTCTGTAGCGATCGCCTGCATGGGAAGCTACAAACCCTGCAGATTGGCCTGCAACGTTTATAGGGAATCGCCAGGTAGAAGACTACAAATCGTGTGTCTGCAGCTTTGTAATTAGAGTTCGCGGGCTGGGATCCGACCAGGGTCCTGGTAATCGAGTTGGATCGTTGCGGGGGCCCGCAACCACCGAAATCGACTCTCCTCACCTTTGAGGTGGACGTCATCTGAATCGCTGAGTCCATCTCGTCGTGTCCCAGACCCCTCCCACTGACGTCACTGCGTGGGAATTCGCTGGGAGTCAATGTGGGAATACAGTGGGAATGTGGGAATCGGACCGGCCTTCTCCTGCAAATACTGGGGTTTCTTCCGGCTCTGTCAGAGGAACCCACCATAAACGGAGACGATAAGGGGCGCCCGCGTGGCTTTCACGTAGAGCCACTTCCAGCGGGGAGTTGAGCGACGATCTAACCTGCCAGACCGCCTCGAATGCCGACGAAACAGCAGATCGAGAACGCCGCCCCGCATCGCGTGGTCTCTACTTGCCGGCGAGCAGCCCACGACCGGCACCAGCCGTCATCGACGCATGCGCCCGCGGCTGTTGACGATCCACGGAGCCACCGGGTCGTCCTTCTGGGGGATGCAGGGCCGTAAAGGCATCCAGGCCGGCAACGACTGCTAGCGCCAGCATGAGACATACGAAACTCATCACGAGTAATCTTGCCATGGCTGAGCCTCTTCTTCGCCGTGTGATCCACCGATGCAAACACCACCGCCGACAACACATTGCGGCTGCAAGAGGTAGACGAGGGAGTGGTCATGAATTGGCGGAGAGCTTGATGGCCAGTTGCGTCAGCTCAGGAAGGTCGACATCAGAGATCAGGGCATATCCCTGCTCGCCCTGGCGCCAGAGGATGACGTGGAACCCCCGGTCCTCGGACACGGAGGCTCTGACAGCACCCACCGGTGCGAGACCACGCGTGGACCACGATAGTCCCCGTGCGGGGAACACGATGAGTGAGATCGCGTGCAGTCGCCGATGAAAGACGAAGACTGCAGCTTTCCGATCGAGGAAGTATCCGATCGCGCCGCCTGCCAGCGGGAACTCCTGATCGCCGAGGAAGCGGACGACCGGGGCGAAGTCGAGGCGCCCCTCATACCACGGCTTGACGTGATGCATGTTGCCACTTTCTATGTCGAGCGGATGCTGGCTCGAAAGGAGGCGCAAGTGGTCGGTGACCGCCTCGGTCACCATGCTGGTCGACCGGTCGCTCTGGAACGGCCCGATCTGCCCGTAGTAGATGGGGACCGCGATCAGCAGCACGGTCGCCGTTGCCAGGGCCGGGACGGACAGCCTCCATCGAGCCCACCACGAGGGCGGGGGCGGAGAAGGTCGAGGCCACTGCGCGGCGAGCCGCCGCTTGAGCCCGAGAGGGGCAGCGTGCTGGGGCAGTCGGCGCTCCAGAGTCTCGGTCAGCAGCGCGTCGGCCACCACCTCATGGGCGCATGCCGGGCAGCCCTGGAGATGGACGCGGATATCGTTCTGATGCCGCGTGGAGAGCTGTCCCCGCTGGTAGTGGAGAAGCTCGGGTCGCACGTCGTCGCAGTTCATCGGCTGTCTCTCGTCGCGTAGTTCCTACAACGCATCCGGATCGCTCCAAGCACCATGTGTGCACCAAGAGCACCTCGACGTGAATAGGGTCCCTCGCCGAATCCTGGTTCCTCGGCCGCGTGGTCCTCTCACCGTTGCTAACGCACTGTTGCCCGTTTCGTTCCCCGCTGACGCTCGCGGTGACGATCGGAACGCTCTCGTGATTTGTGCGTTGGCGGAGGTAGACGCATCAGCAGTCAGCCACGTGAGGCAGGAGGGAGATGACGCCATGCACAGACGCACGGTTGTCGAAGGCGTGATGGGAGGCACGATCGGTGCCGTTGCGATAGCCGTCTGGTTTCTTTGCATTGACGTGTCGATGGGGCAGCCCTTTCGGACGCCCGCCCTGTTGGGTGCGACGTTGTTCGAAGGGCTCAGAGATCCGACTGCGCTGCACCCCACAGCCCGGGTGGTTCTCGAGTACACCCTCGTCCATTGGGTGGCCTTTGTGGCCTTCGGGCTCGTGGCGGCCGGCCTGCTGGCCGCAGCGGATCGAGATCCCCGCCTGCTCTTCGTCGTGTTCATGTTGTTTTGCTGCTTCGAGGTATTCGCGCTGGGGCTGATCTCGGTCCTCGCCGAGTGGCTCTTCGGAGTCCTGGCCTGGTGGACCCTGATCCTGGCCAACCTCCTGGCCGGGCTGATCATGCTGGGCGTGAGGTGGAGAGCGTCGTCTTTCGCACTCTGAACGCTCTGCTTGCGCATTCGTTCCCAGATTTTTTTTGTGAAGCCCTGGAACGGCCCGTGAGGCGAGGCGTTCTCGCCAGTGAGCAACGACATGGTCAGGAAAGGAGAACAGGAACATGAATGGCAACCATCGATTGATTCGCGTGAGATGGCTCTGGCGCTTGGCCGTCCTGGGGACGGCGACGTTCGGCGCGCTCGCCGTGGCCGCCTGGGCTCCGGCGGGGCAATCGGGTCCTGGCACGGCCGCGGGCATTGCTCCACCGGTGGCGGTCGCTGCGCAAACCGGACCCCGCATCGAGATCACGAAGCACAAGTTCAGCCGCCCAACGCTCACCGTGCCGGCCGGAACGACCGTCACCTGGCTGAACCGGGACGAGGATCTCCATACGGTGGTCTCGACGACACTGGCCTTCAAATCGGCCGGTCTGGAGACCGACGAGGCCTATTCGTACACGTTCACGAAGCCCGGGGTCTACGAGTACTTCTGCACGCTCCATCCCTTGATGACCGGCAAGGTCATCGTGAA
>WNFP01005030.1_pt1 | contig 12861 bp, 11 predicted proteins | sample 5400201 | NCBI WGS metagenome assembly WNFP01 (sample SAMN13153355, study PRJNA577476) | soil metagenome | isolation source: 115 cm saprolite under Madrone tree | place: USA:California | collected 2016-06-14
GGGTTGGTGAAGAAATAATTCACATCCGCAACGTGCAGCAATCCCTCCCGGAAACTGCGTTGCTCCGGGTTCGGCTTGAACTCGTACTTGTCCTCGGGGAAGTCCTCCGCCATGGCCGTCAGCTTCCGCCCGATGTCGTTCCATTGCTCCAAAACCGCCTGTGTCGGACTCACCGCCGCCTTCGGTGGCTCCTTCTTCTTTGCCGCATCCTGGGCCCCTGCCGGAAGCACGGCCAACCCAGCCCCCAGCACCAGACTCGCCAGCACATTCCACTTCGTCATAAGTTTTCTCCTCCGTTTCGCCCGGAAACCGGACGTTCTCTCCTTCAGACGCACCACTCTCCCAGGCGTTTCCCCCAGTTTGCCTTGGTTTGCCGTATACGGCCCTCCGCGGGGGTTCATCTTACGCAGTAAAATCGCCCCCGTCATGCAAATTCCCAAGCCCCGCATGCTAAACTTGTACTTTAGGTTTGGGGGCGCCATCACCGTGAACTGGGGCTTTCTGCTGCTGCGCATTGCCATCGCTTTAGGTATCCTGACGCTGCTTTATCTCTCGCAGCGATTCTGGTACCGCGCCCTCTGGCGCGTCACTTCGCTTTGGGGTCGGGCACTCCTCCGAGTTGGAGTCCGGCTGGCCTACATTGTTCTTCTCCTGCTGGTAGTCGCTACCATGGCACAAGGTCTGGTCTTTGGTCGCGGAGCCTTCACCCGCCAAAGCTCCGTGATGACCGTTGTCACCGGCCTCTGGTTTTTCTGCGCGATCTTTGCCTATCTCGCGGTCAAGGCGGTTCACGGGCTGGAACGCCTCTGGCGATGGCTGCACGCCACAACCGCCAAGAGAGCCGTCACCCGGCAATCTACCGCGCAGTCCAACTCCACTCCTGTAGAGACCGTCGCTGACCCGGGCCGCCGCTACTTTTTCCGCGCTGCCACTGCTGCCGCCGGCGCCGCTCCATTCCTTGGCGCTATGTACGGTTTCGCTGCGGAGCGCCTGAACTACCAGGTCCGCCGCGTCGAAATTCCCTTGCCCAATCTGCCGTCCGCTCTCGACGGCATCCGGATCGTGCAAATCAGCGACATTCACCTCAGCAGCTACATGTCCCGCACGCAGGTGCGCCGCGCCGTGGACATGGCCAATGAACTCGGCGCTGATCTCGCCGTTGTCACCGGTGATCTCATCACCGGGAGCGGCGATTCGATCGCCGATTGCGTGGACGAGATTCGCCATCTCCACGCCCCGCTGGGGATCTGGGGTTGCAACGGCAACCACGAAATCTACGCGCGCGCGGAAGACGAGGCGGCTTATCTATATGCCCAGGCAGGCATGAAACTGCTCCGCCACGAAAACGCTCAGATTACTTTCAAGGATGCCTCCTTCAATCTCCTCGGCGTGGATTACCAGCGCGAACGCACTCCCCGCGGCCAGCGGCAGCAGACTCTCGCCGGTGTCGAGGCACTCCTCCGCCGCGATATGCCCAACATCCTTCTCTCGCACAATCCCAATACCTTCAATCGCGCCGCCGAACTCGGCATCGAGCTTTCTCTCGCCGGTCACACCCATGGAGGACAGATCCAGGTCGAGATCCTCGACCATCGCCTGAGTCCCGCGCGCTTTATCACCGACTACATCGCCGGCCTCTACCGGCGCCCGCTCTTTGCGCCTGCTCCCAATGAACGCGCTGCTTCGAACGCTTCCGCCACCCGGGCTTTTAGTCCCTCGCTCCTGCCATCGTCTCCCATGGCCCATATCTACGTGAATCGTGGCCTGGGAACGGTCGGCGCCCCAATACGCCTCGGCGTCCCTCCCGAAATCAGCTTGATCGTCCTCCGCGCGGCTTAAACAGCTCTCCCGCCGCCGCACCGGAATCGCCTCTGCCGCCATTCGAATCGGGGAATAAATCCCTCCAATGTTCGGTATGTAATCCGGTGCGTTGATTCAGATTTTTGGACCTTGACCATTTGCGTCATACGTCATTTTCTGCAAGTTCCTTGCTCTCAATCGCCGCAATTCCAGAATCCCTGTCTAACCTTGGAATTCGGTTTGCATCAAATACGTCGGAGTCCAGACGGCGGAAGTTCGTCTGCGAACACTGGGACGTGTTTCGCGTCGAAAATCTCGCTTTGGAAGGATTCTCAAATGTTGTCCACAAGTAAGTCCTGGAAGTTTCTTCCAGTAGTGGCTCTTTCGCTTTTCTTGCTCCCTGCAGTTACGCAAGCGCAACACTACAAACAAACGAACCTCGTCTCCGACATCGCCAGTTTGGCTCCGACCTTCGACCCCAACCTCAAGAACCCTTGGGGCCTCACCCGCTCCTCCACTACCCCTACCCGTCCTGGGAGCCCCTTCTGGGTCGCCAACAACAATTCCGGCACGTCCACCCTCTACACGGGCACGGGCGCCATCATTCCAATCAACGGAACTGGTACCGTCACCGTTCCGCCTCCGAAAGGCTCACCGGCGGGAACCCTCTCGACTCCAACGGGCGTCGTGTTCAACGGCAGCCCCACTGATTTTCTGATTGCTCCCGGCAAATCGGCTGCCTTCATTTTTGCAACCGAAGATGGAAGAAGATGCTTTCGAAGCCGAGGGCGTTCCGCGCGGCTTCGCGCCCTTCAACGTGCAGAACATCGGTGGAACCCTCTTCGTTACCTACGCCAAACAGGATGCGCCAAGACACGATCCCGTCGGCGGTGATGGCCTCGGCTTCGTCGAGTTGTTCACGCCAAGCGGCAAGCACATCGGCCACCTCGAGCACGGCGACTGGTTCAACGCGCCCTGGGGTGTCGTGTGGACCACTCGCGATTTTGGCGAGTTCAGCAACGCCATTCTCGTCGGCAATTTCCGGAGCGGCTGGATTGCCGCGTTCAACGGCTTCACCCACAAATTCATCGGCTTCGTAAAGAATCCCGACGATTCGCTCGTATTCATTGATGGTCTTTGGTCGCTCACCTTCGGCAACGATGCGGGCGCCGGGTCAGCCAACACTCTGTTCTTCACCGCCGGAATCAACAATGAAACCGACGGCCTCTTCGGTACCATCACGCCTGTTGACGGCCTCGACGGCGACGAAGAATAACTCGCTCAGTTCCACAAAAGAAGAAAGTCAGATACGGAGACGGCAGCCTCGCCTTATTCGCTGCCGTCTTCTTTTTTGCTCGTCTCATTGTTCTTCAACCGCTCCTCAATGCTAGAATCTTTTCGCGCCATTCCCTGTCCATGCAGGAGAAAAATTTCTGGGCGACGACTGTCGATTCGCCGGCCATCGTTGCCTCTCCCAATCTCGCCGACTCCGTTGATGTAGCTGTCGTTGGCGGCGGCTACTGCGGTCTCTCCGCCGCGCGCACGCTCGCGAGACGCGGCGTGAAAGTTGCCGTGCTGGAAGCCGAAACATTTGGCTGGGGCGCCAGCTCGCGGAACGGCGGCATGGTCCTCACCGGCATGAAATTACCCGTGCCCACATTGATCAAGCGCTACGGCAGGGAAGCCGTGCGCAAAATGTACGCCGCCTCGCTCGACTCCATCGATTGCGTCGAGCAGATTGTCCGCGAAGAAAACATCGACTGTAACTTCTCGCGTTGCGGCCATCTGGAAGTGGCGTGCAAGCAAACGCACTTCGATGGCTACGAAGAATCTGCCGCGCTCGTCAAGCGCGAATTCAATCATGAATTGCGCATCATTCCGAAAAGCGAGCTGCGCACGGAAATCGGCTCGGACATTTATTACGGCGGCATGGTGGACGAAACCAGCGCGGGCCTGAATCCCGCGCGTTACGTTGCCGGCCTCGCGCATGCCGCGCAGCGCGCCGGCGCTTGCCTTTACGATCACACGCGCGTCACATCTGTCGAGCTAGAGAGAAATAACAATGTGCGCAAATTCCGCGTGCATACTTCCAAAGGCGCCATCTCCGCGCGCGAGGTGATTCTCGCCAGCGGCGCGTACACGACCGATGCGACTCCCGAGCTCCGCAAAAAAATCATTCCCATCGGCTCGTACATTATCGCGACGGAAACTCTGCCCCCCGATCTCGCCCGCGAACTCAGCCCGCGCAACCGCATGATCTACGACTCGAAACATTTTCTTTACTACTACCGCCTCACGCCGGACAAGCGCATGCTCTTCGGGGGGCGCGCGGCCTTTTTTCCGGAAACCGAAAACACCGTGCGCCAGAGCGCGGAAATTCTTCGCCGCGGCATGGCCGGCGTCTACCCGCAACTGCGCGACGCCAAGGTCGAATTCGTTTGGGGCGGCACGCTCGATTTCACACTCGACGTGATGCCGCACGCGGGAAAAATTGACGGCATGTACTTCGCCACGGGCTTTGCGGGCCACGGCGTGGCCGCCGCCACCTGGTTCGGCGCGAAACTCGCCGGCCTCATCTGCGGCGATCCCAACGACATTCCCTTCGATGGAATACCGTTTCGTGGTGCCCCACTTGGCCTGCGCAGCGGCAACACCTGGGCGCTTCCTCTCGCCGGCGCGTGGTACCGCATCCTCGATTTCTTCACGTAGCGCGGTCCTCACTGCTCAGTTGTCAGTCCTCATCTAAGCTAAAGGAACTAGTCATCTTCAACTCTTTTTTTCCCACTGAAAACTGAGAGCTGATAACTGACAACTGACAACTTTTTCTTACCTGGTTACCTGCTTACTTCGTCCCTTCATCATCGTTAGTCCGCCATACATCACCGGTCCCAGCAGCACCGGCACCGGCCCCCACTTCCGCGCGAACGGATCGCTTGCCACGAGCGCGACCACGCTCATCACGAGCGGCGCAACGATCACGTAGAGAAGTCCGGCGCGGCCCCAGGGGATGCGGAAAGGCCGCGGCAAATCCGGCTGCGTCTTGCGCAACTGCCAGGAGGAAAGCACCGTCAGAATCGTTACGCCAATGCGCAACCACACGTAGATGGTCAGAAGTTGCACCATGGTCTTCTGCGCCAGCAGCGCGTAGATGATCGAAGACACGATGATGGCGATGCACGGCGTGCCATAGCGCGGATGGCGCGCCGAAAACGTCGCGGGAAGATAGCCGTCCTCCGCCATAGTGGAAGGCATGCGCGTGCTGGTAAGCACTGTGGCGTTCAGCAGCGAAAGATTGGTGATCATCGCCGCGATGGTCATCGCAAAACCCAGCCAGGGCCCGCCGATCAGCCGCGCGGCATCGGAAAAATATCCGGTGTGCCACTTCTGCCAATCGCCCAGCGCCGCCAAAGAAAACATCGTCGGTAGAAAGTATGTCGCCATCGAAAGCGGCACCACGATCGCCAGCGCAATCGGATAGTTCCGCTGCGGATTCTCCACTTCCTCCGCCACGCTGGACACTTGCTCGTAGCCGGAGTAAAGCCACAACCCCAGCGCCAGCCCCGCGCCGAAAACCTGGAACGGCGGAACATGCGGTGGCACCAGCGGCAAAAACGGATTGTGGTGCCACTTTGCCGCGGCGATCGCGCACAGCGCCGCGACCACCAGCAGCACGAAAATCGACATCACTGTGGACGCCGCGCCGACCATCTGGATGCCGCGCACGTTGATCCACCCAACCACGGCGATGACGAGCACGCTCACCATGTGGTGCTTCCATCCCACAATCGCCGGGAAGTAGAAACTCAGGTAATCGGTAGCCAATACGGCATACGCGGCCGCCAGCAGAAACGAGGCGCTCCAGTTCCACCATCCCGCCTGAAATCCCCAGAAGTCGCCGAAGGCCGCGCGCACCCAGCGGTAGAATCCGCCCTCGACGGGAATCGCAGTGGTCAGCTCCGCCGCGACCAGCGAAACGGGAATGCACCAGAAAAACGGAATGACAGGTGATACAGCAGCGTTAGCCCCGGCCCGCTCGTCGTCACCATGTCTTCGAGCCCAAACGGCCCGCCCGTCGCGTACGCGTACATCACAAAGACGAACGGAAGCAACGCGGCTTTGCGCACTACCGTGCGCACAGCGTTGGATTTGCTCGTGTTGGTGGTAATGTTTGTTGGCCTCACTTGCATCCAGACGGCGGATTTGTTCAGCAGAGAGTAGCGCATTTGCGCCCGTCGGTGGGTAGAGAGTGGTGAGGGAGCAGGATGGGAGGGTATACATTTGAACGGTCGCGTGGAGGAGTGAATGGTGCTGGCGGAATAAGTGTAGGAGCGACAGGGTTTGGGGCTGATGGCCCGAGAAATGCCATCAGCGAGCGAGACGAGGGTCGAAGAGGAAGGGAACAGGCTTGCCAAGGCGGAGTTTGGGGAAACGGGGATGGGCGGGATTGAGGAGAAAGTTGAATTCGGAGGGGATGACGACGCTGGGGACCTGGAGGACGGGAGAGGCGGCGCGAGCGAGCCAGGCATCGCCGATGGCGCGAGTGCTTCGCGGGGCAGGATAGGCGCGCCAGTTCTCCGGAAGAGAGGATGGGGAGAGGCGCTCGATGAGGTGCGGCGGGATGGTGACGGGGATGGCGAGATAGTGGCGGAGGAGTCTTTCGGAATCGAGATGGACAAGAATCTCGAGGGCGGCAAGCGACTGGGATTGCGCGGTGTAGACGACATGGCGGCCGGGGGAGTTCCAGCGGCCGCCAAAGTGGCCCGCGCCTTCCCCGGTGAAGGCGATCTTGGCGAATCGGCGGTGGACGATTCGCCAGGCGACAATGTTCATAGGAAGGCGACCGCGCTCACGGGAAGACGCCGTGCTCGAGCTGGCCGATGAGAGTTTCGACGTCGCGAGCACCGACTTCGGTGGCGGAGTAGGCGAGCGGCGTGGAACCGGCTAACGTTCGGCGCGGAGTGCGGAGCCAGGCGAGAGCTTCGGCTACTTCACCATCGAACAAGCCGACGGCGAGTTCAAAAACCCGGGAGACGCGCAGCAAACGCTCGGATTCCGCGGGGGCCAACCTGCCGGAAGCTTTGCGGCGGGCCAAGGTGCGCGGGGGTATCTCAACGAGGTCGGCGATTTCGCTGACGGAGATGCCGCTTTCGGAGGAAAGAAATTCAAGCGCGCGAAAGGCAAGGCCTCTGCGCAGCTCGCGGATGAGATGGGGCGTGGAGGTCGCAGCCAGGCCGAGACTTGAGCCGGCGGCCCTGTTGCTGGGCGAACTGGCGGTCGCCGAAGTTCCCTGTTTGCGCGCAAAGCGACTTTCCATAGAACTAGACTAAATCCCTATTGCCAATGTGTCAAACTATTTCTGCCAAATGGCACACTGGAAGATACAAGGACTTGCACGACTGAACGCGCGCCCTCCTATTTCGGCGCGGGCTCGGTGCGGAGACGGGCTATGACTAGGCGGATTTCTTCGTAGGGGATTTCGGGCGGGAGAGCTTCCTTGAGGGGCTTGAGGCGGTCCGTTCCCAATTGGCGGCAGGCGGCGCTGATCTGGTTGTAGCGCTCGGCGGGTAGCCAAGCGAGCTGATACTCCACGTCGCCTCGTTCGACCAGCTTCGCCACCATTTCTATGACGGCTTGTACCCGACGTCCGCGAATCTGCGCGATTTCTTCGAAGGTGCGGCTTTCTTCGAGCAGGCGCTGGGTTTCTTTCGCGGGGGAGGAGACTTTTGCCATACCTTCGTTCTTGGCGCGAGCGCCTTCGCGGAAGCGGCGCAATGCGTCCAGAATTTCCTTGCCGTACATTTCGACTTTTTTGTCGCCAAAGCCGGAGACGCGGCGAAGTTCCAGCAAGGTCCTTGGTTTCACCGCGCACAGATCCATGAGAGCGGAATCGTGCAAGACGACGAAAGCTGCAACTTCTCTTTCTCTTGCGATAGTGCGCCGCCACTCGCGAAGGTACTCTTTCAACTCGATGTCGGCGGAGACCGTTAGGGTCGCCGCCGCGGGACGTGGCTCGACGGGCCGTGGTGCGGCGGCGTGCGTGGTCCCCGTCGTGCGCGGGGCGCTGCGCTTTCTTCGCGGCGATCGCAGCTCGATTTCCAGCCAGTCCGGCGTGGCCGCACAGGAATCGCAATTGCCGCAGGACTCCCACTTGGGAGATTCGCCAAAATGGCGGCAGACGTGACGCTGGCGGCACTCTTTCGATTGCACGAAACGCTCGACTTCGTGATAACGCTGCCAGGCGCGTTCTTTTTCCGCAGGGTCTTCAATTTTGCCGATGAAGTAGGCGTGCAAGCCCGTGTCTTTTTTTTGCCAGAACAAAAAACAATCGGCCGGGAGCGCGTCGCGCCCTGCGCGGCCCGCTTCCTGGTAGAACTGCTCGACGCTCTTTGGAAGCGAAAGATGAATCACCGCGCGCACGGCCGCTTTATTAATGCCCAAACCGAAGGCCATGGTTCCCACCATGACGCGCACTTCATCGGCCATCCATTTTTCCTGGTTCTCGCGCCGCGCGGCGCTTTCCATCTGGCCGTGATAGCCGATGGCGGCAATGCCGTTTTCCTCGAGGAAATCGACAGTGTCACCAACGCGCGCGATCGTGGGAGCGTAGACGATCACGCTTCCGTCCGAGACTTGCCTGACGGCGCGCAGCAGCAATTCATTTTGCGTTCTGGCGTCACATTGGCGAACGATGTAGCGCAGATTGGGGCGGCGAAAGCTGGCAATGTGCTTGTAGGGGTCGCGCAGGCGGAGCTGCTCGATGATGTCGTGGCGCACGCGTTGGGTAGCGCTGGCGGTGAAGGCGGCGATGGGGCGGTCAGGAAAGAGTTCGCGGAGGCGGCTGAGCTGGCGATACTCGGGCCGGAATTCATGCCCCCACTCGGAAATACAATGGGCTTCGTCGATGGCGAAGAAGGAGATGGGGAGGCGCTTCAGCCAGTCCACGGTGCCGCTGAACGCGATGCGCTCCGGCGACAAATAGAGCAACTGGTATTTGCCGGTGGCCGCGCGCTGGAGGATGTGGGAGCGCTCTTCGGGGGGAGTGGCGGCGTTCAAACAGGCGGCGGAAATTCCCATTTGCAGGAGTTGCGCTACCTGGTCCTGCATCAAGGCGATCAACGGGGAGATGACGACCGCGGTGGTGGCGTTGAGGACGGCGGGTAATTGATAGCAGAGCGACTTGCCGCCACCTGTGGGCATGACGACGCAGGCGTCGCGTCCCGCGGCGATGCTCCTGACGATGCTCTCCTGGCCGGGGCGGAACGATTCATAGCCCCAATAGCGGTGTAATGCCTCGGAAAAGCGTTCAGGCGCCAGAGTTGCAATCATTCTCTCTCTCGTCCGCGGTCACGACCGCGCGGTGTGCCAGCAAGGCGCACGATGCGGGCTGCAATTTTCGCTTTTGTTTCTCCATATGTCAAATACAATTTCGGATACGCGGGGAATTGTGATGATCGAAGCATCTCAACGGGGGAGGGTGCAAGGATCGTCAGAGATTCATGCGCCTCTCTCACAGTGAGGAGAAGACGGACCACGTTTGGCGTGGCACGAAATGGCAGCTTGCGCGCGGCGCCTGGGTGTGTGGGACGCAGCGACGCCGCTGCATGTCCGCATCGCGAAGTTGCCGCGGTCATTCGCAGGTGCCATAATTCCACTTTGAACTGCAGGAATGCGGGCGGGGATATCTGTCACCCGTCGCGAATCATTTGCGGCCAGTACTGAGGGGGTTCTATGGGACTGCGCGATAGCTGGATTGAGAAGAGAGAAGCGGCCGCTGCCGGGGCGAACGGTAACAGGAACGTTTCCCAGATGCATCTGGCGCGGCAGGGCGTGATCACGGAAGAGATGGAGTACATTGCGAAGCGCGAGAAGTTGGAAGCGGAACTGATCCGCAGCGAAGTGGCGCGCGGGCGCTGCATCATTCCCGCCAACATCCATCACCGCAACCTGGAGCCGATGGCCATCGGCATCGCTACGAAGTGCAAGATCAATGCGAACATCGGGAACTCCTCCACCACCTCGAATATCGACGAGGAGCTGAAGAAGCTGCATCACGCGGTGCACTATGGGGCGGACACCGTCATGGATCTTTCCACCGGCGGAGATATTCCCGTGATTCGCAAGGCGATCATTGATGCCTCGCCGGTGCCAGTGGGCACGGTGCCGGTATATGAAGCAATCTCTCGGGTGCGGCGGCCGGAGGATTTGACGTTCGAATTGATGCGCGAAGTGATTGAAGAGCAGGCCGAGCAGGGCGTGGATTACATGACGATTCACGCGGGCGTGCTGCGCGAGCATGTGCCGCTGGTGCGCAAGCGGATTACGGGAATTGTGAGCCGCGGCGGTTCGCTAATGGCGCACTGGATGGAGCATCACAAGAAGCAGAATTTCCTGTACGAGAATATCGAGGAGATCTGCAAGATTTTCAAGGAGCACGACGTGAGTTTTTCGTTTGGCGACGGGCTGCGGCCGGGGTGCATCGCGGACGCCAGCGACGAAGCACAGTTTGCGGAGCTGAAGGTGCTGGGCGAGCTGACCACGAAGGCCTGGGAGCACGACGTGCAGGTGATGATTGAAGGGCCGGGGCACGTGCCGCTGGACAAGATTAAAGAGCAGGTCGACAAGGAAATGGAATGGTGCCACGAGGCGCCGTTCTATACGCTTGGGCCGCTGGTGATTGATATCGCGCCGGGGTACGACCACATTACCAGCGCGATCGGGGCGGCGATGATCGGCTGGCACGGCGCGTCGATGCTGTGCTACGTCACGCCGAAAGAGCACCTGGGGTTGCCAAATGCGGAAGACGTGAAGCAGGGCGTGATCGCGTACAAGATTGCGGCGCACGCTGCGGACGTGGCGCGGCACCGGCCAGGCGCGCGGGATCGTGACGACGCGCTCTCGTACGCGAGGTTCCTGTTTGACTGGAACAAGCAATTCGAACTTTCGCTCGATCCGTCGACGGCCAAGGCGATGCACGATGAAAACCTGCCCGACGACTTCTACAAAGAAGCCAAGTTCTGCTCGATGTGCGGGCCGAAATTCTGCTCGATGAACATCACGCAATTGGCGGACGCGGAAGGCGGGCACGACCAGGCGGAGCGGAAACAGAAATTCGTGGAGTTGCTGGCAAAAGTCCAGAACGCCTAGTTTTTCAACGAATGCCTGAGATCACTTCCAACGATTCCCTGCGCGAGGAGTTTAACCGCTGGGCGGAGGCGGGGCGGGGCGAGGGGATGGAGCAGGATCACCTGCCCATCACGCTGCCGGTGCTGGAAAAGATGCGGCTTGCGCCAACGGACAACGTCCTGGACGTCGGCTGCGGGACGGGCTGGCTGTCGCGGCGGCTGGCGAAATTGGCGCCCGAGGGCCGCGTGGTGGGGATGGACATTTCGGACGAGATGATACGCCACGCGCGGCGCGCCAGCGTGGACTTCGACAATTTGATGTTCGTTGCAGGAGAAGTTGCCCAAATCCCCTGGCAGCCAAATTTCTTTTCGCGCGCGATTTCCGTGGAATCTTCGTATTACTGGCCCGACCCTGCCGCGGGCATCAAAGATATTTTTCGGGTTATCGGCGATGGCGGCTCGGCGTGGATCTTGATCAACTACTACCGTGACAATCCGCACTGCCACCAGTGGGGAAGTCTCCTCGCCGTGCCCACGCATCTTTTTTCCGCCGACGAATGGGGCCAGTTATTCCGTGAAGCGGGATTCACGAACGTAACACACGAGCGCATCGTTGATCGATCTCCGTCGCCGGAAGTCTATACGGGCCGGTGGTTCCGCGACGCGGAACAACTGCGCGCTTTTAAGAAGGAAGGCGCCTTGCTCCTATCCGGAACCAAGTAAGAAGCCCAGGTTGCCGTTTCCGAACCCCAAAGCGCGGATTCACGTCTTGCCCGGGAAACAGATGCTAAAATGTATGTCAGTTTCCCTCTCCTGCTGAGTGAATGAGACCTAGCACACCGGAAAGATTTTGTTTGTGAGATGCGCATGAATGATGCCGTGCAGAAATTGCAGGTTCTCGTGGTGGATGATTCACCCGTTTCCCGGAAACTACTGGAGCATGCGCTTTCCGCCGAACCTTACGCCCTTTTGTTTGCGAAGAACGGCGAAGAAGCGCTGAGACTCTTCAGCGAAAACAAGCCTGCCCTGGTCATCACTGACTGGATGCTGCCTGACTTATCCGGTCCCGAGCTCTGCGAACGAATCCGCACCGATGGGCGCAGCTCGTACACCTACATCATTTTGCTCACGAGCATGACCGAAAAAGACAGTGTCGTGGAGGGATTGGCCGCCGGCGCGGACGACTACCTCACCAAACCCTTTGATTCCAGTGAGCTGCGGGCCCGTATCGGAGTGGGGCGACGGATCATTGACCTGCACCGCGAAATCGACGCCAAGAACAAGTTGCTCATGGAGATGGCTAACACCGATCCGCTCACGGGCTTGCCAAACCGGCGCGCGATCGAAGAATGGGCCGGGCGGCAACTGCGGGGCGCGGCGCGTCACGGATTTCCTTTTTGGGTTGTGCATACCGATGTGGATTGTTTCAAAGACATCAACGACGGCTATGGTCACGATGCTGGCGACCTGGTTCTGAGGAAATTCGCGGAAATTCTGAAGAACTTTACGCGGGCATCGGATATCAGTGGCCGGATGGGTGGCGATGAGTTTTTGCTGGTGCTAACGCATGTGGATGAAAAAAACATTCAACTGACAGTGGACCGTTTGTGTAATCAGCTTGCCTCCGAGAAGTTTTCATTTGGCGGCACCATTGTTTCGGTGACGGCCAGCTTCGGGATCGCCGGATTCCAAGGCAAAGAGCCTCCTGAATTTTCCCTGCTGGTGCGGCAGGCAGACAAGGCGCTCTACCGCGCGAAGCGTGCCGGCCGCAATCAGATCAAGATCGAAGTGCACTGATTCTTCCGGCTCCGGACTTCCCTCCTTCCTCTGATTCTGGTGACATTCCGAGAACTGTGGTATGAGTGGCCTGAGGCGGATCGCTCGCGATGACAGATCGCTCGACACAGATGGCCTTGATCGGGGCGGGTCCGGTGGGCCT
>WNFP01005611.1_pt1 | contig 12859 bp, 10 predicted proteins | sample 5400201 | NCBI WGS metagenome assembly WNFP01 (sample SAMN13153355, study PRJNA577476) | soil metagenome | isolation source: 115 cm saprolite under Madrone tree | place: USA:California | collected 2016-06-14
TCGCCCATCTCGTGTTTGTGCTGTTCCGGCTCTTGCGCTTTCGGCATAAGCGGGACCAGAAACATGGTGAGAGATACTCCGAGAAAAAATCTGCTGGGCTTCATAACAGCTTCCTTGCAAAGACGCCGACCTTGATAGACCAGAGGGGACCTCACTCATCATCCGCACTACTCGCCCACCAGAGTTCGGTCGCCGGCAGCGAACTGAAATCCGTCTCGATCGCGGCGGTGCCTGGCGCCGATTGGTAAACAATCTCTCCACCAATCACCGTCATCAGGCAGTGCGTCTTCAGAATGTCCAGCTCGGGAATCTTCATGATGTCGGCGGACAGCACTGTCAGGTCGGCCAGCTTTCCCACTTCAATAGTGCCGCGCAGGTTTTCTTCAAATGCTGAATATGCCGGCCAGATAGTCAGCATCTTCAGCGCCTGCTCTCGCGGCAGAGCCTCTTCCGGATGCCAGCCTTCACCGGACCATCCCTTAATATCTTTGCGCGCGACGGCTGCATAGAACTCGATCATCGGTTCGCCGCGTTCCACCGGCGCGTCGGAACCTCCCGGAACGATTACGCCTGACTTAACAAAACTGTTCCAGGCATAGGCGCCCTCCAGCCGCTTGATGCCCAGGCGTGCGGGCGCAAAATGCAAATCACCGATCGCATGCGACGCCTGCATGGAAGGAATGATCCCCAGTTTCTTGAACCGGGGAATGTCTAACGGATTCACAATCTGCGAGTGCTCGACGCGCCAGCGTGGATCGGCGATCTTGCGCTGATCAGCTGGAACAGCTTTCAAAGCTTTCTCGTACTGGTCGAGAATAAACCGATTACCCCGGTCGCCGATGGCATGCGTTTCACACTGAATGCCCTGGCGCAGAGCTTCCTCGAGCACCGGCAGCAGATCTTCTTCCTTAATGGTCAGGAAGCCGTCCGTGTTGGGGGCGTCTGCATAGGGTTCAAGCAGTGCCGCACTTCGCGAACCCAGTGATCCGTCCGCATAAAACTTGAGTGCACGCACGGTCAGACGATTGCCGAACGCGCCAATGATCGGTCCTTCAGTCAAAAGTCTTTGAGCTTCTTTTCCGGGCGCCGAAAGAACTTTGTAGATGCGCAGCTTGATCTTTCCTTCGCCATAAAGCTTCCGATAGATCTCAATGTCCTGATAGTCTCCTCCAGGATTCTGAACCTGGGTCCAGCCGAGACCGATGTCTCTCTGCACTCCCAAAACAACTGCGCGTTCAGCGTCCGCGGGCGACGTCGGGGGAATGTGATGGGCGACCAGGTTACGCGCCGCGTCGAGCAACATCCCATTCGGCTCGCCGTTCTTATCTTTCGAAATTTCACCACCAAAGGGGCTCGGCGTGTCACTGGTGATGCCGGCGATCTTCAGCGCCGCGCTGTTCACGACCGTGCCGTGGCCGTCCGCTCTCTGCAAAATCACGGGATTGTTCGGCGATACTTTGTCGAGATCCCAACGCGTGGGAAATACCGGCGGCGTCCAGAATGTTTCAATCCACCCGCGGCCGGTGACCCACTCACCCGGCCTTGCCTGATCTACTTTGGTCTTGAGCTTGGCCAGAAAGTCCTGCAGGTTGGTGATGCCCTCGAGGTTCAGCGTCATCTCGCGAAAGCCGACGCCTTCCAGATGATGGTGTGCGTCAGTCATTCCGGGCACTACCGTCGCGCCGTGCAAATCAATCACGCGGGTCTGTCCGCCCTGATACTTCTTTGCCTCGGCGTTCGATCCCGCAAAGACAATCCGATCGCCCTTCATCGCTACGGCTTCCGCGCGGGGCTGCTTTTCATTTGCGGTATAGACGTTGCCGTTAAGGAAGATTAGATCGGCGGGTTCGACCTTATTACCCAAAGGCGCGATGTTGATGAGCAAAATACTGAGTAGGATGGAAAGGACTTTCATTTGGCTTCCTCTTCTTAAATCGGTCCTTGATTATCAGGGCTGAATTTATATCACAGTGCGTACTTCGCTTAGTAACGATTGGAGTCCGAGCTCCTATTCAGTTTCACGTTTCATACTGCTCGCCGTAATGAGGTGAGTACCACCCCCGCGTGAGCGGTGGGGTGAGACTCAAGCTCAGCGTCTCTACGTTGAATGGCTGATCCACCCGCTCATGCGGGTGGTACTGACCTCATCACAGCGCCACTGGTGTCATGCCTACAAGGATCGCGTCCAAAACGTTGCCTGAGAGGCGCCGGCGATAAAACCACACAAACTATGGCGTCCTGTCATTTCTTCGTGAATAATGATTCACTATAATTAACAAATTGGCATTTCGTCTCGAAAACTGTTTCTCGGCTAAAGGTTGACTATGAAGGTTGAATCTTTGAATCTCAACACATCACGCGGCGCGACGACAGCCTATGTTGCGCGTCCCCAGACGGAAGCTGATGCAGCGGTAATCCTGATCCAGGAATATTGGGGCATCAACGATCACATTCGCGATCTGGCCGGTCGATACGCCGGGGAAGGCTATCTGTGTGTTGCGCCGGATCTATTTCGCGGCAAAGTTGCAAAGGATACGGCAGAGGCTGGTGCGTTGATGAAAGCGCTGGAAATCGACGAAGGCCTTGAGATAATTCGCAAAGCGTTCGACGCGACGAAAGAGACCTATCAGGTACAGCGCTTCGCGGTCAACGGTTTCTGTATGGGTGGAACATTCGCATTGCGAGCGGCGTGTGAAATCGCTGAACTAGGAGCGGCGGCGCCTTTCTATGGAGACATTCCCGAAGAAAGTGTCCTGGCTAAAATGAAAGTGCCGACGTTGTTCATTGCCGGCAAACGCGATGCCTGGATCAATCCTGAAAAGGTGAACAAGCTGAAAGAGATTTCGGCCAAGTACAATTTGCCGGTTGAAGTGATCAGCTATGACGCCGATCACGCGTTCTTCAATGACACGCGTCCGCAAGTGTACAACGCGGAAGCCGCGGCTGATGTGTGGGGTCGCGTGCTGGCGCATTTCAAGAAACATCTGGCGGAATAATGCAAGTGCTAGTAACCCAATTGAGGTTTTCTCTGCGCGTCCTCTGCGTTCTCTGCGTCTCTGCGGTGAGTCTTCCGGTTCAATAAGCTTACCGCAGAGACGAAGAGTCCGCAGAGGGGGCGCAGAGTCATTGCTTGCACGTCGCCGAGAGTAGAGGGCAGCAGCTCGATCGTAAGGGGGTTGCCCTCATTGGCTCACCGGAGCATCGACGGAGGTAACCATGGCAATCCAAGCGTGTCCAAAGTGCGGAACCAAAAACCGCATTGACGAAAGCGCCGCGGTCGTAAGCCAGCCTGTTTGTGGCAAATGCGGGGCGAAGCTTCCGGAGATCACCGCCGGCGGCGCGGTGGCGACGAACGGCAAACCGCAGGTCGTCACAGATGCGACCTTCGCGAGCGACGTCTTAAGCGCTTCGGCGTCAGTTCCGGTGCTGATGGATTGCTGGGCTCCATGGTGCGGCCCGTGCCGAATGATCGCTCCGATATTGGATCAGCTGGCGGCCGAGTCAAGTGGCCGTTACCAGATCGTCAAGCTCAACGTGGACGAAAACCCAGCCACTTCGGCCCAGTTTCAGATTCGCAGCATTCCGACCATGTTGATTTTCAAGCACGGAAAGATGGTCGACCAAATTGTCGGCGCCGTGCCCAAGCAGGCAATCGCAGCCCGGCTCAATGCTCAACTGTGATCGGGATGGTTTCTAATTTCGCATCCAGGCAACCATCGTTCGAAGTCATAAGTTGTAACCGGCGACCGAAGTGAGCAAGAAACAGATCATGAGGCATGCATTATTCACTCTTGCTCTGACCGGAGTCATCTCGGGCAGCGCAGTTTCTCAGACCAAAACTTCAAAGGAAATTGATGGGCTCGTTGGGCCGGTTCACACCGTAACAACAGTAAGTATCAGTTTTACCAGAATCGAAGGGGGATGGACCGAGGGCAAGAGAACCTTGGGCCCGATCATGACCTACGACGAGAACGGAAACGACGGTCGCTTTGGCAATGGAAGTGCACGCGCTCAGATAGCCACCGGTGGCGCCAGCAAATACAACGACAAAGGCCAGGAGATTGAGAGAGATTATTATGGCTCCGATCACCTCCTGGTACTGAAAGTATTGGTGAGTTATGACGAAGCTGGACATGTCACCGAGCATTCTGAGGAAAACGGCGTTGGGAGTTTGCGGAGGAGAAACACTTTTACGTTCGACGGCAAAGGCAATATGACCAATCTGAGTACGTATGATAGCGTTAATAAACTCACTCGCGAATTAACCTGGACCTTCGATGAGCAGGGGAACAGAACTGAATGGACCGAGTCGCAGCTAAAGGGTGAAGGAATGGTTCTGTTCGAAAAGATTACTTACACCTACGACGACAAGGAAAACGTGCTAATCGAAACGCAATTTGGCAATCCAGAGGGAATGGTCATGAAAAAATCCTTTAGTTACGAGTTTGATGCTAGGGGCAACTGGATCCGGAGAGACCGGTCGATATCTTATGGCGATGCAACTGAGATCGCGTCGAAAGATGCCGACCTGCGGAGCATCACTTACTACGAGAAATGAGTAAAAACTAACCCGCTCTTTGATTCAACTGCGCCGGCAAAGGCTTATCGACCTTGGGCCGCACGGGCAGGTTGGCAACTTCCCACAGCGTCATATAGATCGTGCGTGCGACCTTCTCCATCTTCTCGTAATCGATCTTCTGCCACTCGTCGCCAGGACGGTGATAGTCTTCGTGCACCCCGTCGAAAAAGAAAATGATCGGAATCCCTTTGCGGGCATAATTGAAATGGTCGCTGCGGAAAAAGAACCGGTTCGGATCGTTTGGATCGTCGTAACGGAGATCGTACTGCAAATTCAGATAAGATTTGTTGACCGTCTCACTTAGCTTACCCAACTCGGTACTCATCATCGTCGACCCGATCACATAAATCTGATTTGGGCCGGAAAGGCTGGCGTTGCGCGGATTCGTGTCGCCCTCCTTCTTGCTGCGCCCAATCATGTCGATGTTCAACTGAGTCACGATTCGATCCAGAGGGATCGTCGGATAGTCGGTGAAATAGCGCGAGCCCCATAAGCCTTTCTCTTCACCGCAATGCCAGACAAACAGGACGGAGCGTTTGGGGCGCAGCGTCGCGTGCGAGATCGCCTCCGCCATGCCCAGCAGCGCGGTCGTTCCTGAGCCGTCATCATCGGCGCCGTTGCAAATCGGATCGGCCGTTCCCGGCGCACAAATTCCAATGTGATCATAGTGCGCGCCCATGGCGACGTATTCATTCTTCAAAACCGGATCGCTGCCTTCCCATACGGCCACGACGTTCTGCGTCATGGGTTTCTCGCTTTTAGCCGCGATCGTGAAATTCACGCTCTTGCCGGCGTTCAAGTCAAAGGGCAAGGTCACCGTAACAGGCGGACCATTCGGCGGTGAGACAGACATTGGTGCAACCGCGGATCCATAAGCCATCAAAGTCGCAGCCGAGTATTTTTCTCCCTGAAACAAAGCGGCGGCCGCCCTGGGCGACAGCCAGATGACAGGCAGCGGCGGGCCATTCGAGCTCATAAACTTTTCAACCTGCGCCCTGGGCATCGGGCCGCCGAGGCGTTGCCGTGTCTGTTCCCACCGCAACAACATTCCGTACTCGGGTACCACGAGGACGCCTTTCGCGCCATGCTGTTGAGCGTAGAGCGCCGGGCTGATCCAGTCTTCACCCATCTTGCCGGCATTCAAATCCGCGCGCGTTACGCCTTGCGGCATGCCTTCGCCAAAAACCACGACGATTTTGTCTTTCACGTCAATGCCCTGATACGCATCAATGTTCTTCGACTTCACCACCCAACCGTGACCTGCATAAACCAACGGACCGGTAAGCGTTGCGGCCAAGGCATTGGGCAGAAAGTCTTCGCCAAAATTGAACTTCTGACCATTGATCTCAGCAGATGACTGTGCGCCGTCGATCTGATCGCGGCGCAGCACAATCTTCTGAAAGAAAGAGCCGTCATCGCCCGCAGGTTTGAAGCCCCAGCGCTCCAGATTCATGGCGATAAACTTTGCCGTAGTATCCAGACCGCGTGAGGGCGTGTCGCGGCCTTCCATTTCGTCCGAGGCGATGAATGAAAGATAGTTCTTAAACTGCGCCGCGGAAATCGTCTCGACGCCGCGGGCGTTGACACTGGTTGCCGCGCTGGCGGCCGGTGCTTTGCCGGCCTTGCGCTGCGCGAAGGCGGTTGGCAGCGCTAACGAAAGCGCGAGCAGGATGATCAGTGAATAGAGTTTCAGTGCTTTCATGATTAGTCCTAAGGAAGTTGAGTTTGGATTATGGGTCCACTAAACGCAAAGGGCGCAGAGGATTTCGCAGAGGGACGCAAAAGATTTCCTCCGCGTACCTTTGCGTCCCTCTGCGTTTCAATCTTCTCGCAAAAAGTCTAAGACGCGAGAAAAGCGGAATCGGTTACGCGTGGTATCTGTCCGGCGAACTTTAGTTTGTCGTTCCCGTGGCTTCCACTCCAGTTGCGTTTTGGCTGAAAGACGTCGACAAGCTAAAGCTCGCCTGACACTTTACGCGTGCTGTACGGCGCCCACTAATTTCGTCAACGAGTCCTTGGCGTCGCCATAGAGCATTCCGGTATTCGGCTTGAAGAAGAGTGGATTCTCGAGACCGGAAAAACCTTTGCCTTGCCCGCGCTTCAAGACGACCACGGACTTGGCATGGTCCACTTCCAGGATTGGCATGCCGGCAATCGGGCTGTTCGGATTGTCCCGAGCGTCGGGATTCACGACGTCGTTGGCGCCGATCACCACCACTATGTCGGTCGTCGGAAACTCCGGATTAATCTGTTCCAGCTCGTATAGCGATGAGTAAGGAACATTCGCTTCCGCGAGCAGAACGTTCATATGTCCGGGCATGCGGCCGGCCACCGGATGAATGCCGTACTTAACGGTGACGCCGCGCTTCTCGAGAGTGTCGCCAAGCTCGCGCACCACATGCTGGGCCTGCGCCGTGGCCATTCCGTAACCGGGAACGAACACGACCTGGTTTGCATAAGCGAGTTGCACTGCGACGTCTTCCAGGCCCACCTCACGCATCTCACCCTGTTGTCCTTCGACACCGGCCACGGTTACCGCGCTGCCGAACGCGCCAAACAACACATTAGTCATTGAACGATTCATCGCCCGGCACATCAGGATCGAAAGGATGAATCCGGAAAAGCCATCCAGCGTGCCCGCGATAATCAGCACGTTGTTCGAAAGCACAAAGCCCGTCGCCGCTGAGGCCAGGCCCGCATAGGAGTTCAGCAGAGACATCACCACCGGCATGTCCGCGGATCCAATCGGCAAAACCAGCAGAACGCCGAACACGAACGCGAACGTCAGCATGAGATAGAAAGGAACGACCGCCGTGGGGACAAAAATCAAGTAAATAAAAAGCCCGATCGTCGTCGCCAGCAGCAGCATGTTGAAGATATTCTGGCCGCGATAGACCAAAGGTTTGCCGGGCACGATCCCCTGCAACTTGCCGAAAGCAATTAAACTCCCCGTCGTCGTGAGCGAGCCGAGCATGATCTCGAAGCCCATCGCGCTCATCTTTAAGTGACCGAGCTCGACTAATGGTTTAAAGCCGTGCGTGTAAGCGTAGTATTCGGCGATGCCCACCAAAGCTGCTGCAAAGGCTCCGAATGCGTGCGACAGTGCGGTTCGTTGCGGCATCGCAGTCATCGGCACCCAGACACCCATGGCCGCGCCGAGGGTCGAGCCGAGCAGGAGTCCGACGATGATCCAGGTGAAGCTGACAATCTCGAAGTGCATGAGGGTGCCGATGATGGCCATCATCATGCCGAACTCTGCCAGGTGCATCCCGCGCTTCGCGGTTTCGGGATGGCTCAGACCTTTTAGGCCAAGGATGAAAAGAATCGACGCCAGCAGGTAACTGAATTCAATGAAGTAGGTTTGCCAGTGCATTTTTGAGATTGACCAGCCAGCGAAGCTGGCGATATAGCAGTAGCCCACAGCGCAAGCTGTGGGTAACGATTAGTAAAGAAGAATTGAGCCCTGTTGGGGCGGCATACGCTTCGTTAGTTCGATCACAATCCGTTTATGTCGCCCGCTGCGCGGCTTTGACCCTGTTTGCGGTGCGTGACCCAAAGCTGGCGCTGTCGGCAACTGATATATCGCCAGCTCAGCTGGCTGGTTGAAAATGATCTGTCGAGCACAATCAGTGTCAGCTTCATTTCTTGGGTGCTTCCTTACGCTTGAACATCCTTAGCATCCGGTCCGTGATCACAAAGCCACCGACCACGTTAGTCGTCGAACACACCACCGCGATAAATCCGAGAATCGTAGCCACCGTGCCGTGCCCTGAACCGGCAATCACGATCGATCCGACCAGCGAGATACCCGAGATCGCATTGGTCGCCGACATCAAAGGCGTGTGCAAAAGCGGCGGCACCCGCGAGATGACCTGGTAACCAAGAAACGCCGCCAGCGCAAAAACGTACAGCGCAGCGATTAAGGATTCTGAGTTCATATTTGATTCTCCGCGGATCCGCGGTCCAGGTTACCTGGCGGCCTTGAGTTTATTCTCCACTGCTTCGAACAAGTATCTATGCTCCGTGTGAACTCCGACGGCCTCCAACCTGCTCCAATACCACGCGGGCGACAGACGCGAGACAATAGTGGTGCGCCGGGTAACGATCGTGTGATCGCCCTGGCGTGTTATCTCATAGGTCGCATCGCTGAACGTCAGCCACGGTCTGCCTGGTACGTCCGAAGCGGTGATCTGAAACTTCATCGAGTGCGGGAAGTTCCATTCGGTTATTTTTTCTTCGATGTAACCGTGTTCGAAGTAGCAGGTGCGTTTTCCGCCGACTCCCTCACCTTCGGTCTTGCAGCTCACGGGAACAGGCAATCCAATTCTCATCAGCAAGCCTTTGGAAGCCGTCACGCTCTCCATGTTCTTTAGTTGATTCCAGACCGCCTCCGGTGACTGGCTCACTAGCATTGTATCGGTAACGGTTTGTGCTCGAAGGGTTCGCCTTGCTTCACGTTCAGCGCTGTTTGCTCCTATGAGGAAGACCGGAAGCACCAGTAGCACAAGCAGGGTCAAGGTGCCTGACTTTGAAGCCTTGTCGATCACCAACGTGCGAAATAGCCAGCCCAGCAGCGCTCCGAACGCCATGCCAGCGGCAATCAGCGGTGCTGACATAAGCACGCAAACCCAACCCTCCTTGCCAGTGGCCAGCAGAATGGCCGTGCAAAGAAGCGCACCCAGGATCAGCGAAGCGAGGACGATATTACGGCGACGCGCAACCAAAGCTGTCGCAAAACCCGTAGCCGACGGTAACGCCAGAAAGAGGACGCCGCCCATTGATCCTGTGTTGTCATAAATGAGGAGGAATCCGCCCAGGCCAAAGACCACTGCGGTGAATAAACCCAGTAGCAGAGCGATCGCCAGGTTCTTACCGTCGAGGTTTTGTTCCTCTTCAGGTGTTAGTGTTACGCCCTTGATCATATCGCGTTCACGTTCCTAGCGCCGCCGCCACGCGTTGATTCATCCACTTGCCTTCATGCGTCACACACGCCGGACCGACCACGGTGTCTTCCATGTCGATATGCAGTGCGCCGTCTTTGATGAGCAGGTTCAGAAACGCCGTGACATTGCGTGAGTAAAGCTGGCTGGCGTGCACGGGAACGGTTCCGGGAAGATTTGTCGGCGCCAGAATCATGACACCGTTGCGCTCGACTTCCTCGTCAGCTTTACTGAGCGTGACATTGCCGCCCGTTGATCCGGCGAGATCGATGACAATCGATCCGCGCTTCATTCCGTTCACCGCATCTTCATCCATCAACAAAGGTGCGCGACGGCCCGGCACCTGTGCCGTTGTTATTACCACGTCGGCAGTCTGTGCGTGTTCGGCAATCAAGGCGCGACCACGGGCCAGTGCTTCCTCGCTTAACTCAACTGCGTATCCGCCTTTGTCTTCGGTTTGCAGTCCGCCCAGATCGACTTCCAAAAACTTGGCTCCCAGCGATCTTACTTGTTCGCCGGCGGCGGCCCTCACGTCATAAGCTTCGACGACCGCACCAAGCCGGCCGGTCATCAACAGTGGAAACATCCGCGGGATTCGATTAGCACCCAACAGAACTGCTTTGTAACCCGCAACCGTGGCCATCGACGAGAGTGCATCCATCGATTGCGCGCGCGTGATGCGCGGCACGAGCTCCATCGCAAAGGTCGTCAGTCCACTCTCTAAGCAGGGTGTCAATTCGGTTGGCTCGTCGAGCGGCCGCAGAAAGCCGAGCACGACCGCAGTTGGTTTTAGTTTGTTGAAATCTTCTTTAGCAGGTCGATTGACCGCGACGAGCACATCTGCTGAGGCTAGCAGGGCATTTCGATCCTCCGAGACATTAGCGCCCGCCGCACGATAATCATCGTCGGTGCGCGCCGCGCCCAGGCCCGCTCTGCTTTCAATTGCCACCGAAGCCTTTTGCGCAATCAGTTTCTGAACCGAATCAGGCATCAAAGCGACCCGCGCCTCACCTGCTTCAGTCTCACGCAGCACTGCGATGTTCATTTGTGTTCTAAGCGGGTATTACCGATCAAAGAATGAAGAGCTGAATTGCGTCGCGGAGTATATCATGCACGCCGGATAAGAGGATGTGATGGCAGGCGCACCTTTAGTCACGGTGTTCATACTCTGGAACCCGACAGACCGGCGCGCCTCGTGCGCCAGGTTCTTAAGGATGAGGGAGGACGAGTTTTCAACCCAACTTGCCGGCTCGCACAAGCGACATCTATAATCCCAAAGTCCAACTGTGGCGCATTGGTGTAGTTGGTTAACACGCTGCCCTCTCAAGGCAGAGATCACGGGTTCGAGTCCCGTATGCGCTACCAATTCTTTGCCACGACCTGCTGATCACACACTCGGACAACAGCCCCGGACCGGCCACGGCCGATCTGAAAGCCTTAGCTTTTTTTGAGTCCAAAGAAATGAAGGGAGGGGCGTTTATCCCCTCCCGCAATAGCAAGAACATCAGACGTGATTGCCGACGTTACGGTAACGGAGCCACCTTAGCCCGCCGGCCCTGGACCAGTATTCCGTCGAGAACGAAAACCAGGTTACCGCTCGGATCGAAGATCTCGATTTTGCCCGTCCCGCTGAAGCTGTCACCGTCACCATCCAGCGTGAGTTTTTGGCGAACCCTGTAAGTACCCTCGAAGTCCGCGTTGTTGCTGGTGCCAATAATGACGCCATAATGAGTAGCGGCGAAGACACGCCCTTTCGTCCTTTCCCAAACCCCGAGCCCGGGAGTGGATTGTGGTGGCGGAATGAAATCAAAGAGCGACTGCTCGGCATAAGTTCCGTCCGCGTGAAATGCCTCAACCAGAGTAAAAGGCGACTGCGTGTTCGGCGTGGGCAATATCTGCGACAATTGGTTGGACAGGCCAGGATTGTTACTCGCAGTCACGCCCGGGATTTGCAAATTGGCCAACCAGGTGCCGGTGAGATCATTCGCATCGCCTTTGGAGCTTTGGCCGAATGCGGTGGTCGCGAGCATCATCAACGTCGCTATGACGGCGGATGCCAGGGTAGATCTTTTCATCTTTGTATTCTCCTCCAGAGTCCGAAATTCCTGGATGAATCCAGTGGCGGCCAATATAATCGGACTCGGATTTTCAGTAATGACGAAGACCTGACAAAAACGTGATGTTCGCTGCGGCGGGCGCAGCTCCATTTCATTTGCAGCCGACAATGACGGGAAAGACTCCGAAAACTTTTCGCTGTGGCGATCTGCTGGTGGATTGCGGGAATTTCCGCGTGCACAAGAGCGGGAAGCTTAGAACGCTAAGCCCGCTGGCCTTTGACGTTCTGGTTTTATTGATCGAGCAGCAAGGGAGTCTGGTCACCAAGCAGGAGTTATTTGATACTGTCTGGAATGAAACCTTCGTTACCGATAACGCGCTGACCCGCGTGATCAAAGAGATTCGTCAGGCCATCGGCGACGAGGCTTATAAACCGCGTTATATCGAAACAGTTCCCAAACGCGGCTATCGCTTCGTGGCCGACGTCGCCCCGGTTGAAACCGCGTTCATGCCGGACACGCAACCGAACCTTCCAACTATGGCAGTCCTGCCTTTTAAGATCTTCGCCTCGGAAGACGACGAATATCTGGGACTGGGGATGGCCGATGCTTTGATTACTCGATTGAGCAACGTCGGGCAGTTAATCGTGCGCCCAACGAGCGCGGTGCTGAGGTATTCGAGGTCCGATCAGGATTCCGCGGCGATCGGTCGCGAGCTGCGCACTGAATTCGTGCTGGAAGGCACGATACGCAAATCAAATGAACTGTTGCGCACTACCGCCCAACTGATAGGCGTCGCGGATGGCCGTTTATTGTGGGCCAGCCGTTTCGACGAAAGGCTGGCTGATATCTTCTCGGTTGAAGATTCGATTTGCGAAAAGGTGGCCAACGCACTCTCGTTGGCGCTTACCGGCGCCGAAAGAAAGCTGCTGACCAAACGTTACACGACGGATGCGGACGCGTTCGAGTCTTATCTGAAGGGACGTTTTTTCGCCAATAAGTTCACCCTCGAAAACTTTCGCAAAGCCATTGCCGCTTTCGATCGGGCGCTGGAATTCGATCCGGATTTCGCGCTCGCCTATGCCGGCATCGCCGAAGCTTTCTGGAACGCCGCAGACACCTTCCTCAATCCGCGCGAGGCAATGGAGAAATCAAAAGCAGCGGCGCTCAAAGCAGTTGCAGCTGATGACAGTCTCGCCGAAGGACATGCGTTTCTGGCTTGCGCAAAATACAGCCTGGATTGGGACTGGGTTGGGCTGGAGCAAGAATATCGGCGCGCGATCGAA
>WNFP01003336.1_pt1 | contig 12855 bp, 13 predicted proteins | sample 5400201 | NCBI WGS metagenome assembly WNFP01 (sample SAMN13153355, study PRJNA577476) | soil metagenome | isolation source: 115 cm saprolite under Madrone tree | place: USA:California | collected 2016-06-14
CGGTCCTTCGCGTCACCATACACGCGCGCCACATTGACCTGGTTCAGCACCGGCCGGAATCCCACCGTAATCGCGTGTTCAAATGCCGCCATAGCTTCTTCGTGCTTGTGCACCTGCAGCAAGCACTCCCCCAGGTTCTGCCAAGCTGCGCCGTTCTTTGGCTCCTTCGCCGTAATCGCTCTATACGCCGCCGCTGCTTCCGTCCACTTCGATTGATTGAACAACTCCCCCGCGCTGGCCATCGTAGGCGTCTGCTGCGCAATCACAACACTTCCGCTCACGACCATGACCATCGCCGTAAAACACGTTTGCCATCGCGTCATCGTTTTCATCCTGACTACCCGTAGTTGTTCGAGATTTGACAACCTTGATGCTATAGACGTTCTCAGCTGGGCGTTCGTGAGCCGCCATCACGTTGACGACGTCAAAGAGATCGAAGAGCCTTTGGCGAACCTGCTCGCATCCCATTTCCGGGTGTGACATGCATTTCATCGTTGCCAGCAGCTACTATGGACACCACTAGTTCGCTGCATGTGGAGGACAGTGATGACTCGGACCGTACTTAGCATTGCAAGTTTCGTCTTCCTTGCTCTTTGGGCCACAGCATCGAACTTCAGTAAGAGCGGCGACACGAAGAAGGCTAGCGACCTCACTGCAGTGAAGGCAGTGTCCAAGGGAATTATTGGCGCAGACAATCCTGGCGATATTGGCGCAGTCTCGGATCTCTCGTTTGGCTAGCACCGAGCGGCTCCGTTGTGGAAGGGCAAGCGACGATCCTTGCACGCTAGGTCCTTTGATCAACTCATTCGGAGCAATCGGTCGAGACGCAGATAGGGTGTGATTGGGCGTTTGACTGAGGCTTTGTCCGTGGCATGGCCACGCCGAAAGACGGTTCTGCGCCTAAAGACACATTCGATGAATACTTAATGATTTTGCATCGAGGCAAGGATCATCGCTGGAGAATTGCTCGCTTAATGTGGAATCCCGCCGAGGCTGCTCGGCCTGCAAATTGAGTGGACGACGGTGCCAGAAAGTTACCGTTCCCGTCTTCCGACTTCAGCGCTAACAGACGGCTATCTTCCTGCTGCATGTTGCGTCCAAATCCAACAACGGCTACCTATCACAAGGTGTCTGATGAAAAACTGCAAATGGCTACCCTTCCTGCTGCTCGCTTGCGGTTCCTTCCAATCCGCTCGGGCTCAAGTCCACTCCGAGCTCGCGACACCGCCTAACGGCAACAACGAGCGCGCTGAAGTCAGCCAATGGATCGGCCTCGTCAAAGTCACCATCAGCTATCACAGCCCCAACGTTCACGGCGGCGGCGGCGCCGACCGCACCGGCCACATCTGGGGCGAGCTTATCCGCTACGGCTTCGCTGATGAGGGCTTTGGACCGTCTCACGCTGCCCCTTGGCGCGTTGGCGCGAACGAAACGACCACGATCGCACTTTCGCACGACGTCAAAGTTGAGGGAAAAGATTTGAAAGCCGGCACCTACGGCCTCTTTCTCGACGTTGAAAAATCAGGCCCGTGGACTTGGATTTTTTCCAAGGCCGCGAAAGGCTGGGGCAGCTACCAGTACGATCCCAAGGACGATGGGCTACGCGTCGCTGTCGATCCAGTCGATGCCCCCTACACGGAATTCATGACCTTCGGATTCGACGAGCGCCGCCCGGATTCGACGACCGCCTATTTGCAGTGGGAGAAAAAGCGCATTTCCTTAAAGATCGAAGTTCCCAACATCAACCAACTCTACGTGGATCAAATGCGTGAGGACCTTCTGAGCTGGCCCGGTTTCAACTACCAAAACTGGCAGACCGCTGCCCAATTCTGCGCCGACAACAAAATCAATCTTGAAGAGGCGCTCGTGTGGGCGGAAAAGGCCATCCACGAACCGTTCCGAGGGGCCACGTTCGGCGTCGAGGACTTTTCCACCGTATCCACCAAAGCCGCCATCCTCGATGCTATGGGACGCTCCTCCGAAGCCGAAGCCGACGCCGTCATGGATAAAGCCCTCGCCCTGCCCAACACGAGTATGTTTAGCTTGTATGTCTATGGCGCCCGCCTCCTGCGAGCATCGCGGAATGAGCGCGCTTTCAAGGTCTTTCAGCTCGATCAGCAGCGCCATCCGGAAGAAAAGTTTTGGACCTATGTCGGCCTAGCTCGCACCTACACCGCTCTCGGCGACAAGCCCAACGCCATCAAAAACTGGGAGATAGCCATCGCCAACGTCCCCGAGAACCGCAAGTTTATGCTCGCCCAATTCCAAGCCGCCCTCAAAAAACTCAAAGAGGGCAGCTAGCCGCACGCGACGGAGAGAGTCGTTTGTCCGATGAGCGCTGCCAGTGGTGACAGAAAACAAACGAGTTACGCGTTTCTTTTCTGGAGAGTGGGCTGTCATCCGGGCAGAATCGCGCACGGAAGCCCCCCATCGCCGTTCCACAGAGACATTCGTGCCATCGGAAGCCATCCTGCAGCTCGCGGGCATTGCCTCCGGACTTTCGAGACTCGGAAAAGACACTTCCTGCATCTTGACAATAGAACGGTCATTCTATATAGTACGGTCGTTCTATGAAGAATCCTGCGCCATCAGTTCTTTATCAACGGGCAAGAGCCACCAGAACGCGCGCGGAAATACTCGCTGTCGCCGTGGACCTTGCTTCTGCAGAAGGCTTGGAAGGCCTGACGATTGGACGGCTCGCGACCGCTTCGCATATGAGCAAAACCGGGATCTTCGCGCACTTCGGATCCAAAGAGCAGTTGCAGCTCGCTACGGTGGGCGCCGCGAAGCAAATCTTCCTGGAGCAGGTCGTTAAGCCCGGGCTGACCAGCCCGCGCGGTCTTTCCAGGCTAAACGTCATGCTGGAAAGCTGGCTCGGGTATGTCGAGAGAATCGTGTTCCGCGGCGGCTGTTTTTTTGCAGCCGCTTCTGCAGAGTTTGACAGCCGGCCAGGAAAAGTCCGCGACGAGATAGCTTCGCTTACGAAAGCGTGGTTGATGGCGCTGCAGGGGGAAATTGCATTTGCGCGGATAAAGAAGCAGATCAAGACATCCGTCGTCCCCTCGCAACTCGCATTCGAGTTGCATGCCTACGTCCAAGAGGCGAACTGGGCGTTCAAGTTATTCGACGACAAGTCGGCGTTCTTGCGTGCTCGTCGGGCGATTTCCGATCGGCTTGTGCAGGCTTCTGCGCAGTCAAGCAACAGAAAATGAAAGGATGTAATCCATGGAAAACTTCAGCAAAGGAAGGCAACAACTGCTGAGAATGGCGCTGATGGGCAACGCTTTGTTCTCAACTATTTCCGGTTTGACACTGATTCTTGCGGGACACCGGGTTGTGCGGCTTCTCGGTTTGCCGGAGGCGGTTAACTTGCTCACCATGGGAATTAGTCTGCTGGTATTTGCCGTCACCTTGGTGGTCTTCGCGCGAAAAAAGCCGATCAAACTCCTGGATGCCTGGATCGCAGTCCTCTTGGATCTCGCGTGGGTCATTGGAAGCTACCCGCTTCTCTTTGTGGTGCCCTTCAGTACCACCGGAAAATGGATCGTGGGAATCGTCGCGGAGGTCGTATTGCTATTGGCGCTCATGCAGTGGCTGGGGATTCGAAGGATTCGAAAAGGAAACATGGTGCCTGAACCTGGTCGCTGATCCCCGGAGGTGGCGGTGAGAAAACTACGCTGGAACGGGCCGGTCTGGCTAGGATTCCTGTTTAGTCTCCTGGCTTTCATGAGCTCCTCCCTTGTCTTCGCCAGGTTTCCTGTTACCCGGAATGTTCCGTGGGTTAACTTTTTGTTGTTCGGAATAAGCGCAGCACTACTCTTCTTGGGTTTTAGACGAATTCTTCGTGACGTGCAGTCGTTCCCGGGAAAACTGTAGGCTCGATTGTTATTTTTCTCAGCGCTTCAATATTTACATCTTTTGCTATGTTTTCTTTCATGCAACGAAGCAGTTGCCTGCTTCCATCGGAGCGCCGAAGATTGGCCAGAAGGCCCCTCAGTTTGCTTTGCGTGATACTCAAGAAAACTCGGTTTCTCTTGCAACCTCTATCCACTCCGCTTGACCAGTCCAATCCGTCCCAGCGCGCCCCCAAAGGAGTGCTTCTCATCTTTTATCGCGGCTATTGGTGACCGTTTTGTAACTCCGAGTGACGCTAGTGCTTAATCGGACGCGCGTTTTCGCGAACACGTGAAGGCCGGCACGGTGCTCTGCGCGCGTTCGATTAAGCCGTTTGAACGTGACCGCTGGCGGTTGCGGCGGACGCGGGCTAGTGGAACCGATCTAACGGCTATGGGACGAGTTATGTGGTGCTGGGGATGCGGTTTTGGCTAGGGAGGCACACGAAGGCCGCCCGACGCCAATCGATACCGTCCCTTGATCCCTTCCGGTACGGTATTTAGATCACCTTGACATTCTACTGGAAGCGCAATATCTTTACCTAGAATGTCTACTAAAGAACAGAAAGAACGCATCGAGTTGCTCCAGGGGACTCTCGACCTGCTGATTCTCCGCACGCTGCTGCTGGGACCAACGCACGGTCACGCAATCGCCAAGGCTATTGAGTTCCGGTCGGAGGACGTCCTGCAAGTGGAACAGGGGTCGCTTTATCCGGCGTTACACCGGCTGATCAAGCGGAGATGGATAACGGTAGAAGACGGCACCTCGGAGAACAATCGCCGCGCGAAGTTTTACCGTCTCACTGCCAGCGGCCGACGGCAACTGACGGCTGAGACCAGCAAGTGGAACAAGCTGGCGGGGGCCATTGCCCGAATCCTCCGACCGGCGGAGTAGGGCACAAATCATGAGACGCGGCAAACGCATGCTGGAAAATCTGGAGCAGGAGATTCGCGATCACATTGAGAGAGAGACGCACGACAACATTGAACGCGGTCTGCCACCGGAGGAAGCACGCTACGCGGCAATCCGCAAATTTGGGAACGTGACGCGCGTGCAGGAAGAGACGCGGGACGTGTGGACGTTAGTCTGGCTGGAGCAGCTCGTGCAGGACATTCGATTTGGACTGCGCATGTTGCGCAAATCTCCGGGGTTCACGACGGTCGCCGCCGGAATACTCGCTCTGGCGATAGGCGCCAGTACCGCGATTTTCAGCGCGGTATACGCGGTACTGCTGCAGCCGTTACCGTACGCGAATCCCCAGCAGCTCGTCGTCGTATTTGGGGCCAACCTCAAAGAGGGAGTCAAGGAAACGGGAATCCCGTACCTGGATTTCGACGAATTGCGCGCGCAGAACCACGTTTTCAGCGAAACCGCCGCGACCGCGGGCCACAGTCTGACTTTGACGGGTGCGGGTGACCCTGCCGAAGTGAAGACCGAAGTGGTGACGCCCGAATATTTCTCGCTCTTGGACGTGAAGCCTCTTCTGGGGCGGACCTTCTTGAGTGAGGACGGCAGGCGAGGCGCAGCTCCGGTCGTCATACTGAGCGAGAATTTGTGGCGCGACCGACTCGGGGCCGACCCGAGAATTCTGGGAAAGTCGATCACCCTCGACAAGCGCCCTTTCACAGTGGTTGGCGTCATGCCAGGAACTTTTCGTTCGCCGGTGTTCATTGAAGAGCCTCGCGATATCTGGATCCCGATGGTTCAGGACCCGCTATTCGGCGGATTGATGACGCTGCGCAGCAGGCCTGGCTTTGGCATCTTGGCGCGATTGAGGCCCGGCACTCCCAGCGCGCAAGCGCAAGCGGAGATGGATGCGATTGCGGCACGGCTGGCGAAGGAATGGCCTGCTGAGGATTCCGGGTGGACGATGGGTGTCGTGCCGCTTCAAAGAGTGATTGCCGGCAACGTGAAAACCGCGCTGCTGGTCCTGCTTGGATCGGTGGGAACGGTGCTGCTGATTGCTTGCGTGAACATTGCGAACCTGTTTCTCACGCGCGCGACAACCCGTGCCCGAGAGATGGGCATTCGAGTCGCGCTGGGAGCAGGACGAAATCGAATTGTGCGGCAGCTACTGACCGAGAGTGTCGTCCTCGGATTGGTGGGTGGAACGTTGGGTGTGTTCCTGGCGTACGGAGGTGTGCGGGAGCTCAGCTCGTTGTTGCCTTCCGGGTTTCCGCGTGTGCAGGACATTCGCATAGACGGCTGGGTGCTGGGTTTCGCGCTGTTGCTATCGGTTGGGGCAGGAGTGGTTTTTGGGGTGGCGCCGGGGTTCTTTGCGGCCGGACCGGATGTGCAGGGGAGCCTCAAAGAAGGCAGCGGCCACACCGGAAAAGGCGGCGTGCAGCGACGCGCGCGGAACCTCCTAGCAGTGGCGGAAGTTGCCCTGGCGATGGTGCTACTGGTCGCGGCGGGCTTGCTCATTCGAAGTTTCGCGACGCTTACGTCGGTCAATCCGGGATTTGACGCGGATCATCTTTTGAAGGCCGAGGTGTCGCTACCACAATTTGAATACTCGACGCCACAACAGTGGACGGCGTTTTCCAATGAGCTGCTGACGCGAATTCAAGCCGAACCGGGGATGCAGAATTCGGCGATTGCCGTGCCGCTGCCACTGGCAGACGGACCCGTGAATCTGGGCTTTGAGATCGAGGGAAATCCTGTGGTTCGGCCAGGAACGTCGCGCACCGCGGATTACGTTGCGGTGAGCCCAGGTTATTTCCGAGTGATGCAAATCCCGCTGTTGCGTGGCCGATTGTTCAGTGAACAGGACGAGATGCCAGCGCCCCGCGTGACGCTGATCAGCGAAGCGCTGGCGCGGCTTTACTTCCCGAATCAAGATCCGATCGGAAAACGCATGTCCTTTGGCTTTCCTCCGAAAGGAAAGTCCTGGCGGGAGGTCGTCGGGATCGTTGGCGACGTCCGGGACGTTTCGTTACACCAAGAACCTGGGCCGATGATGTACGTACCGTACGCGCAAGCGCCGTTCTGGGGAGCGGTAGTGGTCGCCAGGACTACACTGAGTACGTCGAGCGCGGCGAACACGATCCGGCAGGATGTGCGAAGCATTGATAAGGACCTCCCCGTGACCGACATCGAATCGATGATCGATGCCCTGTCTGCGTCGGTGGCGCAACCCAGGTTCGGCATGTTTCTGCTTAGCCTGTTCGGAGCGCTTGCGCTGATTCTAGCGGCGGCCGGAATTTTTGGAGTAATCTCCTACTCGGTTTCCAGCCGGACGCGTGAGGTTGGAATTCGAGTGGCACTCGGCGCGGCCCGGGGAAAGATTCTGCAGCTGATTCTTTCGGAAACGGCGAAGTTGGTGTTGCTCGGGTTGGCGATTGGAATTGGCGGAGCACTCGCGCTCGGGCGATTTCTCGGGTCGCTACTTTTCGAGGTGCGGCCAACCGATCCGCTGACGTTCGCCGGGGTGGCGATTCTGCTGGCGCTGGTGACGCTGGCGGCAGCGTATGTTCCGGCGCGCCGCGCCATGCGAGTGGATCCGATGGTAGCCCTTCGCCACGAATAGCCGGCCGCGCTTTGCCCCGAATCGCACCGGTTCCGGAAGGGCCAGGATTCCTGGGAGTGGAGGGGAGTGTCCATGGGCCAGGAGGCGGGTCATCGGGATCATCCGAGGCATTCGAGATTCACCGCATTGCTCCGAACAGTAATCAAAGAACACGGCGCGAGAGCTGATAAGTTCGTTATTCAGTCCATCACTAACGAAAACTGCGTCGATTTTCGTAACGGATGAAGTTTTGGCGAGAGACAGCTATCTGGGCTACTATAACCGCATGGTGTTCTACCTTACCTTAGATATTTCTCTTGACAATCCTGACCCTGGGTATACTGTCGTAACACTCAGCCGAAGCACCCGTTCCCTCCTTGCGCGCGGCGAAGTTCGACTGACTCGGCTCTCGGCTCTGTTCCCCCCGAATGTCAGTCTTGGCCATCTTGGGGACAAGTGTTTACCTGATTCTTCTCACAATTGGACCCCCAGTCCTTCTCAATCAGGAACGGGCCAAGTCGAAGTTGAGCCCAGGATTACCGAAGAACGTCACCGTTGTGTACGAGGAATGGGAGACAACGTGAAAGTCACGGATGGCACCGACGCCGACTGCAAGCCGATCCATATCGAGGGGACGGGTAAGTTCGATCGCCAAGACTACTCGGTTACAGGCGACCCGAACACGGATACGCGTTCGTGCAGGAAGGTCAACGATCATACGTTGACGTTCTCGAACAAGAAGGGCGACAAGGTTACCATTAGTGGTCGAGGCGTCGTGTCGGCCGACGGCAAGACCCGCACAGTCACCCTCACCGGAACCGATTCAACAGGCAAGAAGAACACCAGCACTGCGGTGTACGACAAAGTAGTGGGAGCATAGGCGCAGAAAATGGCGGCCCCGGCATGTAGAAGCGAGAGATCTGTAGCCCGGCATAGCTTCGCACCGAGGAGTCTGCCCAAAGCGGAAAGATCGCTCCTCAGTGCAGAGCCTCGGTGGAGTATGGTGTTCGCGGCCCCACTCTTTCTGCGGACACTGCTTCGTCTTGTTTTCCTGTGCCCCCATCGGCACAAGGGTCCTCCGATAACACTGCGACAGACAATGCCGTCTAACCTATCCGGATGCCTATCTGCCGGTGGCCGAGAAACCTACGTCACTTGCTTGGACTGCGGTCAAAGATTCGCTTTCGACCGCAAGACAAGGCGACTGGTAGATTTCTGGGGCGTCCATGACGCAGAAGCACTGGCAGGAGTTCGTCGGAGAGTTAATAGGTTCTTTTTGCCTCTACGAAGGCTCGCTCCAAGGATCGACACGCTGAATATGACCGTTTCGTCGAGCGGGCTTGGGAAGTCCATGCTCCGCACCATAATTTTGAAGAAGAGCCAGCAAGCTCGTTTCGGAAGGAGTGCCGCGCTAACCTCTTCCGCGTCTCGCATCGTTTCGGCTAGGAGCGCCTTTCACAGACCGCAAGCAAAGCCGACCGAGCAAGCTCCGGTTCGTTCCTCAGTGGCTGTTGCAACCAGCTCCTCGAACAGAAGAGGTGCGTCACGGTTGGGCTCCATTCCAACGCTCAATTGGAGTCGTGGTTTGGACCTCTGGTGGTCCAAGAATTTCTCGCGGGTATTGCATTGGAAGACCTCCGTCTCCGCAGGATTTGTCGGAAGTATCCTGGTTGTCCTGGCCCAGCAAACGAGTGTGTCGGAAGATTTTGCCCGCTTTATATGTGGTTTTCTGGGATTTTTGTTCTGCGCGGTGGCTCTGGGCTGTGGAGCGTCGCTGCTCGTCTATTCGACTAAGACGCAATCGCAAATTGCTGCCAGGTGGTCGAAACGTTTTGCATCATTTCATCGCTAATTGCACCAACCCATCCTGGGCCTCCCGAAAGTCTCGAAATGTCTGAGCGGAGTGGGGTTATATTTCTTTCATAACGCTCGCCGATGCCCATTTCTCTCACGACACTCCTCGCAACTCTGTCCTCGATCTTCCGTTCGCGTGCTGCCCTCGCGCTCGAGCCCATCTGTTTCATTTTCATCACTGGGATATAGTCGACCGAAGATATTTGTATCTATGACAAAACGCGATATTTGGCATAGAATCCACCTGATCTTCGTTCCCGCAAAGAAGTTCCAGCCAGTCTGACAGATCGTCGTAGATAAGGAGGATTCCGTGAATCGCCTTCCGCTGCGACCCATCGCTTATGCACTTGCAATGAACTTGTGTTTGGTATTCCCTGGCATGGCCGACCTAAAGTCCGCAAGAAATTTCATCGTCTTAAGTTCCAGCGAAAGCGTCTCATTCAAGAATCGTGACAAAGTTGGCAAAGCGGCTATCCCAGGAGCGGTCACATGTCCTGCCGGCGCAGGTTGTACCGTAAATGTTGGCGGTACGCGCATCTCCGTGGGGCATGATGACCAGATCGATGCGCAGGCTATCACACAGCTCGGCGATGCGGGCCCTGATGCTCGCGCCTTCTCCGAATCGTTGGCTTCTCTTCCCGCTACGCAAACGCTCCCCGCAATGCACATCGAACCAGGTGCAAGCACAACCGTCGCGGTGGCCGTGGGGCTCAACGTGATCAGTGTTCCTGCGGTCGTCGCGGGTACAAGAGAGAAGCACGACTTCGACCGCTGCTGGCTGGAGCGTCTTGAACACCACGCAGAACCCGGCGCCACCATCACCATTAGCGGCGGCCCCGCTGCCTTCGTAATACTCAACGTGGGTTCCTCCACGATGCCTGGCGATCTGGTCCTGTGTGATGGCTCGAAAGTCGTGCTAGTCGGTGGCATCACGCCGGACAAAGTACTTTTCAACGTCTCAGGACAGGGCAGCTCTATCAGGCTTGGGGAATACACATCTTTCAATGGCACGATCCTCGCTCCCCAGCGAGAGTTCACCGCTCGCGACGCGGACACCAAGGAACGCACAGTCATCAATGGCGCCATCTTGGCGGGCCGCGAGGTCGAAATTGGCGACGACGTCGACATTAACTTCTATCCCTTCGGGGAAATTGCAGGGCCCGTCACTGTCGGCGTTATCGGCACTGTGGACGTCCAAAAACTTCCGCCACCTGTCAAGCGACCTAAGATCGACGAAGCGGACGAGTTCCTGCCTGCACCACACATCGAAGCGCCCCAAGGGCAGCCCGGGCCCGCGAAGGCCGTCAGCAGTCTTTCGATAACCACAGAAAACCACATTGACGTCTTGCCCGGGAAGCCCGGCGCCGACGATCCAACTCTCTCAATGCCGGAGAGCTTTCTCGGCTTGGCAGAAAATGGAAAAGTACCTTCCGATACGCAGCTGGCCGCCGGAAGGACCAGGCTCCTCCAGATGATGAACATCACCGGCGCCTTCTTTGCAAAGATTGGCGGGAGTCAACTGAAGAGCTTTGACCTCGGTCAATTCTTCTTAGGTACCGCCGGTCAGGGCACCGATCCAAGAGTGCTTTTTGACACCGGCACCAACACCTATTTCGCGGCATATGAATTGGTTCCTGCCGGCGGCGACGACATTCGTCTCGCCGTTGCCGCCGAGCCCGGCGACCAGTGGACCGTCTACGAAGTTCGCACCAATAACACCGGCCTCTTGTTCGACCAGCCGAAGCTGGGTGTCAGCGATGACAAGGTCATTCTTTCCTGGAATGAATACGATTCCAAGAAGAAGTTCAATGGTGCAGACTATATAGTCATTCAGAAGGCGGGCCTGATCGCGCGTGCCGGTTCGGTGCCCGCAGTCATCTGGGGTCCCGACTCCAACCGGTTCCAAATTGTCCCCGTGCAGTCGCTATCCTCAGACGGCGGCAAGCACTACGCCGCGTACCACCTTGGCGGTGACTCCAACATCCATCTCATGACCTTCACCGGCGTGCCCGGAATCAGTAACGTCAACTTCAGCGACGACTCGTTCGGCATCGGCTCGGTTTCCTCACCACCCCTGGCGGCCCAGCCGGCCGGTGGCGATGCCAACGTAAATACCAACGACGATCGTCTTCTCTCGGCAGTCTGGCAGAACAACCACCTCTGGGGTGCCTTCAACGAGAGCTGCACTCCTCAGGGCGACCAGACAGCGCGCGCCTGCGAGCGCTTCGTCGAGTTGACCACTGGCAACAATGGCGTTGCTCAGAATGTACAGCTCCAATCCCCGGGGACGGACCTCTACTACGGCGCCGTTACGCTTAACGGCGGTGATGATCTCTTTTTCGGGCTGACGTTCTCTTCTTCAACCCAGAATCCTGAAGCGGTAGTGCTGGGTGTGCCCGGCGGTTCTTTCGGAGCGGTCACCGGCGGCATCGCATACCAATCAGGCTCGCAAGCCTACGTTTGCAACTGCACTCCCGCGGGCAGCCGCACAACCACCATCCGGTGGGGAGACTATGCCGGTGCCGCACGCGAGCCAAACGACCCCACCGCAGCGTGGGTCGTGCAGCAATTCGGAGGCGTGGCAAGCCCCGCAGGCAACTACGGCACCGCCATCGCCCTCGTCTTCTTTGCAGCTACTCCGCCACCTCCTCCCAAGTAGGCGGGGCACCAGCGTGTCACATGACGCCGAACGAACGTCAGCGAGCCTTCGCGTCCCGCGCCGCGCTTCGCCACTTGATCCTCTGGTCGCCCAGCGCTACGAGCAGCTCACGGTTCTTTCAGAAACGAAGCTGGAACGGATCCATCGGTTGCCGGATTGGTGCACGTCGCAGCCCATGCCAGATGCTGGAGAGAATGAGGTTGACGATGGAAAGCACTTCCCAAGCGACCTCAGCAAGTCTACGGCGATAAAGAAGACGGCAGAAGGCTCCACTTACCTCGACCCAAGACAATTTCATGAGTACTTCGCAGCCGACCTATCTGCTGAGCGGGCCGGTTTTATGGCGCGATCGCAGGTGTTCAACGCAGCTGAAAATTTCAGAGCAGTCATCACGTCGAACGCTGGTACACAACACGAGCCAAAAGCCACACTCGATCTATGTTTCCAGGCCGAAGGAGGCTGCAACTCTGCCCGCAACCATTTCGTGATCCACAAGGCCGGAACCAGGATTCCGGCCTTTTTCGTGCGACCGCTGGCGGGCAAACAGGAGGTCGCTCAGTTGCGAGGATTTCGGGAAAGCGCAGCCAGGGAGCGGAACGGAATCCACTGTCACGCCTGTTCGACGAGTTCTGTTCATCCTCGGGAGCCACGGCGTCGAAGATAGCCGCCTGTCTGCCCGTGCTGGTTTGTTGTCTGCCTGAATGATTTCCAAAGTCCTGATTGGGGCTGCGAGCATGCTAGGATGGCTTGCTCATCGATTCCATGATTGGACAAACGCTAGATCACTACAGAGTCCTTGCGCAGATTGGCGAAGGCGGCATGGGTGTCGTGTACCGCGCGCGGGATGAAGTTTTAAACCGTGATGTGGCACTGAAGCTGCTTGCCCACGGAGCACTCGACAAAGTTAGCCCCGGCCATCTGCTTCGCGAAGCTCAGACGG
>WNFP01006493.1_pt1 | contig 12850 bp, 11 predicted proteins | sample 5400201 | NCBI WGS metagenome assembly WNFP01 (sample SAMN13153355, study PRJNA577476) | soil metagenome | isolation source: 115 cm saprolite under Madrone tree | place: USA:California | collected 2016-06-14
AAATTGTGGCCGGCGCTGGCGCAGACAAAGTTGCCACGCTGCGCGGCGAAGAGGTCGGCGATGGCCCGGGCGTTGTCCCTGCGAATCGCTTCGCCGGTGAGAATGATGGCGCCGGTGTCCACTTGCTCGGGAGTGATTCCCGCTTCCTGATAGGCGGTGTCAACCAGGCGCCCAAGGGCCCGATCGTCGATGCGCTCGCGCCGCTGGGCGTACGGAGTGAAGTGGACTGGCGAGAGGTAGAGGGTCTTTCGCTCGGTCACCACGAAGCGGCTGGACAGCTCTCGACCTAGCCTGCGCAGCACAAGGCGTGAAAAAATGATCTGGGAAGTCGCCGTGCCGACGTCGATGCCGACGCTGGTGAGGTTTATGATGTCGAGCTTCGATAGCGGATGCTCGTCCTCTTCGTCGAGATCGTGCTCGCCGTGATCGTGGTCATGTGGTAGGTCGTGCATGAGGTTTCTCTGTCTCCGAGAGAGGGACCATGTTTTTCATCTTGCAGGTGATGCCGCGTTTGCGCAGCTCTTCCTCGAAAATGCGATGGATATCCGGCTCCTCGTCCTCGTACTCTACCTGATAACCACCTTTTTTGCCGCTGACCTCACCCGTGCGCAGCACCGTGGACTGGCTTGCCTGCCAGCGATTTGCCGCATACTTGCGGGAAAGGCCCTGGTTCAGCACCAAGTAGGTGGCCGGCGTGGAGCCCACGTTGAAGTGCTGGTGCAGCCAAAGTCCTTCCCCGGCGCCCGAAAGGTAGAGACTCCCTTCTTTCCAGTCGCAACGGATGCGTGGCTCATTGCCCCGCTGGGTCAGAACGTAGCCTTCGCCCTCAGTAATATAGAGGTGAGCACCTGGGCCGTGGCGGTGGCCTTTCTTGTAGTGGCCCGATTCAAAACGGGAGACATGGGACTCCATCATGCCGGCGCCCATCACCATAAAGGCGTTGGTACCGCCTCCTCCGCGACTCTTCCATTCGTAGAGCGGCAACTTTTTGATGTCGGGGATAAAGTTTGTCTCCCAGACGCGACCGCGGTAAAGCTTCGCCTCGGCGGTAAAGTAGTCCGGCTCGCCGGTATAGCGATCGTTGAAATCGTAAGTATTGTTGAAGACAAAATCCTCGCTGGCCCACTGCCGCAGGAGTTGGGGCAAGTCGGTTACAGAAAACCACCGCGCGCTCCGTGAAAGGCTGGCGTTGAAAAATTGGTGCCAAGCGTTAGTCGGCAAGACAAAGTAGCTGCCCGGCCCCCACTCAAAGGTCTGCTTCGGCCCCTTGTCGCGCCAGACCGAGGTGGAGCCGTGTCCGGAGACGACATAGGTTGCCTCGGTATACATGTGCTTCAGGGGCGCCGTGGAGCTTCCCGGCGGGAGTTCAACAATGTGCTCGTCGCCCTCGTCGTCTCCGTCCAAGTAGCAAAGCGCGCCGTTGACTCCATCGCCCTTGCGCGGCCAAGCGCCCACCTCCACGGATTTCATGTCTTTGATGTATACACCGCCTACGAGTGGAACGCCCTCCTGCTTGCGCCACTCTTCATACGCATCCATTCGCACGAGAGCGGGTTGCTTTTCGGGATCTAATGGGGTGTTTGGGCTGGTCATGGCAACTCCTCCGATATGTCTCGGTCTAGTAGATTTTCTTCTATGCTTAAGGAATTTGTCATTGAAAACGGTATTGTCGTCGCTTTATCGTTTCGTTCGCCTCTCTTCCTCGAGCTTCTGCAAAAAGGACAGATCGAGTACATCGCCAGCATTGATGTTCATCGTCGAGAGAACCTTGTCGCTGGCGATCATGTTGTCGATGGATTTGGCCGTAACGATTGGCAAGCCGGGCGATATTTGGCTATAAACCTTGCGAGTTTCTTCCAGCTCTTCTGTGTTATTGGATTTGTAGAATTCGCCCAAGAATCGGAGGACCGCTTCTTTATTTTTTTCGTCACGATAAAAATCCATGCCGTCGGCCAAGCCGCGCATGAAGTTCATTACGGTATCACGCTCCGAACGGATAAAGGAGCGGGTGGTGACGGGGCCGGCGACCACGTACTCGTAGTCGCCCTTGGAAAAATCTACCCAGATAGGAAAGCCGGCTTTACGGGCGCGCAAAGTAACGGGCGGTTGAAATACCGATGCATCGACATGACCCCCGCTGAGCGCAGCCCATCTTTCTCCTTGGGCACCGACACCAAGGATGGCAACATCTTTGTCCGAAAGCCCCAGCTGTCGGATGGCTAAGCGAGCGATAAAATCGGTGCTCGCTCCAAACTGACTGATGGCGATCTTCTTACCTTTCAGATCGGCGGCCTTTTTAATAGCGGGACCGCTAATAAAAACATAATCGAGCTTGTTACCGGTTGCCCCGATCACGGCCAAGTCCTTCGCTCCCTGCGCCCAGGCGCTGATAACACCGGAACTTCCTTGCACCTCCATAAAGACATCACGTGAGATCAGCGCTTGAACTGCCTCGCGTCCCCCGCGCATAAAAATCGGCAATACTTTTATGCCATGTTTCTCAAAGGAGCCGGAACGATAGGCCACCCAGAAGAAACTCGTCGAACCACCGAGCGCGTAGGGCACTCTCAGTTCTCGCAGTCCTTTAGTTTGAGCCAAAAGGGGAGACGGCAAAAAAAGCGCAATAGCAGTAACCGTCCACAGCATCGAGTTCATTATTTTCATAGTTGCTTTCTTCATCACACGTCAACAAAACTGCACGAGTGCATCGACAGCCACGACGCCGTGACCCTTTGGATGCACGACGAGGGGATTAATATCGAGAGCTAAGAGTTGTTCTCTCAGGTTTGCGGCCATATTAGAAACCGCGACGACGGCATCGCACAACGCATCCACATCCGCAGGCGGTTTGCCGCGGAGTCCTGTCAACAGTGGCCAGCCTCGAAGCCCCTGGAGGAGACTGTGCGCCTGTTGGCGAGAAATAGGAGGAATTCCAATCGCGACATCTTTGAGCAGCTCTACGAGCACACCGCCAAAACCGCAAACGACAACCGGACCGAAAAGAGGATCGCGTTTGATACCGAGGATTATCTCGATGCCCTCCGGAGCCATGCGTTGCACTACAACGCCGACGATGTCGGCGGTGGGGAACTTAGCCGTCACGCTGTCTCGGATGCGGAGGAATGCATCCCGAACTTCCGCGGCGCCAGCGAGATTCAGTGCCACTCCACCGACGTCGCTCTTGTGACCGATTTGGGCCGACTCGATCTTGAGAACGACCGGAAAACCGATGCGTTCAGCGGCAGTGGCGGCTTCTTCGGCGTTTCGTGTTAAGAGGGTCGGGACAACCGGAATGCCGGAGGAGTCTAGCAAGCGAAACGCTGCTTCCGCCGGCAAAGTTCCGGCCGGGAACTTGGGATGCGACGAGACCGATGTGGCTTCTTTCTGACTGCGCGGTTGCCAGGACTTGCAGAGCTGATGATAGTCGACCAGATGGCGCAGCGCGCTCATGGCGCACTCCGCCCCTTCCATCAAGGGCACACCGGCTGTCCGCAGTGGAAGCAGGATGTCGGGGTCCACGGGACCGCCGACGACAGAACTGAAAATCGCAATTGGCTTATTCGCGGCGGCAGCAGCATTCGTAATGGCCAGGGAAAATCGATTGCCGCTTTTGAGTTCTTTAGGTCGAGGATCGTTGGCCTCCAAATTGACAGTGACGATGTCTATATTCGCGTCGTCGATAAGCGCCTGGAGCAGACGCGGAAAGATTTTGTCGTCGTCGTACATTGCGCCGGTACCGTCCAGGGGATTATTCAGGTTGCCGAAATCGGGCAGGACTTCGGGTAAGCGCGATTTGGATTCTTCGGATAACTCCGGAACCTCAAGACCGACGTTCATGGCTGCATCGGAGACCAACGTACACTCGCCGCCCGACCCGCTTAGCACGCCGATGCGCCGACCACCGTTGTACCGCTTGACGAAGGTCTCGCAGGAAAACAGACTCACAGTGTCGATCAACTCGTTGATGCTGCGGACCTGAACGATGCCACCTTGACGAAATGCCGCGTCAACAACTTCCGCTGCGCCGGCGAGGGAGCCGGAGTGAGTGGCGGCAGCTCGCTGCGATACTTCGGATCTGCCACCTTTAAGTATGATCAAGGGCTTGTTGCGCGCGATGGCTTTCCGGGCAACCGCCATGAGCTTCGCCGGTTGTTTGAATCCTTCCACAAAAGCGGCGACAACGCCGGTATTCTCATCCTCGACGAAGTAATTCAAATACTCCTCTACCGTCACCCCTGCTTGGTTACCACAGGAAACGATATGACTGAGACCGACGTGGCGATTGAGCATGAGTGCGTTGGCAATGGTAGTGCTTAAGCCACCGCTTTGCGAAACGAGCGCGACCGGGCCCGCAAGAAACCCCTGCGGGATGAGCGAGGCGAACAACGGCGCTTTGCCGAATACATTCAACACCCCGTAGCAATTCGGACCGCAGATAAGGAAGTCGCGTTCCTTTGAGAGGGCTTCGAGTCTCGCTTGCCGTTGCTTGCCTTCCACACCAATTTCGGCGAAGCCAGCGGAGAAAACCACTCCCGCACGAACGCCTGCCGCTGCGGCGGACTCCAACAGATCCGGGACGTACCGGTTTGGCACCGCTAAAACGACGCAGTCGACGGGTTCAGGAATGGCAGCGAGATCCGGGTAACAAGGACAATCCATCACCTCGCGGTACTTTGGATTCACCGCGACGATGCGGCCCGGATAATCAAAATTGCGCAAGTTGCGAATGACCCGGTTGCCTCGGGGCTCTCGGGCCACACCGGCAGCCGAGGCACGTTGCGATGCGCCAATTACGGCGACGGACTTGGGCCGCATGAGAGGAGCGAGGTCGCGCCATAGAACGTCGTCAGGGGTGGTTGGAGTTACTTCCAAAGCGAAACTCCTTTAACTAAGGTTCGATTTGGTCGGACTGTTGCAGCCGGATTTTCGGGATCGAATTCCCAGCCGGCAGGATTGGTCAGGACATATTCACGGATGCGATCCAAGGATTCTTCATAGCGAATAATGTGTTCGTAATAGTTGCGTTGCCAGATCGGTAATCCGGGTGTGCTGCGGATCTCATTGATACGTTTGGTAGCAGCCGATTTGAAACCGCCAATAAATGCACCCAATGAATGTTTGGGTGGTCCGGCTAGTAGGGGCGACCGGCCGGTCGCCCCTACACTGCGGTTCGTTATGATCACAATTCCGTGGATGTGGTTGGGCATCACGATGAAGGCATCTAATTCAATTTCCTGACGAATAGCAGCTGATCGGGTCCATTCCTCGCTCACGATCTGGCCAAACTCATTCAACGCAATATCGCCGTTCACGAATTGGCCAAAAATACATTGGCGATTGTGCGCGACCAAGGTGACGAAATACGCCCCGGATTGGGCATAATCATATTCCTTTAGTCGCAAGGATCGGCGATGATGTTTCGGGGGGTCGTATTTCATCTTTTATAATGGTCCCCGTTGCTTTTTCGACCTAGGCCCGAAGGGCTCCGGTTGGAAAGGTCCGTCGCGGAGCTGCAAGTAGGCCTTGGTGCCTTGGCTGAATCGGGCTTCGTCCAGGGGCCGTCTGAATTCTTCACGCAGCATCATGTGAGCGGGTACGGACAGCTCAAAATCCAGTGCCAACGCGTCGCGTAGTCCCATCATCTGCAGCCCCATGGTGGAAATCGCAAGGTTGATCTTCACCGTTTCCGGCGGCACGTGAGCGATGCGTTCGACAATAGAGAAGCACTCTTCAAGAAGTTGATCCGCCGGCACGACTTTGTTGACTAGGCCAATGCGAAGCGCCTCGCCGGCGTCGATGTGATCGCCGGTGATACCGTAACGTATGGCATTCTTAAATCCCGCGAGCAATGTCCACATGAAAGTAGTGTTCGAACCGTGGCGCACTTCGGGTTGGGCAAACACCGCGTCGTCGGCAGCGATCGTAATATGCGTGAATAAAGCCAGCCAGCAGCCACCGCCCATTGCCCAGCCTCTGACGGCGCCGATCACTGGTTTGGTCAGCTCGAAAATGTGCAGCAGCTTCGCATCGTCCTTTCGCCAATAGTTGAGCAGGTCCGCGGTGCTCATATCCGTTGGCATTCCCTGGGGCCACTGCATGTCTCGCCGCCGGCCGCTGGTGGTGCGCTGGTCGAAACCGGAACAGAAACCGCGCCCCGCTCCGGTCAAGACGATGGCTCGAATTTCAGGATCCGCCTCAGCTTCGTCCAACGCCTGATGGAGCTCCTTGAGCATACTTCGGGTGATCGCGTTGAGCGCTTCGGGGCGATTCAATGTGATAAGGACACCGCCGCGCTGTTTCTCGTAGAGAATCTCTTTGTAATCGTTCATCGGCACCTCTGAGGGATCGTAAGCGTTACTCTAATACTTATTTTCTTGCCTTCGGTCCAAACGGCTCGGGTTGAAACGGTTTGTCTCGCGCCTCTAGAAACGCTTCTACGCCACCTTTCTTTTTCGCGTCTTCTAAGTGCTTGTTGAACTCTTCGCGCTTCGTGAGGCGTGCCATGGCCGCGAGTTCGGCATTAAGCGTCCACGCCTTTCGGAGGCCCATCATCTCCATTCCGCTGGTGGCGATGGCCAGATTGATCTTCACGGTCTCCGGCGGCACGTGAGCAATACGTTCCACGAAGGCGAAGCATTCGTCGAGAAGTTTGTCCTTTGGCACCACCTGATTCACCAACCCCATGCGTAACGCCTCTTTTGCATCGACAGGATCGCCGGTGAGCGAGTAGCGGAGAGCGTTCTTGAATCCGGCGAGAGCCACCCAAATAAAGTCGGTGTTAGCCCCGTGACGCACCTGCGGCTGGCCAAACACAGCGTCATCCGCCGCGATAGTCACATGACAGGTGAGGGCTAACCATGAAGCAGCCCCCAAGCACCAGCCGCTCACAGCGCCAATGATCGGCTTGGGATATTCCCAGCGGTAGAGCTGGCGGCCAAGAATATCTCTGCGATCCGCGTCACGGAGCCGGTTGTATTCATGAACCAACGAGCTTCCTTCCGGAATACCGTAAGGCCACGCGGTTGCGGGATCATCTCCGCTAATATCTTCGCCCACCGAGAAAGTGCCACCGGCACCAGTTAGCACGACTGCGCGGATTTCCGGATCGGTCTCAGCTTCCGCTAGCGCGTGATCGAGCTCTCCCAATAAATCTTGGTTCATCGCATTGAGCGCATTGGGGCGGTTGAGCGTGATAAGTACGCCATGACGTTGTTTCTCATACAAAAGGGTCTGGTAATTGGACATATTCGGCTCCTGTAATCTTAGCTGGAGTAACGAAAGATCGGATCAATATTCCATTATTCCAACATTCAAATTTATTGTTTCCTTTTCGACCTTGGCCCGAACGGTTCCGGTTGAAACGGCCCGTCACGCAGCATCAAATATTTCTTCGTTCCCTCGTTAAAACGCGCGTCATCAAGCGGGCGGCGGAGTTCCTCGCGTAGCATGACATGGGCCGGCGCGGAAAGCTGATTATCCAAGGTCAATGCGTCGCGCAGGCCCATCATCTGCAGTCCCATAGTGGCGATCTGGAGATTGATCTTCACTGTCTCTGGCGGGATGTGGGCGATGCGCTCGACTATCGAGAAGCATTCATCTAGGAGTTGATCTTGGGGTACGACCTTCACGACGAGGCCGATTCGCAGCGCTTCCTGAGCATCGATGTGATCCCCGGTGAGACCGTAACGGAGCGCATTTTTGAAACCGCCGAGCAATGTCCACATGAAGCTTGTATTGGACCCATGGCGCACTTCAGGCTGGGCGAACACCGCATTTTCCGATGCAATGGTGATGTGGGTGAACAGCGCGAACCACGAACCGGCGCCCATGGCCCAGCCGTTGATGGCGCCGATAATCGGTTTGGGGAACTCCCATAGCCGCATGAAGTTGCGGCTTTCGGAGCGCCAGGAATCTATCACTTCGGCGGCGCTCTGTCCCGTCGGAATACCATAGGGCCAGTGGAGGTCACGCCGGCGGCCGCTAGCCGTTTTCCCTTGGTCCATGCCGGCGGAAAAGGCTCGCCCCGCGCCCGTGACCACGACGGCACGAATTTCCGGATCGGCTTCAACTTCATCGAGGGCTGTATGTAGCTCTTTGATCAAATTCCGGCTGATGGCGTTCATCGCCTCCGGACGATTAAGGGTGATCAGAACGCCTGCGCGTTGTTTCTCGTAAAGAATCTCCTTGTAATCGGCCATTCTTACTCCTTTCGTGTTACATCATCATCGATACTCAGCGTCGTAAAGTGTTTTGATGAAACCACTGGCTTCGACTTCTTTCACCAAGCTTTCGTCTACGAAGGATTTCGGATCGGCTCCTTTAGCCTTGGGCTCCTCCGTAGCGACGAATTCCAAAGTCGTCTCCACCGCCTTGGGATTAGCATAGGGGACTCGATTATAAAACTTGGTCGCCAGGAGATTGTATGAAGCTTCAAGATACTTGATATCTTTCTCTTGCGCCGATTGAATCCGAAGTTTTTTTTGCATCACCGCAAGACTTTCTTTTTTGTTCTTTCTGAAATAGGCGATACCCTCGCAGATTCCTTTTACGAAGCGGATGGCCTGATCGTGTTTTTGGCGGAGAAGGGTTTTTGTCGAATCGACGGAATTCTGCAGATAGTAAATATCCAGATCGACGGGGTCGGCGAGGATTCGGTAGCCACGATCCTCGGCCACAAAGAACGTGGGAATGGTGAAAACCGCGCCATCCACTGCCCCTTTTTCCAGGCTGGCGAACATGGCCGGCGAGGAGCCAAGTTGAACGGTTTGGATGTCTTCTGTTCGCATGCCCCACTTCTTGAGAAAGAGTTGCAAGACCCAGTGGGAGGCGGAACCAAAACGGGTGATGGCAACCTTCTTTCCTTTCAGCTCGGCCGGGGTCTTGATGTCTGGCCGAACCATCAGCCTCTGCAGCCCGGTCTTGAGGGGAGAGGCCGTTACCACAGTGTCGGCGCCTCTTAAGGATGAGCGGATGACCGAGTCTCCACCGCCCACTGAAAATTGAATTTCTCCCGCGATCAAAGAACTGACTACGCGCGACGCTCCGCCGCCGATGACGATCACTTCGGCATCGATGCCGTGTTTCTTGAAGAGGCCTTTTTCTTCGGCCACCCAAATGCTACCCGATGTCGCACTGATCGAGCTCAGGCCTACTCGAAGCTTATCTTGAGCGTTAGAACGGAAAGCGAAAAATAGCGTCAGCCAAAGAAACGCCAACAAAATGTGAAAAAACACTCTGCGATTCATGATTACCTCTTGAAAAGGAGCGGCTTCCACGAAATTAGCTGGAAGTATCGATATAGACAAGGCTTGTGTGCGGCCTAGCTTGGGGGTCAAGGCTTTTTTTTGAGATTCGACGATGAAGCTGCTAATAGATTCTTTCGTTACTCCAAGTGGACGAAGGCGCGCACCCAATTCTTTGGCTTGGCAGTGTGGCCTTCGCCGTTAACGTCTTCAGCCAGAAACACGTCGCCAGGTCCAAAGGTCTTGACCGTTCCATCGCCTATACCGATCTCGACGGAGCCGGACAGGGTGATGCACCACTGCCGCCGAGGAGCAGTGTGCCATCCTAAGAGGTCATCGCGGTTTTCATCGTTTTTGAAAACCAACGCCTTCACGGCAAGCGGCGCCAAGAAATGTCACATCACCTCCCAGGCACGGCTTTTTGAGATCGTAAAAATTTATCTGGTCGCTTTGAACCTGAGCCTGACGTAATCGGCAAACCAATCGCCGGTACCATCACGGAGGTGCCTGGCTAATTCGCTCCTGACTTCCTTAAGAAAAGTCGCTCGTTCGGGTTCAGCTATGGCTTGTGTGAAAGGTTGGGCAAAGGTCTCAAGCCAGCCCAGGATATCTCCCGGGAGTCTTGTCGGTCGAGGAATTAGCTCAATGTGGGTAACGATGAATCCCGCTTCCGAGAGCAGTTGCGAGTATTCCCCCGGGTTCGGGTAGTACCACGGGTCGATGGAAGCGGGGTCGATGGAGTGCCTTCGCAGCGCGGCATGAAGAGCGGAGCGGATTTTCTCCACGTTACCTTTGCCGCCGAACTCGCCGACGAAGCGGCCACCAGGCTTGAGAGAACTTGCGACATCGGCTGCTACCTTGTTGGGTTGTTTCATCCAGTGCAGCGCCGCATTGGTAAACACCGCATCGAAGCACTGTTTGAACCCAAGACCTTGGCCATCCATGACAGCAGTTGTCAAACCGCGTTGTTCGGCCGCCAGGAGTTGTGGAAAACTCGAATCCACGCCAATCACTTTGCAACCATAACCAGCAATCTTCTCCGTGAGCGCGCCGTCGCCGCAGCCCAAGTCTAAGATAAGTTCTCCGCGCTTGGGCTTCAGCAATTGCAAAAGCGGTTCGCCTAGATCCGAGACGAACCGGGCGTTTTTCGCATAAGTCTCCGGATTCCATGACGTCGTTTGGCTCATATCGGAGCAAGTTATCATTTAAGCGTTATCTTGAAAAACCGGGAATTAACCGGCTTACTAGAAGGACTCTTTATGGAGACAAAGAACGTTGGCTTGGCAGCATTGAAGATCGACCGGTCGTCTCAAGGAATTCTGGGCAAGTCGAGAAAATTCCGATCGTTCCGGAAAATTGCTCTGTGGTTGGTTGTCATCGGTGTATTGGCGGCTAGTATCCTTTATCTTAAAGACCTTTTAAATCCGCCCGTTGAAGTTCAGCTCGCAACCGTATCTCTAACTTCTCCAGCGCAGGCCAACGCAGTGTTGACCGCGAGTGGTTACGTTGTGGCGCGTCGGAAAGCCGCGGTCGCGTCCAAAGGGAACCGGCACGTTGGTTTTTTTGGGTGTCGAAGAGGGGGATAGAGTTAAGAAAGGACAGGTGATTGCCCGCCTGGACGATTCCGACGTGGCCGCCATTGCAGCGAGCGCGCGAGAACCTGCGGGTCGTTGAGTCAGAGCTTAACGACGCAAATCAATCGCTGGAGCGGCAACGTGTTCTTTTGCAAAAAGAGATGGTTGCTCGGGCAGACTATGACGTCGCTGAAGCGCGCTACAAGCGTGTAATCGCGTCCATCGATGCCGCCAAGTTTGGGGTAAGGGAAGCAGAGGTCGCCGTAGAGAACACGCGCATCGTTGCTCCCTTCGATGGCACGGTTTTGAAAAAGAATGCGGACGTGGGCGAGATTGTCGCTCCATTGGCTGGAGCCGTAAGCTCTAAGGCTGCGGTCGTGACCATAGCCGACATGTCGTCGCTCGAGGTTGAAGCCGATGTTTCGGAGGCGAATATTACCCGTGTCAGCCCCGATCAGAGCTGCGAGATCACGTTGGATGCCTATCCGCAGCAACGCTATCCCGGCTTTGTAACTAAGATCGTTCCAACCGCCGACCGGGCCAAGGCCACGGTTATGGTTAAGATTAAATTCAAGAAGTATGACCAGCGCGTGCTGCCGGACATGGGAGCGAAGATTACATTTCTCGCGCCGGGGGCACGCCGGATACGCCTAGGGAACCTCTGCTTACAGTACCAGCCGCGGCGGTGGTGAGCAGAACTGGCCGGCAAGCGGTATTTCAGATCAAGGAGGATCGCGCGGTCGAAGTCCCAGTAGTTTCGGGGCAGCGACTCGGAGCCCTCCTAGAGATCAAGCAGGGGTTGAAGAAAGGGGAGAAGTCGTGTTGCGGATGCGATACGCTTTGGCGTTCCGGGATCTGAGAGTACCTTAGCCTGATGTTACGCCAATGCCACCCTGAAGCAAACTGGGGTGTCAGCGCGTGGCCAAAAGATAGGCTCTTAAGACCAAAAGATAGCCATGTAGGCCGGAAAGATAGGATTTACTTCTCCTCCGTAACGATTTAAACGTCAGTAAAGATTCGAAAGGAGGACGAGTCCCTTGGTCAAACGGTTTTGCGGCCTGCTGCGTCTGCCTCGGGAGAGAAGTGTGGCCCGATGGCTGAAGCGGTTCACGCACAAGTCCCAGCTTTTGCTCCGTTACTTTGATCTCCAGTGGCAAACTGACACTAAGCGCTACGGAATGTTCCCCAGGTGCCAATGCTTTGAGATTCAAATAGCCGCTGGCGCTGCGACCGTAAAAACCGTCGCGCCTGAATACCGAACACGCTGATCGGAAAAATTGATGAAAATATTTACGCAGGTTCCAAGGTGGCGATCAAAAACAAATGACCCGTGCTGATCAGGGGCTCAGCTTATCCGGAGCAATTGCGATTTTTTGTCCGGTGCTTGTGCAGGCCGGTCATCGGATGGCTCGCGATGAATCTGACCTCGGCTGCCTTTAGGACTCGAATAGGGGCTGGGCGGCGCCTTTTACGATGATGCCAAGGTTATTGGCTTCCCTGGTCGAATTATATGCGAAATATATTAGGGGAGCATGACAGGGTCATCTCACGGTTAACCGCAGAGGAACTGTGCAAACGATTAACCCGGTGTAGTTTAATGATGGTAGGAGGTGTTGGACACCTGCCTCAGGAGGAGAAACCGGAAGAGATGGTTCATCTGATAAGAGAATTCATGATTAACCGATCCGCGCCTTCAGAGGGAAGTTAACAAGCAGGAACAGCGTCGTCTCCTCCGAGAACTCAGCGTTCTATTTCGGGTTCGTAGGAAGTAGATGGCGGGAGGCGTACTCCCCCTTTATTTCGAAACTGTCCCCCGGTTTCGCAAGCGCATGGGGCTTCCATTGCGAAAAAAGTTGTGTATAAACTCGTATAGGCCGTTTTTTGTGGGCGTTGCATCTCTGTGTAATCATTTTGAAAGGAAAAGAAAAGATGGCGATTCCCCCGCTACAGTTCTGTAAAGCGCTCCTTGACGAAGCTAAAGTAACCCACCCCTTCCTCCATCATCCCCTCTACCATATGATTTACGAGGGAAAG
>WNFP01012132.1_pt1 | contig 12850 bp, 9 predicted proteins | sample 5400201 | NCBI WGS metagenome assembly WNFP01 (sample SAMN13153355, study PRJNA577476) | soil metagenome | isolation source: 115 cm saprolite under Madrone tree | place: USA:California | collected 2016-06-14
CTCTCCGCCACCTATTACTCGGGGTACCTCCCGGCGTATAACCAGCGCGCGCAGGGAGGCGCCGTCGCACCAGACCCGAGTGGACGCGGCTATCTGCTCGTGCGGTCCCGCGGTGACTTGTACAGGCTCAACTTTGACGATGGGGGCGAGCTACACGTGGAACCGATCGGTTTGCGCGTACCGATCAACAACGCCGAGTTCGAGGCGGACGTTCCGAAAGTCGGCATCCTGACCGAAGATTTCCGGGTCGCCGACATCCTCGCCCTTCCGACCAAGGACGGGACGAGCATTTTCGCATCCCATCATTTCTGGATGCGCAAAGACAAATGCTTCGTGGTTCGGGTCTCGACTATTGTCATCCCGCGCGAGGGAAAGCTGTCCGACACCGCGTCACGCGAATGGCAGACAGTATACGAGAGTCAACCGTGCCTGCCGCTAAAACACGCGCGAGGCTCGTCCTTCGCCGGATTGCAGATCGGCGGCAGGATCAAGGCGCTCGGCGAGAATCGACTCTTGCTGACTGTCGGAGATCATCAGTTCGACGGCTGGTTCGGGACGCCGGACTATGTCGAGGATCCGCGCGCGTCGTACGGAAAAACGATACTGCTCGATTTGGCCAATGGCACGGCGTCGATTTTCACCACGGGTCACCGCAACGAGCAGGGACTCGAGGTGGACGCGAGCGGTCGGATCTGGGAGACAGAGCACGGTCCCATGGGCGGCGACGAGCTCAATTTGTTGCGCCAGGGACAAAACTACGGCTGGCCCAATCACACCTACGGCACGGAATACAGCAGCGTCACTTGGCCGCTCAACGAACAGCACCTTGGTCCAGCAAATTACGTTCGCCCGATTTACGCCTGGGTGCCGTCCATCGGCGTCTCCAATCTCGTAGCCGTGCGAGACTCGGCATTCGAGCGATGGCGGAACGATTTACTCATCGCGTCCCTGAGGGGGAAAGAGCTCTGGCGAGTAAGGGTGGAGGAGGGACGTGTCGTATATGCCGAGCCGATCCTCATCGGCGAGCGCATCCGTGATATCACGACGGGAGGAAGGGGCGAGTTCGTCCTCTGGACGGATCAGGAGACCATCATTCGGATAACGCCGGCGCGGGGACTTGATAGGGGAGCCGAGGCGTTTGTGCTAAACTGTGGCAGCTGCCACGGCATGCAGTTCAATGGCGTCGGTCCAAGCCTCGACGGGGTCGTCGGCCGTTCGGTCGCGTCCGCACCCGAGTACGAATACTCGAACGCCCTCCGTCGACTTGGCGGGAAATGGACGGCTGAGCGACTCAACGGCTTCGTCACGCATCCCGACTCAGTGGCTCCCGGAACGGCGATGCGATTCGACGGAGTTTCGGACAGCGCGACCCGTAGCGCCATCATCGCCTATCTGCGGTCATACCCTACCTCCGCCCACTAGCGACGGAGGGTTGAAGCGTAGGCGGCCGCAAGCCGGGATGGCCGGCTGACACAGCCAGGCCCGTTTATCCGGCCGGCGCAAATTCTCGAGAGACATCTCGCAACAATTGATCGAGCACGACTCCGCTGGAGCGCCAGGAGAAAGCCATCTTCGCCGTATCGCGCGCCAGATCGCCCAACTCGGTCCGGCGCTTTGCGTCGAGCAATAGATCGCCTACCAGCTTTGAGAGCTCGACTCCTTCCGCGGCGAGCAACAATTCGGGGGGAGCCTGATTGAGACCGTTTGTGGCAATCGGAGTCATGACTGCCGGTGTGCCCACCGACCACGCCTCCAGGATCTTGTTCTTGATTCCCGCGCCAGTGCGCATTGGGGCAACGGCCAGCCATGCCCGAGCGAGATGAGCCTGCACACTCTCGACGTCGGGGACAACCTCGATACCAGCGCGCGAGGCCAGCTCTGCGATTGCTGGTGTCGGACTCCGGCCGACGATCTGGAATACCGCGTCGGGGAGGCGCTCAAGAACAGCCGGCCAGACCTGGTCGGCGAAGTATAACGCAGCATCTACATTCGGCTGATATGCCATGACTCCAGTGAACATCACTAGTGGGCGCAACGACCGCTTGACTGCCCGGACGTCAGGGACATCCACTCCGTTCGGGATCACCAGGACATTACGGACACCGATTATTCGACTAAGAACCCGGGCGTCCGTATCGCCGACCACGACCGTGGCTACGGAAGCGCGGCGCATTTGAAACTCGTATCGTGCCACGTGAACGAAATGGCTGAGGCGCCCACGCAACTCGGCATAGCCACGAGCGTGAAGCAGAGCCCTCCAGGCGGCGAGCGTCATGCAGTCTGTGCGGTCGCTGACCGAAATGGGCATTTCCGGGATTGCTCCGCGGAGATACTCCATGCCTCCCCAAAAAAGCGCGACGCTCGGGCGGTGGACACGGATAGTTTCCGCTACTGTTTTCACGAAAGGCCGAACGTCGTATTGCGCCGGCAGGTACATCCATCGGCCGGATCGATCGACGTTGATCTCGGCACGGACCGCGACACCATTCTCGGCCGCTGATTCACCTCCCACTGGACAAATAAGTACGATTGACCACCGAGGGGAAAGCTCCTGAAGAAGCCGAGACACGCGTAAAGCCATCCCATCCAACGGCGGCCATGGAGGGACAGGGGAAACCGCGAGAAGCGTCGGACGCGACTCCCGCTTCTCGTGAGTGATGGGAGCTGCCAACTGCCCAGTCACCGTGGGCCGGCGTTCACGGTCATCGGTGTCGCAGACAAACCGGGTTCGCGGTAACCTGACACAATAATCGGTCGGGTCGATCGATTCATCTTTTGGGCAAGAATCATCTAAACATCGAGTTGAAGAGAAGCCCGGACAGCGGCGCTCGTGATCGGCGCGCAGTTTACGAAGTTACGACAGCCCAGCTTGCTCGGAAACCTCTTGGGACTCGCAAATCGAATCCGTCGTGGTGGAGCAACGTTACCTCCTAGACGAAACCTGCGCGCCGCCGAGTGATCGGCTTCCCCCCACGCGCCCAAACGTTCTCCGCACGCAGGGCGAACGCGGTACCGGCGACGATTCCGGACATCGAGGCAAGCCAATCACGTGTCGGTGCCGCTGGCAATCCGAACGCTTGCTGCACGAGAGCCAATCCGGCGATCAGTATCGCAACGCCGGCCAACAAACATAGCACGACCAGTTTGGCGTCCCCATGCTGATCAGAAGGCCGCGCGACACGCACGCCGCAATACCCGACTGGCACCAAAAGACACGCCATCCAAATCCACGAGACTGCGAGCTCGGTCCTCGTGCCCTCTATCGACCACTGAAAAGGCAACGCCAGAGTCCATCCAAGAGAGGAACTGACCGAGACGCGACGTTCGCCGCTCACTGCATCAGCTCGCATCATCAATCGCGCCTCCCGCCCGTCATAGCTTCCGCTAAAACTGAGCGGATCAGTCGCGGAATATTTTCTTGAAACGCTATCTGTGAACACACCCGCCATTGCGAAAAGCGGGGGACGAAGACGGAGGATCGCCGCACGTGTGCGAACTCCGAAAAGAAGGCTTTGTCCATCCTGGGCGAGTAGGACGATTTCCCTTTGTTCGTCGTCCGCCACCCGCAGAATGGGAGCGATGTCGTTAGTAAGTTCCGCCGGTACTACCGTCGCGGCAACGGTGGCTCCGCCAAGAAGCCGGCGTCCGACGCTATCAGTTTCATTGAGCTGGGCGTCGGTGATTGCGACATCGGCAATCCTCGCCGCGACTACACGTCCCGGGAATACCACAAAATCCCCGAGCTTTGGCGCAATCTGTCCGTAATATCTTGAATCCGGGATCGACGGTGCCAATGCGAAGCTCGAGATTGCCTGAATCGTGAGCCAGATCGTGCACCACGCCAAGCCGAGGACTGCGGCTGTTCGGGGAGCCGGCCGCAGCCAAATCCCGGTGCTCCTGGCGACCGCGAAGCCAATCGCACCGCCGACAGTGTTGGTCACCACGTCCCCCAGAGTTGCGTCGCGCCCGGGAACGAAGAGGAACTGCGCAGTCTCTACGGTCAGCGAGAGGGCGCACGCCGTCAGAACCGCCCGCTTCCAGGGGATCCCCGAAAGCGCGAGACCGATGCCGAGCGGGAAAAAGAGGAGGACGTTGAGGATGGAATCGACCCCCCCGAGCGTGCCGCAGACGAGGCACAGATGCGAATCCACAGGCTTCCCAGCATCTGGAAGCAGCGTCGCGACCAGTATGGCCGCAACGCTCGCAACCGCGATGACACTCCCGATCCTCCGGAGGTGTGGCGTCGAGGCAACACTACCCTGCATGCGGAAGAGTCAAGATATCGGGCCAAATGAATGGGAAGGTGAGATTTCTCCTTGTGGCGTAAGGAGATAGCGCATGGCAGCCATCGTTTCGGAGCAGCGCAGCAACTGGCATTTGAAGTGCGCTCGATCCGCGTAGCGCACGTTCAGCGCCGCCCGCCCGCCTCTTTCCCTCGCCATGCACACAGTACAGCTCCCGACCTCGCACTTCTTCACCGTAGACGTCGAGGAATATTTTCAGGTCAAAGCGTTGGAGTCGGTCGTACGACGGGATGAGTGGCTGTCCCGTCCGAGCCGGGTCGCGCATAGCATCGATGCTCTCCTCGGCAGCCTCGAGCGGAGCGGAACCAGAGGAACCTTCTTCGTTCTTGGATGGCTCGCGAAGCACCGTCCCGAGGTTGTGCTCGCGATCGCCGACGCCGGTCATGAGATTGGTTCGCACGGCTTTTGGCACGAGCGCGTTACGACCCTCGACCGGGCTGCTTTTCGCGAAGATATCCGTTCGTCCAAGGCGGCGCTCGAAGATTTGGCCGGCGCATCGGTCGTTGGTTATCGCGCGCCAAACTTCTCGATTATTCCAGGATGCGAGTGGGCCTTTGATGTTCTGATCGAGGAAGGCTACCAATATGATTCGAGCCTCTTTCCGATCCGCCGACCAGGATACGGATATCCAGCCGCGCGGCGTGTCCCGCATGTCATCCAGCGCCAGCAGGGTCGGCTCGCCGAGTTTCCGTTGGCGACAACCAGCATTCTGGCTTATCGCGTACCGGCGGCGGGCGGTGGCTACCTCCGTCAATTTCCGTACGCGGTGATCCGCCGCGCATTTCAGGAGGCCACCGACCGCGGTGAGCCAGCAACCTTTTACATCCACCCATGGGAGATTGACCCGGGCCAGCCGCGGTTACCGGTCTCCAGTCTGAACCGAATTCGGCAATATCGTGGCCTGGATGGAGCACTCGTGCGTGTGGAGCGTCTTCTCGAAGAGTTCAGGTTCGGAACCATCGCCTCACACCTACCGCAACTCGAAACCCGCGCATCGACACCCGTCGCAAAAGGCGTCGCCTGATGATCCGGGTTGAGAAATTCACCGGACGCAAAGAGGAGTGGGATACGTTCGCCGCTGCGCAAGGCGGATATACCCATTTTCACCGGTTGGGGTGGCGGGCCGTCATCGAGCGTACATTCGGTCACGAGTGCGTTTACCTTGCGGCGCGCAATGCCGAAGGCGAACTCGTGGGAGTTTTACCGCTCGTCCGGGTCCGCAGCGTTGTGTTCGGACACTATCTCGTGTCGATGCCCTTCCTGAACTATGGTGGGCCGCTCGGAACCGATGCAGGAATTTGCGCGCTGGTTGATGAAGCCATCGACTTAGCCGGACGCGATCGGGTGAGGCTCCTCGAGATGCGGAGCAACATCCCTCTTCGAATCGGGCTCCCAGTATCGCACCGGAAGATCACGGTGTTCCTCGATCTGCCGCGCACGCCGGAAGTGCTGCTCCAACGCTTTGGCGCAAAGCTGCGGAGCCAGATCCGCCGGCCCCAGAAGGAAGGAGTCTCCGTCGTGTTCGGCCGCGACCAGGTCGAGCCTTTTTACGCGGTTTTTTCCCGGCACATGCGCGACCTGGGGACGCCGACGCAGTCGCTCAATTTTTTTCGCCAGATTGCCAACGAGTTTCCCCACGACTGTTGGTTCACGACTGTTGGTTCGCGACCGCCTACCTGGCGGGACAGCCCGTGGCTGGCGGCTGCGGTTTTCGCTTTCGGGATGAGTTCGAGATGACTTGGGCGTCGTCGTTGCGCGAGTATAACCGTGAATCACCAAACATGTTGCTCTATTGGGCGTTCATGGAACGTGCGATTGGCGACGGCATCACCCAATTCAACTTCGGGCGATGCACGCCCGGCACGGGAACCCATCGCTTCAAGATGCAATGGGGTGGGCGTGAACAGCCGCTCTGGTGGTATCGTCTCGCCGCGTCGGATGAGGTGATTACGCCCTCTCCCAAGGAGGGAGCATTCCGCTGGGGACCACGCATCTGGCGTCGGCTGCCGGCTTCGATAGCAACGGCGTTCGGCCCCTCGATCGTGCGCTATATCCCATGACTTGGCGCTGGCAGCCTCCTGTGCTATCCCCGGTTTCTTCACGCGCGCTTGTCCACGGCATAGGCGCGGCGATGGGCTTGCGATCTGGCCACTGCCAGACCGCCGTCGCGGCTCTCTGCGGGCGCTATTCCGCTGACGATGCGCTTCTGACCGACACCGGAACTTCAGCGCTCATTCTCGCGCTTCGCAAAGTTCTTCCTCCCGGAGGCACGGTCGCGTTCCCGGGCTACGCGTGCATAGACCTTACAACGGCCGCGCTCGGAGCGGGATTGCGCGTGCGGCTCTACGACATCGAGCCCTCGACGTTGAGTCCGGACCTCGATTCGGTGAGAAAAGCAGTTGCGCGCGGAGTTGATGCCATTCTCGTCGCGCATCTCTACGGGTATCCGGCCGACGTTCTCGGCGTCGAGAAGATCGCGGCGGAACATGGAATACCCGTTATCGAGGATGCCGCCCAGGGTGCGGGCGGTACGTTGCACGACAATCTGCTCGGCACTTTCAGTGACGTTTCCATCTTGAGCTTTGGTCGAGGGAAGGGAATGACGAGCGGATCCGGCGGTGCCGTGCTCGTACGGACGCTCGAGCTCGCTAGCTGGACGAGACGGATGCATGCGGAGCTGGGCGCAGCGTCGGGCGGGGGTCTGGAAATGATGGCACTGGCTGCTCAGTCGTTGCTCGCGCATCCGTCTATGTACAGACTCCCGGCGTCGATTCCGGCTCTCAAGCTCGGGGAGATGGTATACCATCCACCGACTCAACCGCGCCCTATGGCCGCGGCTGCCGCGGCGATTCTGCCCTCCGCGCTAAGAATGGACGCGCGTGAAGTGGAGTATCGACGCGCCCGCGCGAAAGACCTGCTATCTCTCGTCACCGAGTCGAATGACGTGGTACCCATGCATCCAATCGCGGGAGGAGAATCCGGCTTCCTTAGGCTTGCGTTGCTTGATGCCGGTGGCCAAAAGGTGCCGCGCGCGACTATCGGTGCAGTTCGCGGCTACCCGATGACACTCGAGGAGCATCCGCAGCTGCGGCCGTTACTCATCCCGGGCGAGCGAGCCGGGAAGGGCTCGGAGATCTTGCGGGACAGGCTATTCACCTTGCCGACCCATTCGCGGGTAAATCGCTCGGATCTGACTCGGCTCGAAAAGTGGCTGACCTAAGCGCCGTGAACGTCGTGACGGTCGCTGATCCTGTCGCCAAGCGCGTGAACGGTGTGAGCGGTCGTCCAGTCGCTGCGCGTAGCGCCTTGAAGCGCCTTTATGCTGCAACGTGCGGCTTGCTCGATCGCGTCCTCTATCCCCGGCGTCATCGGGCAGTGCTTCGGCGACTGTCGAATGTGCAACGTCCGAGGCGAATACTCGTGGTGTGTCACGGCAACCTGTGCCGAAGTCCGTACCTTCAGGCAGTACTAAAACGCAGCCTTCCGGAGGTTGTGGTAACGTCGGCCGGATTTGTCGGCAGCGGTCGCGCTGTTCCACAGATTTCAGTGGCACTGAGCGCGCAGCGAGGCCTCGACCTGTCGCGCTATCGCTCACAGCCCATCACACAATCGAAAGTGAGCGAGGCTGATCTCGTGATAGTGATGGATGCCGAGCAGGCACGGCAAGTCGCGAGAATGTTCCGGGTAAAACGAGAACGAATTGTAATCGCTGGCGATCTGGAACCGATGTTCGAGAAAAGTCGCGCCATTCGAGATCCCTGGAACCAGTCAGTCGACGCATTTAAATCAACATTCGATCGACTGGACAGCTGTGGCGCTACGCTTGTCAGCTTGCTTTGAGGCGGCACCCGACCCGATTCAAGCGGTCAACCGGTGACGATTGAAGACTGATCCCTAGCCACCACAGCCATCAGCTTGAGAAGATCGTGCTTCCCGCTGGCATTCCTGGGAATGGCGGTCAGACATGCGTAACGGGCCGGCTGCATATATCTGGGCAGCTCGATTCCGCAGAAACGACGCACCTGATCTAGGGTCGCTTCAGGGCGGAGAACGATGCAGGCGACGATGCGTTCTCCCCTCTGGGAATCGGGTTCTGTGACCACGCCAGCGTCGGCAACCAGTCCCGACGCCTGGATCACATCGCAGATCTCGTCGGGGCTTACCCGGAATCCAAGCGTCTTGATCATCCTGTCTCGGCGGCCGACGTAATACAGCCGCCCCTCCTCGTCAGAACGAACCAGGTCGCCACTGAATACAACCCGCGATGGTTCACCCGGACGAAAAAACGGGTTAGGGCGGAACACCCTGGCTGTTGCTTCCGGATCTTCCACGTAGCCGATCGCTACGGATGGTCCTCCGTGGAGCAACTCGCCCACCTCCCCCGGCTTCGCCAACTGTCCCTCGTCGTTCAACACATAGACCGTTGATTCGGGGACGGCCGACCCCATCGAATCAGGATGACTGTCGACCTCTTCCGGGGGGAGGTACGTGCTGCGGAAGACTTCTGTGAGCCCGTACATCAGGAAAAGCTTCGCCTGCGGCTGTGCACGCCGAAGATCCCGCACGCTTGATGGCGGCAAGCGCCCTCCGGCGTTCGTCACAATGCGGAGATGGTCAAGCGGGTGATCGCGAAACACGGCCACGCCAAGAAGCTGTTGCCAAAGCGGCGGAACGGCGGCAAGCACCGTCACACGCTCGCGGCGGAGCGTCGCTACGATGTCCTGCGCTAGAGTAGATCGTTCAACAATCAACGTAGCGCCCACGAAGAGGGCGGTGGTGAGCTGATTGAATCCGTAGACGAAACTGAACGGGAGGAGTCCCGCGATTCGGTCGTCCGCGTGCAGACCCAGATAGCTCGCGACTACCCGCACACCAGCCCACAGGTTCTCGTGGCTCATCAAAACGCCTTTTGGCTGTCCTGTCGATCCAGACGTATAGGTGATCTGCGCTGGCGCCGCTGCGTCGCAGGCCAACGGTGAGAACTCTGAGTCGTCGCTCGCAACGTCCTCCAGCACGATGATGTGAGAATTGGTGATGACTGGCCGCGGGAGACTGTCGAGCACCTCACGACTCACAACGAAGGCGCGCGCACCCGAGTTGGTGAGGACGAATTCGATCTGTCGTGGCCGATACAGCTCGTTCAAATTGATTCCCGTCGCGCCTGTGCCCACTGAGGCGAAGAACGCGGCGGCAGAATCGCGCGGGCCCTTGGCGAGCACAGCGCAAACATCGCCTGGTCCGACACCGATATCGCGAAGCGCCTGGGCAATCTGCCCGGCGCGCCGATTCAAATCGGCAAAGCTGGTTTGCTCCCGGCCGTGAACGAGTGCGATGCGATCCCCGAACTCTTCGCCAGCGCGTCGCAACAGATTGGCGAAGCTCGAGCGAAATAGCGCGCGGGAATAGGATTCGTCCATCATTTGGCGAGAGAAAGCACGCGCAATGATAGTGCGCGTGCCGCCCGTCCGCCTCCCATCATCGCTGTTGCGAACGTGCCACACATTGGGCTCGCGGTGAAGGGAATCACGTCCGCACCTTATGGTGCAAGTCCTTTGATGCAAGGGACTTACCCTCCAAAACAGGCGCCCGCTATTCGCTGCTCTCGCGGGGTGCCAAGCTTGCAAACCCAGTCGTCTGTCCGACGCCATCAATGGGCCGGCTCCAAGTTCAATCGCTCACCAGGACCATCCTCACAATGAATGCCACGCTTGCCGCGCTGGAGATCGACCCCGCCAAAGTAGTATCGCGAATTCGCGATGTGCTGAGGGAGCAGCTCGCGACTAACCTCAAGCGTCGAGGCCTGGTGGTCGGCATGAGCGGCGGAGTGGACAGTTCGGTCTGCGCCGCTCTCGCGGTCGAGGCAGTGGGCCCGAAGCATGTTCTCGGCCTCTTCATGCCCGAGAGGGAGAGCGATCCGGAGAGCCTGACACTCGCGAAGTCTTTTGCCGAACAGCTCGGGATCGAGAGCGTCACCGAGGATATCGCACCCGTGCTGAACGGAGCCGGTTGCTATCGCCGCCGCAACGAGGCGATCCGCCGAGTCGTGCCGGAGTTCACCGACGAATGGGGATGCAAGCTCGTATTGCCGCCCGACCGCCTCGACGCTGATCGTCTCAACATCACGTACCTAGTCGTTCTGCCGCCGCGCGGAGAAAGTCGGCGGGTTCGGTTGCCTGCGCCTGAATATCGGCAGATCGTCGCCGCCTCGAATTTCAAGCAGCGTGTGCGGACGATGCTGGAGTATTACCACGCCGATCGTCTTCACTACGCAGTGGTCGGGACACCGAACCGGCTCGAGTATGATCAGGGCTTTTTCGTGAAGGGCGGTGATGGGCTGGCCGACGTGAAGCCGATTGCCCACCTCTACAAGACGCAGGTCTATCAGCTCGCGGATTACCTCGGGGTCCCCTCCTCGATCACATCGCGTCCGCCAACGACCGACACATTCTCCCTCCCGCAATCGCAGGAGGAGTTCTACTACAACATGCCCACGAGCACGCTCGACGTTGTGCTCCACGCGCGGAATGATGGGCGCCCCGCGAGCGACGTGGCGGAGGAAGTCGGTTTCACAGTGGATCAAGTTGAGCGCGCGTATGGCGATATCGACCAGAAGCGCATGACCACGCGGTATCTCCATCTCGGAGCGCAGCTGGTCGAACCAGTGCTACTCACACCTTCGATGGAAAAAGTCTGATGTGCGGAATTGCCGGAATCGTGCGGCGCGTGCCGACTGGAGTCTCCGTCGACTCACTCGGCAGGATGGCCTCTTCTATTCGCCATCGGGGGCCCGATGGATACGGATTCTATGTCGGACAGCGGGTCGGCTTCGCGCATGTCCGCCTGAGCGTCGTGGATATCGCCGGCGGAGCGCAACCGTTGGCGAATGAAGACGGGCAAATCGTTGTCACGTACAACGGCGAGATCTACAACCACCCCGAGCTCCGCCGCGAGCTGGAAGAGAAGGGCCACATCTTCAGGACGCGCTGCGACACCGAAGTCCTCGTGCATGGCTACGAGGAATGGGGAGTGAATCTGCTTGACAGGCTGAACGGGCAGTTCGCCTTCGCAATCTACGACCGTAACACCGAGACCGTTTTTATCGCCCGGGACCGCTTCGGCGTTCGCCCGCTTTTCTATGCCCAGCGCAAGGGGACGCTCTATTTCGGCTCCGAAATCAAGGCCATTCTCGCCAGTGGCGAAGTCGAGGCGTCATTGGACCGCCGCGGACTCGATGAAACATTCACATTCTGGGCCCCTCGCCCACCTCGAACGGCATTCGCGGGAATCGCTTCGCTAGAACCAGGCACCTATGGAATTCTGAAGGATGGCGCTCTCTGGCTGCATCGATACTACGAGCTCGACTATCCGGAAGCCGGTGCGGAACCCGTCGACGTCGTCGAGCAACTCGACGAGTTAATGCTGCGCAGCGTTGGGATGCGCATGCGGGCTGATGTGCCGGTCGGTGCCTACGTAAGCGGCGGACTCGATTCATCGATAACAGCATCGCTTGCGGCGAGCGCCTCGCCTCATACGCTGCGAAGTTTTTCGATCACCTTCGACGATCCGCGGTTCGACGAGAGTGACTTTCAGCGTGAGGTCGCCGCGGATGTGGGGAGCATACACGCGATTGCCGCGATTTCGCAGGGAAGAATCGCGGACAGTTTTCCCGAGGTGCTGTGGCACACCGAGACTCCGTTGCTGCGAACGGCACCGGTGCCCATGTACCACCTTGCAAAGCTGACGAAGGATTCCGGAATCAAGGTCGTTTTGACCGGTGAAGGAGCCGACGAGCTCTTTCTTGGCTACGACCTCTTCAAGGAAGTTTCGGTGCGACGTTTCTGCCTTCGGCAGCCGACCCCGTTGGGGCGGCAGAAGCTGCTTGATCGCCTTTACCCGGAGCTGATGGCGCAGGGACGCGGCGGAGAATTCTGGCGACGCTTCTTTCTCGAAGCGGGCGCGCCGGGTGATCCGCTGTTCTCACATCTACCGCGTTTTCTTCTTAGCGCGCGTGTCAAGGAATTTTATGCGCCCGAGTTCAAATCAGGTTTGGGCGAGATCGACGTGCTCGGCGAGCTTCGCGGCTCGCTCCCTGTGCGCTACTTCGGCTGGTCGTCGCTGAACCAGGCGGCGTACCTTGAAATGACCACACTGCTCTCCCCGTACCTCCTCAGCTCACAGGGAGACCGGATGGCGATGGCTCATGGCGTCGAGGGGCGATTCCCGTTTCTCGATCACCGCCTGTTCGAGTTCGCTGCAGCGCTTCCCACCGGGTCGCGACTGCGCGGCCTCCGGGAGAAGGAAATACTGCGCCGCTGGGCATCACGTATTCTTCCTCCGCGGATCAAGGAACGCCGCAAACAGCCCTACCGTGCGCCGGATGCCATAAGCTTTTTTGGTCCAAACGCTCCAGAGTGGGTCGGCGATCATCTCACTTCGGATGCACTTCGTCGCGTCGGTGCATTTTCTCCGACTTCGGTCGACGGCCTTGTCCGGCGTTGTCGCGCCGGACTCGCCACCGGGTTCCGCGAGAATCAGGCGATGGTAGG
>WNFP01010317.1_pt1 | contig 12846 bp, 14 predicted proteins | sample 5400201 | NCBI WGS metagenome assembly WNFP01 (sample SAMN13153355, study PRJNA577476) | soil metagenome | isolation source: 115 cm saprolite under Madrone tree | place: USA:California | collected 2016-06-14
GACCAGCAATGGCAGACAATCTTTCGATCGATCGCCGGACGAGCGCGCTGCTCGTCATGGATTTCCAGACGCTGATCGTCGACAACTATGCCGCCGGTGCGGAGGCGCTGCTCGATCGGACGGCGAAGCTGATCGCCGTGGCGCGCACGGCCGGGATGCGGGTGATCTATGTGGTCGTCGGCTTCCGCCCCGGCTATCCGGAGGTCAGCGACCGAAATGCGACGTTCAACGGGCTCAAGGCCTCGGGCGTACTCGCCGCGGGTGCCGAAAATGCGAAGATCCATCCCGCCGTCGCGCCGCTGGCCGGGGAAATCGTCGTCACCAAGCATCGGGTGAGCGCCTTCGCCGGGACCGATCTCGACCTGATGCTGCGCGCCAACGGCATCGAGACCCTGATCCTGACGGGGATCGTCACCAGCGGCGTCGTGCTCTCGACCCTGCGCCATGCCGCCGACGCGGACTACAGACTGCTGGTCGTCGGCGATTGCTGCTCGGACAGCGACGAGGAAGCGCATCGGGTGCTATTGGAGAAGGTCTTTCCGCGGCAGGCCACCATCACGACGGCGGCGGGACTCGCGCAGGCCATCGGGGCTGGGCGATAGACGCCGTCACTGCTCCGTATCCATCGCACCGCCAGGCGCTCTCGCTTTCCTCGACGGAAAGATCGCGAGCCTGCCGGTTCCGCGAATACGACATCTTTCAGATCGGGCACTGGCCTCGCCGTATGTCGGTTCCATCTTTCGTCTCCACAATCCTCCTTGCCAGATCCCTGAAGGTGGATTATATAAACGATACGGTATGGTTTTGTTCGACCAGCGGTAGGAACGAAGTTTGTAAAGCCAGTCTTGACCGCGGGTTACGTGCAGCCGCCGCGGACCCGGCCGTTGCCAGGCCTGGATATTTGCAACGCCGCTGCCAATCGTAATCCTGGCAACGCTTTCACCCGTTGCCGTCTCTGACATCGTGCTGGAATTCGATACTGTGGGAGAATGCCGATTTGAGGGCGAATCAACGGTCGACGACCGCTGCCAGCAGGACGAAGCCGCTGCGCTTGAGCAGCTCAGGGCGGGCTGGACGCAGTTTGTCGTCGCTGACAAGAGCACATGCCTGGCCGCGGCGACGTGCGGCTTCGCAAGCTGTGTCGAATTGCTGTCCTGTCTGGAAATGGCGCGCGATGTCAACAACGGCGACAGTAATTCGCGCGGTCCGCAAACGACAGAAGCGATGCGACAACGAGCCCCCGGAGTAACCGTCGGCGTCGGACACGATCCGATCACGCTGGGACAAATGCCAGGACGAGGCAGTCGTTAAATTGTCGATACGGAGATACGTCACCACTGAGGAGAAAACGCTGTGAATGTTCGGGTCAGGCCACGTGCGACAGTGGTGGAAAGGGATCTTCCCTTCGAATGCATCGCGCTGGTGCTACAGGGCGGCGGCGCGCTCGGCGCCTATCAGGCCGGAGTCTACGAAGCGCTGGCTGAGGTTGGCATTTATCCCAATTGGGTTGCTGGCATCTCGATCGGTGCCATCAACTGCGCGATCATTGCCGGAAATCCACCGGAAGCGCGAATCGAAAAATTGCGCGGGTTCTGGGAGTGCATCACCACCAATCCGTGGCGCAGCTCTTTCGAATGGACGAACGGGCCGACGGGTGATGCTGCGCGCGCGTGGCTGAACCAGTTGCATGCGGGCCTCGCGGTAGTTGCCGGCACGGCCGGATTCTTCGCACCGCGATACCCTCCGCCATGGCTGTATCCGTCCGGAACCGCGAATGCCACGAGCTTTTATGACACCTGCCAATTGAGGGACACACTCGAACGATTTGTCGACTTCGATCGTCTCAATGCGGGTGCAATCCGTCTGAGTATCGGCGCCGTCAATGTGAGAAGCGGCAATTTCGTCTATTTCGACACCCAAACGCACACGATTGGCCCAGAGCATATCATGGCGAGCGGCGCACTGCCGCCGGGTTTCCCTCCGATCGAGATCGAAGGGGAGCATTATTGGGATGGTGGGTTGGTCTCCAACACGCCACTTCAGTGGATCGTTGAAAGCCGACCTCGACTCGACACGCTGGCTTTTCAGGTCGATCTTTGGAGCGCACGCGGTGCACTACCGCGCAACTTGGCGGAGGTGTCGACGCGTCAAAAGGACATCCAATATTCCAGTCGCACTCGCGCCGGCACCGACTCCTTTAAGCGTATACAGCGGGTTCGCCGCGCCGCCGCCGATCTGCTTGACAAGTTGCCGGGCGATCTTCGCCGTAGCCCGGAGGCGGCAGTGCTGCGAAATGTGGGTGATCGAAAAGTCTATAACATCGTGCACCTGATCTACCGCGCCAAGAACTACGAGGGGCCAGCGAAGGACTACGAGTTCTCGCGTGAGAGCATGGAGGAGCATTGGCGGGCCGGGTATTATGACGCGGTCCGTACCTTGCGCCATCCGGAAGTGGTTGGTCGGCCAGCCAACGACGAAGGGGTCGTCACTTTCGATCTCGCCGTAGATGGGCGTGAGTAGGGGGCTCTCTTCAGTGCATTGCTAAGGCCTTAGAGACGGAGCGAAAAATGTCCGGGATGGAATCTCGCAAATTCGATCTGAGAGAAAAGCATCTGGCTTTGTTGTTTAGTGAACTTCATCACCGAATCCGCGATCTGTTTCGTCGGGTGATGCAAGCCTGGGATTGCGATCCGGTGAGACCCGACAACCGGCAGCCGCTTCGACCAGAACACTTTCCACTCAGCGCCCGGGCTCGCGATATCGTGACCCGCGATGGCCTCATCATCGCAACAATTGCCGAACACGCAATGGCCGAAGAGATCACCCAGCGGCTGAACGAGACGGTATGAAAGCGCCAGGACCAATGGGTCCTCTGACCCAAGATGCTGAAGTCGTTATGATGAGAAAGGAGACCAGGACGTGCGTATACAGGACATTCTTCGTACGAAAAGTGATGACCTCTTCGTGATCCAATCCAGCGCGACAATTCGAGAGGCGGCGCTGACGATGGCAGAAAAGCGAGTGGGAATGGTGCTCGTCTTCGACATCCATGGGAAGCTAGCCGGCTTGCTCTCGGAACGAGACATTGTGCAGCTCGTAGCAGTGCGGGGTGATGGCGTGACGGCCTTGCCGGCTCAAGCTGCCATGGCTGAAATCGACCTGATCGCTAGCCCCGACGACTCAATTGTTCGAGTTATGCGGGATATGACGGAGCGGCGCGTGCGCCATGTTCCGGTCATGACTGAACGAAGGCTCGTCGGCGTCATCAGCATTGGAGACATCCTCAAGTCTCGTTTGGTCGAGAAAGATCAGGAGGCGGCCGTACTTCGTGACATGGCACGCCTGTCGCTGATCGCGGCAGCGTGATCACCGCACTTTGGTGGAAATCTGGGCCGAGGTCGGACTCGCCAAGGCGGCGTGATCCGATCTTGCGCTTAGTCGGTTAAGTGCTGGCCGTCGCCCCGAGCGACGGAAATTCCCTGTAAACCGTCCAGAGACGAGTACGATCAGCACTGCGTTGCCAGGGTGGGAGTCTAGTTCGAACTCTGTTTTTGCAGAGTGGACTCTTAAAGGCCGAGACCTTCCGAGTTTCACTGGGTACTAAGGTTTCGGCGGAAGGCTTGTCACCTTGCGAGTGACCGCTTGTGGCGCAAAGCGGGGCCGAGACCTTCCGAGTTTCACTGGGTACTAAGGTTTCGGCGGAAGGCTTGTCACCTTGCGAGTGACCGCTTGTGGCGCAAAGCGGACGTTCGCAGGCGACCCGCCTCAGCGAGGTGCGATCTGGCTGCTTCAAACCCGCCTTTGTTTCTGCGCCATTTCCGCCGCAAGCAGGATAGCCGCGCGTGTGGCTCCGATCCCTGCGATTCCTTTTCCGGCGATGTCGTAGGCCGTTCCGTGTGCCGGCGTACAGATCGGGAAATCAAAGCCGCCGAGCAGGGTCACGCCGCGATCGAAGCCCATCAGCTTCATCGCGATCTGACCCTGGTCATGGTACATCGTGAGCACCGCGTCAAACGCGCCGTTTTTCGCGCGAAGGAAAACCGTATCTGCGGGAAACGGCCCTTCGGTCGCGATACCGTCGGCGCGGGCCTGTTCCACGGCGGGTTCAATCGCGTCTATTTCCTCGCGCCCGAAATTTCCGCCATCGCCGGCGTGCGGATTAAGGCCGGCGACCGCTATCCGCGGCCGCTCGAAGCCGGCCCCGCGCATCGAACTGTCCGTGAGCCGGAGCGCACGCAGCACCGCTTCCGTGGTGATGCGCGCCGCGACTTCCGCCAGCGAAATATGGGATGTGACGCGGGCGTTCCAGAGCCCGCCCAGCACATTGAATTCGCTCGCCGGCCCGTCGAGCCCAACCACGCCGGCAGAAAAGCTGATCTCGTCATCATAGGCGGGATGCGCGAGGCGCATCGCCTTCTTGTTGAAGGGCGTGAAACAGACCGCTTCGGCGCGGCCGTCGCGCGCGAGCGTCAGGGCATGACGATAATTTGCCAAGGCAAAGCGGCCGCCTTCGGCCGTAGCGGTGCTTGGCTCGACCGTTGATGGATCGAGATGGCCGAGATCGACGAAAACCGCACCGTTCGGCTCCTTTGAGAAATCCGCATCGGGCGAGACGTTTTTCAGGTCAACCCGGACGGCGGCAATTCTTGCGCCGTCGTCAAGGACGCGGCGGTCGCCGATCACGACGAGCCGGGCCTTGGCTGCGACCTCGTCGAGGGCGAGAAGCCGCGCGGTCAGTTCCGGGCTGATGCCGGCCGGATCACCCATGGCGAGTGCGATAGTCGGTCTCATCATGATTTGCACCTTTCTGCGGTCAATTCGCGCGACGTCGCGCCGTCATGTTTCCGATCGCCTGCCAGACCGGCGGTAGCACCAGCAGGGCTGCGCCAACCAACACCAGCGTCGTCACCAGCGCATTGCCAAAGAATATTCCAAGCGAGCCGCGCGACATCAGCATGGACTGGCGGAAGGCATCCTCGGCCTTGTCGCCAATGACGATGGCGAGTACCAGCGGCGCCAGCGGATAATGAAGTTTCTTGAACAGATAACCCAGCACGCCAAATCCCATCATCATGACGACGTCGAGATAGGAGTTGGAGACCGAATAGGCGCCGACCGTGCAGATGATGACGATCAGCGGCGCGATGACGAAGAACGGCACCCGCATCAACGCAGCGAAGATCGGCACGGTGAGCAGCACCAGGATCACCGCGACGATATTGCCGAGATACATCGAAGCGATCAGACCCCAGACGAAGTCCTTTTGTTCGATGAACAGCATCGGCCCGGGATTGAGCCCCCAGATCATCAGGCCGCCCATCATGACGGCGGCGGTGGCCGATCCGGGAATGCCGAGAGACAGCATCGGCAGCAGCGCGCTGGTACCGGCGGCATGGTCTGCGGTTTCCGGCGCGATGATGCCTTCCGGCTCGCCCTTGCCGAAATTGGCGCGCCGGGATGAAAGACGCTTGGCGATGCCGTAGCTCATGAAAGACCTCGCGCCACTCGACCTTGGAAGAGATCGCCTTGACGTGAAATTCGTCCTCGACCGCGACCAGCAACTCGCCGATGCCGAACAGGCCCATGACCGCGACCACGAAGCTGACGCCCTTCACCAGTTCATCGATACCCATGGTGAGCCGCACGCTGCCGGAGACGGTGTCGATCCCGACCGCGGCGAGGGCAAAGCCGATCGCGAGCGATACCAGGGTTTTGATCGGAGGGTAGCCGCCCATGCCGACGAAGCTTGCAAAGGCAAGGAAGTACACCGCGAAATATTCCGGCGGCCCGAACGCCAGCGCCACTTTCGCGACCCAGGAGGCCGACAGCGTGATGAGAACGACACCGGCGAGCGCGCCGAAGGCCGCCGAACCGAACGCGGTCGCCAGCGCCGTAGTCGGCCGGCCGTCGCGCGCCATCGGATAGCCGTCGAACGTGGTCGCAACCGACGAAGGCTCGCCGGGGATGTTGAACAGGATGGACGTGACCGAGCCACCGAACAAGGCGCCCCAATACATGCAGGAGAGCAGGATGATCGCCGACACCGGCTGCATGCCGAACGTCAGCGGCAACAGCAGCGAGACGCCATTGGGCGCGCCGAGCCCGGGCAGCACGCCGACCAGAATGCCGAGCAGTACGCCGATCAGCATCAGAAAAATATGATTGCCGGACAGGGCGATGCCAAATCCGTGCATCAGCGTTTCGAGATTTTCCAACGAAGTCCCCTCAGAAGCCGAGTGCGTTGCCGAGCAAGCCGCGCGGCAACGAGATCTGGAACGTGAGCTCGAATATCAGATAGAGCGCCACCGCCGTGGCGATCGCGGCGAGGCCCGAGAAGAGGAAGGCGCCGCGCTTGTGTAGGGCCAGCGCGCCGAACACGTAGATGGCCGAGGCCAGATAGATCCCGATCAGCGGAATGACGCCGACATAGACGGCGGCCGGAATAAACAGCATTCCCAGCCGTTTCAGTTCGCTCGGCCGCAGGACGATTTCGCGGGCGTGCAGCCAGCCCTGCGCCAGGTTGAATACGCTGCCGCTCAGGATGATGAGGCCGACGACGAACGGAAAAGTTCCGGCATCGACGCCGGCGGCGGACCAGCCGATGCCGTTGTCGAGGCTGGAGACGACCACCGCCACGCCGAACGCGCCGGTCAGGAGTGCCGTGCCGGCTTCCAGGCTGCGTCCCGAGACCATCATTGGTGCCCTAGTTGGAGATCAGCCAATTTTCTTCGGCGGCAACCTTGCGGGTGCGCTCGATGTCATCCTTGATGAACTTGCCGAACGCCTCGCCGGTCAGGAACGTATCGGTTTGCGACGTCCGCTCGATATATTCCTTCCATTCCGGCATAGCCCGAACCTTCTTCATCAGGTCGATATAGAACGCGGCCTGATCGGGGGTGACCTTTCCCGGCAGCCACACCGTCCGGGGCTGCTGGAATTGCGGAATGTCGAGGCCGGATTCGACGCAGATCGGGATGTCGTGCCAGTTCTGCGTTGCCGTCACCTTCGGTCCATCCGGCAAACGCTGCGGGCTGAACGCGCAAAGCGGGCGCTGGGTGCTGCCCTTCCACTGCCCGATGCTTTCGCTGGGATTGTTGACGTGGGAGTCGATATGGCCGCCGGCAAGTTGCACCGCGGCCTCGGCGCCGCTCTTGAAGGGAATGTAGGTGAACTTTACCTTCGCCGCCTTGTCGATCATGCGGGTCAGGGTTTCGTCGGTATCCTTCGACTGCGCGCCACCCATCTTGAAATCGCCCGACGGTTTTGCGGCGACCGCCTTCAGATAGTCCGTCACGTTCTGGTAGGGCGCATCCTGCTTGACCCACAGCAGAAACTCGTCCTGCACCATCGCGGCAATCGGCGTCAGGTCGGTATAGTTGTAGGCGACCTTCGAAACCATCGGCTGGGTCCAGGCATTGGAGGTTCCGAACACGATCTTGTAGGGATCGCCCGCCATCGCCTTGGTGTAGGTATAGCCTTCGGCACCGCTGCCGCCGCCCTTGTTGGTGACGACAATGGGCTGCTCGACCAATTTGTGCTTGGTGATGATGGCCTGGACGGCGCGCGCGAAATTATCCGTGCCGCCGCCGGGTCCCGCGGTTGCGATGAATTCGATCGGCTTGACCGGCTGCCAGGCGGCATTGGCCGCGCCAGACACGCCCATGACGAGACCGAAGACGATCGCAGCGAGTTTCGGCTTGTGAGACATCGAGTCCTCCCATTTGTCTTTTTGTCGATTTTGTTTTCTTGTTTTTGGCTTTTTGCGTTAGCCGACTTCATCCTCCGCAAAGTCAGCTGCGGCAATGGCTCCTTCTTCGCGAAGTGCGGCAATTTCGTCGGCGTCAAACCCATAGGCACTTAAAACGGCACGGGTGTGCTCGCCGTAGCGTGGCGCGCCCGATCGCACCTTGCCGGGCGTCTGCGAAAACTTGATCGGCAATCCCAGCGTTTTGACCCGGCCGAGCGATGAATGCTCGACCTCAACCACCATCTCGCGCGCGATCGTTTGCGGGTCGGCGAGCGCCTGGAGCATGTCGTTGACCGGCCCGCAGGGGACACCGACCTCTTCCAGCGCGCTCAGCCAGTATTCGGCAGGTTGGGTGTGAAAGTGCGCGGACAGCAGGGCTTCCAATTCCTTCAGGTGCGCCATCCGATCGGCGCCGGTGGCAAAGCGCGGATCCTGCGCCAGTTCCGTGGCGCCCAGCACTTCGAGCGTGCGCAGCCAGTGCTTTTGATTGGCACCACCCACCACGATCCACTTGTCCGAGGCTTCGAACGCCTGATAGGGCGCGTTGAGCGGATGGGCCGAGCCCATCGCCTTCGGCGCCACGCCGGTGGCGAGCCCGATGGCGGCCTGCCAATAGGTCTGCACGAGGGCCGCCTCGAACAACGAGGTTTCCACCCACTGACCCTCGCCGGTTTTCAGGCGATGGCTATAGGCGGCGAGGATGCCCGTGGCGGCGAGAATGCCGGCGGTGATGTCGGACAATGGCGCGCCGCATTTGACCGGCGGTCCGTCGGGCCGCTCACCGGTAAAGCTCATAATTCCGCTCATGGCCTGCGCCACCAAATCGAAGCCGCGGCGGTGCTTGTAAGGACCGGTGCGGCCGAAGCCGGACAGCGAGCAGTAGATCAGCGCGGGATGCTCCTTTTTCAGGTCGGCGTAACCGAAACCGAGCCGATCCATGACGCCGGGACCGAAATTCTCCACCAGCAGGTCGGCCGACCCGATCAGGCGGCGCAAGACCTTGGCGCCGCCCGGTGTCTTCAGGTCCAGCGCGATGCCCTTCTTGTTGCGGTTCATCATCAGGAACGAGGCCGCCTCGTCGCCGATCCTGGGAGGAACCATGTAGCGGGTGTCGTCGCCGGCCGGGATCTTCTCGATCTTGATCACCTCGGCGCCCATGTCTGCCAGCATCAGCGTGCAGGTCGGGCCTGCCATCACATGCGTCAGATCGACGACCTTCATTCCGGTCAGAGGGCCCATGGTTTCTCCCGTGATGTTGTTGTTTGCTTGCCGATTATTCACCGGTCCATTGCGGCTGGCGCTTGTTTAGAAATGCGTCCATGCCTTCGCGGAAATCGCGGCTCTGGTAACACATCAGAATCAGCTCTTCGTCTTCGCGGACTGCCGGCTGCATGCGAAGCAGAGCCTGCTTGGTGGCGCGCAACGTCAGCGGCGCATGGCTTGCGACCAGCCGCGCCAGTTCACCGGCGCGCCGCTCGAGCGCGGCGCGGTCCTCGACGACTTCATTCAACAGGCCAAGGCCGGCGGCCTCGTCGGCTTCGATCAGGCGTGCGGTGAAGATGATTTCCTTCAGACGCGCCGCCCCGATCAATCTTGAGAGCCGGCCGAGGTTGGACATCGACAGGCAGTTGCCGAGCGTGCGCGCGATCGGGAATCCGAATTTCGCGGTCCTGGTGCCGATGCGGATGTCGCAGCACGCCGCGATGCCGGCGCCGCCGCCGGCGCAAACCCCGTTGATCGCCGCAATGATCGGGACCTGGCATTGCTCGAGCGTGCCGAGCACCTGATCGATCCTTGTTTCGTAATCGATGGCGTCCTGCGGGGAACTGAAGGCACGAAACTGATTGATGTCGGTGCCCGACGCGAACGCCTTGTCGCCTGCGCCGGTAAGGATCAGCACCTTGAGCGAACGGTCGTTGCCCGCGGCCATGCAGATCTCGGCAAGCCGCCGATACATGTTGAATGTCAGCGCATTTCTCGCCTGCGGCCGGTTGAAGGTGATCCGGCCGATGCCGTCGCTGACCTCATAGAGTAGGTCGGCTTCAAGAGTCGCAGTGTCATCCATGTTGCTTCAGACCGGTTGGAGGCGGGTGATTTCCGTTGCGTTAAATCCAACGGCTACCAATTCTGAATGCAAAATCTGGCTTTTGCAACAGGAATTCGCTATGTTTTGCCCTGCATAGCAGATTTTGAATTCAAAATTGGTGAATTGCACGATCACAGGGGGAGCTTTCATGCTGCATGACGAGGTGGTTTCCCGCCTCAGGCACATTTTGATGGAAGGCGAAATTGCGCCGGGCGCCCGGATACCGGAGCGCGAATTGTGCGCGTCATTGGCGATCTCGCGCACGCCGCTGCGCGAAGCCCTCAAGGTCCTGGCCGCCGAAGGGCTTGTCGTCTTGCTGCCGAACCGCGGATCGCGCGCCGCCAAGCTGACACAGAAGGACGTCAACGAACTGTTCGAAGTCTGCGAAGCCTTGGAAGCGACCGCCGGCGAATTGGCCTGTCCGCGCATTACCGACGAGCAACTGCGCGAAATCGCCGCCCTGCAGGCCAACATGGTCGAGCATTATCGCGCCCGCGATCTGCTGTCGTATTATCGTTGCAATCGATTGATCCATGAAAGCATCGTTCGCGCCGCCGATAACGCGGTGCTCGCCGGATTTTATGAATCGATCGCGGCGCGGATCCGGCGCGCGCGCTTCATCACTCCGATGTCTCCCGAGCATTGGGCGCTTGCGGTCCAGGAGCACGAAGGCATTTTGAACGCGCTGCAGCGACGCGACGCCGGCGGACTCGCCCACATTCTTCGGACGCACCTTCGGCGAAAACGCGAGGAAGTCGTCCAGGCTGGCTTCGCCGAGGCGAATGATCAATGAACTTCAAACGACTGCGTTGGGTTGTATCTCCGCCGGAGCACGCTACGGCCGTTTCCGGCGCGAAGCGGTCGTTCACCAAGACAACGTCGCCAATAAGTGCCAACAAGCGACATCACGGCACCCTTGCCTCGTCGACGGGCGTGGTGAAGTTGGCGTAGGTGCAACCACGCCCGCGCTGGCGATTTTTCCGGCCACAAGCGTCTGACAGGCATTCCATTGCCGTGTCCCGCCTCTGGTTGCGAACGAGCGTACGCAATGAACTTCTTAGCTCGTACACAGTGAGAGCGGCGGTCGTTGCTGTAGGCTTTGGGCAAATTGGCGAGCACGTTGCGTGCATATGCAGAAAACATAGGCAGATGCGGATGTCGCCATTGCTAGGGTTCTATATCGGAACTTGCAGCGACCCGCGCGTTATCGTAGTCCTCGACTATGATCTTGTTTATCGTCCGCAGACTGTGGCTGGCCGCCTTGGTGTGCCTAACCGTTCTGGTCGTCAGCTTCATCTTGACACGCCTTTCCGGCGACCTGGCCGCGTCGATCGCAGGCCCGAACGCCACCGCGGCGGATGTCGCGATCATTACGAAAAATTATGGCCTCGACCGGCCGTTGGTGGTGCAGTTTCTCGAATGGGCCGGCCACGCTGCCGAGGGCGATCTCGGCCGATCCTTTCTCTACCATGCCCCGGTCTGGGGACTGATCCGCGACCGATTACCGATCACCCTGACGCTTGGCCTGACCGGCCTTGCGATCGCGCTGTTGGTCGCCCTGCCGCTGGGCATTTTGGCGGCGGTGCGGGAGGGCTCGGCGATGGATCGGGCATGATGGTGGCGCTGCTGGGGCAGGCCATGCCGGGCTTCTGGTTCGGTCTGGTCATGATCGTCCTGCTCGGCCTCGACCTGCAATGGCTGCCGATTTCGGGCGTGGACACCTGGCAGGGCTACATCATGCCGGGGATCGTGCTGGCGTTTTCGGCCATCCCGGCCCTGATGCGCCTGACCCGGTCGGGAATGATCGACGCCCTGGCGGCGGATTACATTCGCACCGCGCGCGCCAAGGGATTGAGCCGCGCGAAGATTGTCCTCAAGCACGCCTTGCGCAATGCGGCGATGCCGGTGGTCTCGATCGCGGCGGTGCAGCTTGGCTTTATGTTGGGAGGATCCGTGGTGATCGAGTCGGTATTCGCCCTGCCGGGTGTCGGCTATCTGGCCTGGGAATCGATCACCAAAAATGATTTTCCGGTGGTTCAGGCCGTCGTGCTGTTCCTGGCCGTCATCTATATCGCCCTGACCCTGCTGGCGGACATGATGAACGCGCTGCTCGATCCAAGGCTGCGGGGATGAGTGACAGTGTGATTGCACCAGAGGTGATCAAACAACAGCTGCCGGCCCGCCGGCGGTTACCCGCCTTTCGTCACCTCGCCACGCTGCTCGGCGCCGTGATCATCGGGACCGCCGTGCTGGTCGCGATTTTCGCACCCTATCTGGTGCCGCATGATCCTTTCGCTCAGGATCTCAACCAGCGCCTGATCCCTCCGGTGTGGATGGAGGGCAGCCAGCCGGCGCATCTTTTGGGCACCGATCAAATCGGGCGGGATTACCTGTCGCGTCTGATCTACGGTACCCGCATTTCCATGCTGATCGGCGTGCTGACCGTCATCACCTCCGGCCTCATCGGCATCACGCTCGGAATCATCGGCGGCTTCTATGGCGGGCGGACCGACGACGTCGTGATGTTCCTGATCACCTGCCGGCTGTCGATCCCGCTGATCCTGGTGGCATTGACGGTGGTGGCGCTGGTTGGCAGTTCGCTCAGCGTGGTGATTCTTACGCTCGGGCTGTTGCTGTGGGACCGCTTCGCCGTGGTGGCGCGTACCACCACGATGCAGGTGCGCAACCTCGATTACATCGCCGCCGCCCAGGCTGCCGGTGCCTCGCGCTTGCATCTTCTGCTGCGCGAGGTGCTTCCCAATATTGCCAATCATTTGGTGGTGGTGGCAACGCTGGAAATGGCACTGGCGATCCTGCTTGAAGCGGCGTTGTCATTTCTCGGCCTGGGCGTGCCGCCGCCCTTGCCGAGTTGGGGGTTAATGATCGCCGAGGCCAAGGAATACATGTTCTTCAGCCCGTGGGTGATCATGACCCCAGGGGTCGCGCTGTTCGTCCTGATACTCGGCATCAACCTGCTGGGTGACGGGCTACGCGTCATGTTGGGCGCGGATCT
>WNFP01003339.1_pt1 | contig 12845 bp, 10 predicted proteins | sample 5400201 | NCBI WGS metagenome assembly WNFP01 (sample SAMN13153355, study PRJNA577476) | soil metagenome | isolation source: 115 cm saprolite under Madrone tree | place: USA:California | collected 2016-06-14
AGAACGGATACCGCCGACCCCATGAGTCTCATTACCGCTGTCCGAGACGAGATTAAGTCGCTCGATCCCGAGCTGCCGGTGTCGCAAGTCGGCACGCTCGAGAGCCGCTTTGCTACGGCGGTTGCGCAGCCTCGTTTTCGAACGACACTGATTGCCTCCTTCGCCGCATTGGCGTTAGTGCTCGCGGTGGTCGGCACGTACGGCGTGATCTCTTATTCCGTCACACAGCGCACGCACGAGATCGGCATCCGCGTGGCCTTGGGCGCCCCACGGAAAAGCGTATTGAAGCTCGTCCTGGGGCAGGGGACAGCGCTGGCCATTGCCGGCGTACTAATTGGCTTGGCCGGGTCTTTCGCGCTTACAGGCTTGCTGAGAAATCTCCTTTTCAATGTGAGCGCCACCGATTGGCCGACGTTCGCCGGTACGACTCTGCTGCTCTCCGGAACCGCGCTGCTCGCTTGCTATTTCCCTGCGCGGCGCGCGACCCGCGTCGATCCCATGCAAGCTCTACGGCACGAATAAGTGAAACAAAGCATCTGGGCGGCGACGTCTGAACTTCATTCCGGTCCATTCGGTCCAAGGACGCACTTCTTCGACGGGCTGGAAGCCTAATTCGATCCGCAGTGCGCCTTTCGGACAGGATGCAAAACGTCACGATGGTTTCTATGACCGGAGAGATCGTTCGCGGGGAACATCGAGTTCATGAAGTTGATCGGGGCTCAGCGCAAGTGCGAGCCACAATCTCCATTTTCCGAACCGTATCCACCAAACCTCCGTTCATGCAGCAAGCCAAAATAGATGCTAGTGAGTTCTGGTTGCCTGCACGAGCAGCTCTACCGAAGGCGCCACCATAAGCAGCAGGACCGCCTGTGGTTTCCCGGAGGATTTCAGAAATTCGATATTTCGCTGCCACACATCTGCGCTGACGAGACGATTCTCATGCAGATCATCCAAAGCCTGCAAGCCGATCTCTGCAACCCGGGACAAGTTGCGCGACACCGGGGCCAACTCTTGCGTCAGGTATGATCGTGCCAGCAAGGGTTGCAGCTTGGCATCGTTGTCTCGCCACAGCACCAACCATTGCCGAGCCTGCTGCCACTCTTGTGTATCTGCTTTTCCTAAGGCGATCCGCTTCGCAATCTCGTTAAATTCGCGCGCGGTATCGCTTTCCGGGGGAACCGCATCGTCAAGATGGTTGAGGGGCGTAAAGTCTGTGAAGGTTCGCAACTGCTGACGCTCATACAATCTGGGAGGTTGCACGACGGCTGCAAGGACCTTCAACGGCACTGGATCCGGCTCGCCGCTCATGCGCTGTAGCATTTCATCTGTTATGAGACGATGGCGCAGACCATAGTAACCTAGTTTCTCCGATATGATGGCGAGTCGCTGGTACATCGAGTCCACATCCTGCACCTGTTGAGGGGACCACAAGCGCTCGGCGATTGCGGCAGTACGCGGCCATATCCGGTTGTCCATGTTTTCGTGGGAAACTATGTCTGTCCACATGGTGGCTTCGCCACCGAGAACGAGGGACTTCTGATCCGGTGTAAGCGTGGCTGTGCTGTCCCCTAATGGGTCGACCATGTAATGCTCGGCGGCTGACTGGTTCAAGTCAATATAGTAGCCGGACGACAGCACGCCGCGGTAACCGTTCCGTGCGGCCTCTGCAAGCGAGTTTGGCCCGCGCCAGGATTGAATGACGACATCTTTGGGTGTATCGGGCTGAAGTACTTCGTCCCATCCCACCATGATCTTCTTGCGTCCCGCGATGATCTTCTGGATTTTGGCTGTAAAAAGCACTTGCAGGGCCGCACCATCTTTAATCGCATGCGCCCGCATGAAGTCCTGAATGCGCGGGTTGCCCTCCCACTCCTTGACGTCGCATTCATCTCCTCCCGCGTGAAAGTAGGAATCGGGGAATAGGGCAGCCATCTCACCAATGAATTCGGCGAGAAACTTGTACGTGCTTTCGCGGGTGGGATCTATCGCCGAACTACGGGAGGGATCTCGACCGCTGGTCAAGTCCGGGTAGCCCAGAAACCATGATGTGGTGTGGCAAGGCATATCAAACTCTGGAACCACCCGGATACCGCGGTCGCGAGCGTACGCGATGATCTTCAGGACTTCGTCCTGGGAGTAATAAAAGCCACCGGAACCCTTTTCCTGCAATAGCGGAAATTTCTTGCTTTCGACGTGGAAGCCCTGATCGTCCGCAAAACGCCAATGGAAGACATTCAGTTTGACCGCCTCCATGCCGTCTACATTACGCTTCAGGGCGGGGATGGGTACAAAACGATGTCCAGAGTCGATCAGAAGTCCACGCCAAGGGAAGCGGGGCTTGTCGTCAATAGTAACGACCGGAACGCTGAAGCCTCTCGGAGTGATCCTTACTAGTTGCAGGAAGGTCTGGAGTCCTCGAAGGACACCAATCGGATTGGGCGCCGTCAACTGAACGTCAGTGGTTGAGATTCCGAGGTGATAAGACTCTTCCTCACCCAGTTGCTGGACCGCTGCACTCGGTCCTGCAGTCTGAACTATGAAGTGCGGCGCGTTGAGGATTGCTTGGCGCCAGAGTGGGATCCCCGTTTCCTGCGAAAGTGTATCCAGGAAGCGCTGCTGTGCTCGTTCAAGACGAGCTTCCTTATAGCCTTTCAGAGCAATGCCAAAATCTCCGTCGATGAGGAATTCGCCTTCACCCTGCATAACATGTGCGGGCAGAGGCATGATCGCCGGCGAACGTTTTTCTTGGGCGAGAAGATTACCAGGAAGGCAGAGCGTACAAAAACCAAGCAATAGAAAACTGATAAAATCTGCTAGTTTTGCCAAGATAGCTCTCCAGAAGATGAATGTATTGAGATGGCGTAGTGCTGATGCCATCGCGGTGCCTTTTTTAGTTGCAGTAGCGGAGCCATCAGCCAGCCCTGCACCGGTAATTCAGATTCTGTGCCTCTCGAAAACCTCGAAATGTCTGAGCCGATGAGAATGATGCGTTCCTGCACTATTCTCCTGCGATGCTCATTTCCCTCACGACACTCCTTGCAATGCTGTCCTCGATCTTCCGTTCACGTGCTGCCCTTGAGGTTGAGAACCTGGCTCTTCGCCACCAAATCGGCGTGCTTCGGAGGTCCGCAAGAGAACGCCCAAAATTGACCTCGGGGGACCGCCTGTTGTGGTTCTGTCTGTCCCGCCTTTGGCCTGTTCTGGACCTGGAAGGTGCGGCACGGCCAACCCCGGCGACCCGTCATTTCGCGCGAAATCCGAGATCTGATCGGCAAGATGTGCCGAGAGAATCCCGGTTGGGGGGCACCCCGCATCCATGGCGAACTGCTCAAACTCGGCATCGACGTCGGTGAAAGCAGCGTCTGCAAATACATGGTGCGCTGCCGCAAACCGCCGTCTCAAACCTGGCGCACATTCCTGGAGGATCGCGCCGAGCAACTGGTCTCCATCGATTTCTTCACCGTGCCCACGATCCGTTTCAGGGTTCTTTACGTGTTTTGGTGTTGCCCATAACCGGCGTCGCATTTTACACTGCAATTTTTCATGAAGTGAAGTAATGTTCTGCTCCAGAAAACTCGCGTACACCTGAGACTGCCCATCTTTGTCCCCTTCGGCAAGAGTTGCCACTGTTGCAGTCTTTGCAACATCACCATTTATTGTTCTTCGCGCATCAATGCTGCGCGCCGCCTCGATCACCGGCCGGCGCCTGGGTAGAAAGCGGTCCCCACCGGGCTGAGAGGGTTGCCGGTTTTTCTCTCTTTCTCACGTTGGTGACTTGCTTTGCGTGATGGGGAGACATACCATCACAAGTAATCTATCGAACTTTGGTTGGTCAAACAGTATCGCATTATCGCTTCACCGCTAAGCTGGGCGAAGGCGGCATGGGCGAAGTGTATCGCGCCTCGGACACCAGGCTGGGCCCTGAGGTGGCGATCAGAGTTTTGGCGGCATCCTTCGCGGCGAACGTGCAGAGCATGGCGCGATTCGCACGGGAAGCGCAGGTGCTTGCTTCGCTGTCGACCAGGTCTAGTCTTGGCCGTGGATGCCGACGTTTCAGGACGCCGACTTGTTGACGTGGCGCCAGATTCTCGAGCAGGAGGCTCCGACTGGGCGCGCAAGGGGCGATCCAGCGTTCCGAAGCCCGGACCCATAAATCGAACCATGGCTAGGAGTCATAACAGAACAGTGGAGGGACGGCGGCTATGTTATTGATTTCAAAGTCGGCCAGAGTTTTGGCGAACCACAGGGATTCTTCGGGTGACCCGTCGTTTTTGACATTTGTCCGACTCTCGCGGTCGGACTGACGTTAAGCTCTTTTCATTTGACAAAAGGTAGAGGATAGATAGACTCGGCATTATCGCGACCTGGGTGATTGGAGATGAGTTACGGCGGTCGCAGGTAGCTAGTCTAAGCTTTGGAGTTTCGAGATTCCGCAAGTTCTCGCTGCAGGAATTGCGCTTTTCCGAATTACTCCGTATTGAATCGCCTACATGGAGGTCCCCAGATGAGTCAGGGACACGGCGCACCTATCCGCGGATTGATGTCTGCCAAGAATTCACCTTTGTTTCAAGGACGTTTTGGGCGATTGTTTCGCTCACTTGCCCCGGCCAAATTCGGCGCCACCGAGGACGAGAATGTGGCCAACCTTACAAAGCTAGGGCAGGCAATGTCGGCTGGGTTTGATCCGCCGAAAGACGGAAAGGACGAAGAAGAGAGCGGAATTCCAGCACTCTATACGTACTTGGGCCAATTCATCGATCACGATATAACGTTTGATCCCGCGAGCAGCTTGCAAAAGCAGGACGATCCGGATGCGTTAACGGATTTTCGCACCCCTGCTTTTGATTTGGACAATGTCTACGGACGCGGACCGGATGATCAACCTTATCTATACGATGGTGGGAATGCTTTTCTTCTTGGAAATCCCATAAAGGGTGGCGGTGACCCCAATGCGACGGACCTACCGCGCAATAATGCAAATCCCAGCAGGGCTCTCATCGGAGATCCTCGAAATGATGAGAACACTATTGTTTCTCAACTCCAAGGGCTCTTCCTGCGCTTCCACAATCGTACTCTTGCCGACAATCCCGGTTTGCCGTTTGAGGATATTCAAAAGTTAGTTCGCTTCCACTATCAATACGTGGTCCTCAACGATTTCTTGCCACGGATCATCCGTTCGTCTGTCCTTGACGACCTGAAAACTGACGGACATTACGATCAGAGCAAACTCAAATTCTTTCACTGGAAGAACGAGCCATTTCTGCCGGTGGAGTTCTCGGTTGCTGGGTACCGACTGGGCCACTCTATGATTCGGCCAGACTATCGTCTGAACGATTCTGTTCTTCTGCCCATTTTCCCAGTTGGCGCCCCGCCCGCGCCAGCGCCAGGATTCCCCGAAGGGCTGACCGGGTTCCGCGCGATGAACCCGGCCTGGGGCATTGATTGGGGACGTTTCATCGATATTGATGTGCGTACTTACGACGGCAGTGCCGATGACAATAAAAAGAGGCTTCAGTTCGCTTATAGGATCGACACATCGGTGGCGAATCCGCTCTCGAATCTCCCGCCCTCGGTTGCAAGCAATCCTTCCTCCCTCCCTGCTAGGAATCTATTGCGTGGTTGGCGCATGGGCCTTCCATCGGCCCAACATGTTGCCAAGGCCATGGGCGTGGAGCCCTTGGAAGACGAAGAAATCCTGATTGGTAAGGGAGTCGACCAGCCGGCGGCGAACGAAAAACCAGTCGGTATCACGACCATAAGCAAGGCATTTTCGAACAACTGTCCGCTCTGGGTTTATGTTCTGGCGGAAGCGATGAAGAAGCAAGAGGCTGTCAGGATTCCTGTGAAAGAGAATGTTTCAATTACAACGCCCAAGCTGGGGCAGGTCGGTGGCCGTATCGTGGCAGAGGTATTCCTCGGTCTCATGTTTGGCGACAACCACTCTCTGTTGAGCCTGGCGCCGCGCTGGTATCCAGAGGGTAGCCCAAATTACGCGCTCAAAGATTTCGTGAAGTATGCGCTTGGAATGAAGACTGAAACCAAGGTCCGCAAACAGTCTGTATAGCCGGACCGAAAGTGGTAACAGTGCGTTCCGGTCCTCGCTCGATGAGTTCATGCGGCCGCGCTCAACTCCCGCACGCCCCCGCCGAGAATGACCATGCGCTTCGCCTTGCCCCGCTACGTTCATCGCAAATACCGTTGACTTCAAGTATCAATGTCCATAGTATTACGCCTCAGCTTCCGGCCAACCTCAAACCAATGTGTCAAGTAACCTTGATGAATCACGCAGGTGCCATATGGACTACTTGGAAAGATTCTTTGGGATCTCACCTGATGGCGGGAGCGGTAGCCTTGAAACTGCCTGCATTTCGGCGCTTCTTCTGATTTTACTGGCTCCGCTTGTGATGCCGAGGATTTTAGGCTTCTTAAGAAGCTCTCGGCAAGCAGTGCAGCGATCCTAGCCCGGAACGAAAAGTATTGCCATTGGACCAAAGGAGGGGACGATGCCCAGTATTTCCAGTCCCGAAGATTTGGCTGACAAGGCAAGATTCGTCTTCCGCGGCAAAGTAGAGAAACTGAATGCCGCGACTCTACCCGAAGTTCGCGATACCTCGAAAACTGCCGTGGTCCGCGTAGAAGAAACGATTCAGAGTCCAAAGGCATTGAGCCACTACACCGGACACAGCATTACCGTCCAGTTCGCTAATCCGGCTGAGGTGAAGGTCGGAGACGAAGCGGTTTTTTTCACCGACGCCTGGCTGTTTGGCAATGAAGGCGTTGCTGTTCGATCCCTCGGCCACCACCCGCCGGGCCCTCAAACAGCAGCGTTGCGTCCCTCGGAAGGCGACCCAATTACCCATTTGGAGGACCGCGACACTCGGAAGCACTACGACGGAGCCGACATGGTTGTGTCTGGAAGAATCGTGAGCGTTCGTCTTTTCGGCGATCCCAAGGCGGGCCCTTCCACTCGCGAACATGATCCCGACTGGCGAGAGGCTGTTGTTGACATCGATCAGGTCCACAAAGGGGACCGGGGGAAAAAGGAAATTGTGGTGCGGTTTCCGGCGAGCCAAGACCGAATGTGGCACAAAGCGCCGAAGCTTGAGGTTGGTCAGAGTGGCTACTTCCTTCTCCACGGCGGATTCAATACCACGGGCACTGAGGCTCGCGCTGTACCGGCGGGCGCAACTCCTGACTTCTATACCGTCTTGCATCCCGAAGATTTCGAACTGGGGGATCATCCTGGCCAAATCCAGAAACTTCTCAGTCGAATACCTGGAACTGGGACCCGTTAAGTCTCGGAATCGGACGAGTGCGACATAAGGGGCTAGTCCCATGCCTGCGAATGTGATGGTTGTAAATCTTATCCCAAGATCCTTGAGCGGCGAGAGCAACCCGGACAGCGAGCCAAACCTTGCTGTGAATCCTGCGAATCCCCAATTGATTGTCGCATCTGCCTTCACCCCGAATCCCGCAGGATCAGGGGATGCACCAATCTATGTTTCGACGGATGGGGGCAATAGCTGGTCTTTACATGCGATTGTGCCGAGCGACCAGATGACCGCAGATATTACGTTGCGATTTGGCAGCTCGAGCAACAATCTTTACGCCGGGATCATCCGAACGCCAATTGTTTCGAATGCACCAAGGCTAAACATTTTGCGGACGAACAACGTCTTAAGCGGTTTGCCAATGGATGTACTCGTTGACCGTACTGGTCAGGGAGTGGACCAGCCGTACATTCAAGCGGCCACTGTGCCAGATGGCAAAGGCGGGTCCGTGGACGTCGTCGTTTGCGGGGATAACGATTTCAATCACCAGCCACAATCTGCCACGATGGATGTATCGGGAAACGCAGGTACTGCCCGGGCTCCATTTAAGAACAGCGTTGTTGACGTGCGCCCGGCCGCTGGCGGGGATGCCCCCTCGATCCGTCCGGCGATTCATTCGGACGGTACAGTGTACGGTGCATTTCTGCGCAGGGTTAGCGGGACGAAGAATAGCAATCTTCGCTATGACGTGGTTGTCGTCCGTGACGACAAGCTAGCCGGCAGCAATCCGGCATTCGCAGCGCTTACCGATCCGACTGACGGCCTTGTGGGAACACGCGTAGCCCAGAATCGGTTGATTCCGTTCTTAAACCAGCCCGTCTTTGGGCAAGAGCGCATTGGGAGCACTCTTACGATTGGGGTTGATCCCAGGGGCGGGCAGAGTGGCACGGTATTTCTTGCTTGGGCCGACCGCGTAGGAACGACCGACTACACAATCCATCTCGTCAAGTCCGTGGATCGCGGCAAAACCTGGTCGAAGGCCGATTTGCTGACCGTCACAAACGCAACAAATCCGGCAGTGGCGATTAATAGCAGTGGCGTGGTGGGCTTCGTATATCAGCAACTGACGGGGCCGTTCAAACCAAACCAAGTGAGCGCGGCAAACCGCTGGGTAACACATTTCCAAACGTCAAAAGATGGCGGCACGACGTGGAATGATCTGGTCCTCGCGACGACCCCCGCGAATGTGCCGCCGAACAATCCGCCAAACGTGATGCTTCCCTATCTAGGTGACTACCTCCATCTCATGGCTATCGGAAATGATTTCTACGGCGTTTTCTCTGCCAATAATACTCCGGACCCGGCGAATTTTCCGAATGGCGTGGTTTTTCAGAGAAACCATAGCACGGCCACGAAGACCTTGTTCGACGTGGACGGTGTGACGCACGTCGACGTTTCGATCGACCCTTTCTTTTTTAAAGTGAGTCCTTGAGAAGAACTTGCAGAGCCGAATCAATCGTCGAGGGTGACCCTGCAGCACGAAACCGTCAGCCCCAACTATTGCGAGCGCGAGGGGAGGGGAGAAAGAGTTTGTGGGAGTATACAGTTGGCCCCGTGGCCAATTGTACGCCGACGCGAAACACACTCCAGACGAAGATGCTTTTTCAGGTGAACAACACCAGCGAAGCCTACTACAACTCGCAGTACTATCTGTTGCAGGGCGAGGGATTATGGAGCGGAGAGCACTCTCAGGAAGTCCTGATGCCTCAAGATCTGAGCGCCTATCTGCCCTTTTCTGGTGCCTGGGCCATAGGCCTGGGCACGAACGTACTCCAGAACGAAATCGATCGGCCTCATTAGCGTCGCATCGTTCCCAACACCCTCGAGGTCTATGTGGAACTTCAAGGAATCACGGATTTCGAGCACACGTTCACACTGCGTCCGTAGCGGCGAAGAAGCCTTGACACTTTTCCGACATTAATTGTCACAATAGCGAGAGAAACCCAAATCCGCAACTGCTATTTTTGAATAATTGAACGCAAACCAGTCGTCTCAAGTGATTCGAAAGAGAGCGGTTCGCCACATAAAGGAGCACGCGAGGTATGAATCTAAAATGGTTTGTGTCGCCAGTCCTCGCTCTTGCAGTTTCAGTCGCGTCAGGAAGTTGGGCAAGATCCACCCAAGAACAAGCACCGGCAAGAAGTCAAGGCACGGGGCGAATCGTAATCGTGGGTTATAAACCAAAGCCCGGAAAGGCAGAGGCTCTCAAATCACTGGCGAGGACTCACATTCAGGGTTTGAGAGCCGAGGGGCTGGTCACTCCTCGTGAGGGAATCATTATGGAGGCAAATGACGGAACCATAATCGAGGTATTTGAATGGAAATCCAAAGAGGCCATCGAGTCCGCCCATAAGAATCTTGCGGTGCAAGCGCTTTGGAAAGAGTTCAGCGACGTATGTGATTATGTTCCCGTCGCATCCATCGCAGAAGCAAAGCAGTTATTTGCGGAATTTGCGCCGGTACGATGAGACCAGGAACGAAGGCCGCTCTCCGCACGCCTGCCGAGACACAGCTCCAAGGCTTCATCTACAAGTTTGAGCCGAAGCACAGTGCGCTGATTCGAGCGGTGCGCAAGGTGCTGCGGCAGCGCATGCCCACTGCAAATGAACTGGTTTGGGACAATTACAACTTTTTCGTTCTGAGTTACGGTTCAACGGAACGACCTTCAGATTGCATTGTCACGATTGCTGCAGCGGCGAACGGAGTGGGGCTGTCCTTCTACCGAGGTGCGAGTCTCCCCGATCCGAAGAAAATACTGCTCGGTTCAGGTACTCAAAATCGATTTATCCGCGTTGAATCCGCTGACGTCTTGGCGCGTCCCGAAATCGAGGCGCTCATCACGGCTGCCATTGCTCAGGCCAAAACGCCTCTGCCAACTGCAGGCGGCGGAAGGCTGTTCATCCGTTCAGTTTCGGTGAAGCAGAAGTCCCGGCGTAAGTGAGCCAAAAAGTCGCCGCCGTGCTGCTCATTCAGAACGGTCGTAGTAGTGTGCCAGTGGTTCAGCAATACCGTGCCGTCATAGATTGCGACGATCGACAACTGGAAAGGTGGATGACCCATGGTTCCCACGTATGGCCTCACCCATATCAACCTTGCGGTTCGAGACACGGAACGTGCACTGCGGTTCTACGAGCAAGTCTTTGGTCTCCGTGAGTACGGGCGCGGGGATGGCCTCATCCACACTCAGGCGGCGGGAAGGCACGACATCCTGACGTTCGCGGAGGACCCCAGCACGGCCGGCGCGGTTGGCGGCGTGGCGCATTTCGGTTTTCGGCTCGTGGACCCGAACGACATCGACCGCGCCATTACGGAAGTCGAGCGCGCCGGTGGGCGGTTGCTCCGTCGCGGCGAGTTTGCTCCAGGCCTCCCCTACGCGTACGTCGCCGATCCGGATGGCTACGAGATTGAGATCTGGTTTGAGTGAGCTGGCTGCGCGTGGCTGGGTCGAGGCGGCAAGCGCCTCCGAATGCGGCTGGCGAAGCAGCAGGGCTGAAGTCACTTGATACTTGACATTGCCAGGTCTTCTACCGAGCCTGCGATGCGGCTTCTTCGATCAGCGCTGCAAACCTCCTTCGGCCTGGATACGTAGACCGCGTGACTCATGAAACTGCGCGGGGTCGAGGTGCGTGAGACCATCTGCGGTTTTCCTTATAGCACCAGACTTGCTGAGATCACTTGGGACGCGCTTTCCATCGTCAGCCTCGCCCTCTCCAGCGTCTAGCATATGCGCCGCGATGTACACCAAACCGGCGACCGATAGATCCGTCCCGGCTGCGACCTGTAAAGCTGTTGAATATGATTGTCTGGTTGTGACCTGAAGCTACTCGAATGATTGTCTGGAAGGAGGATCAGACCGTTCGTCCCATCGAACGTACCCTACGAGGCAGAGCGGGGAGGTAACGAACTGTTCTGGGACCCTCGGACATGTAATGGCGCGAATCGCGTCTGCTGCGATTACTTCCGGCTTGCCAGTGAGTTATCCGTCTCAGTCCCTGAAGGTGGTAGTATGACGTCTATCTTGGGAAAGCAAGTCGGAGCCTCAGCAGGAAGCTAAGAATGGCGAGATTGGGATCCGTTCGGGTGCCGCTGGGAGTTCGCGTCCCAAGTTCTGCTTCGGCCGTCCCAGCCACGACGGTTAGTTCGCGGCACTCTGCCCTCGTCCGCGTCACTCACTGGATCACCACGCTGTGCTTTTTTGCCCTGCTCGTCAGCGGAGTTGAAATTGTCATCTCTCACCCGCGCTTCTATTGGGGCGAAACCGGCAATGTATTGACTACGCCGTTGTTTAAACTGCCGATCCCTTCCTCAAGGGCACTGGTGCCGACTGGCTACGGGTATGTGCTGCCGGACCAGAACGGCTGGAGCCGGTACCTCCACTTTCAAGCTGCCTGGATTGCGGTATTGACCGGCTTGCTGTATTCCATCTCCGGCTTGTTTACAGGGCACTTGCGGAAAAACTTGCTCCCGCGTGAGGCCGATCTTTCGTGGCGGGCGTTCTCGACCGCAATCGCTAACCATTTGCGCTTCGAGAGGCCGAGTGAGGCGGAAGCCTGGTCGTATAACGTGATCCAGCGGCTTACCTACCTGTTCGTGATCTTCGTTCTGTTCCCCTTAGTAATCTGGACGGGCTTGGCGATGTCTCCCGCCTTTGTTTCCGCGGTTCCGGCGACCGTCACGGTGTTGGGCGGCCAGCAATCCGCGCGCACGATTCACTTCTTCGTGTCCCTGTCTCTCCTGCTCTTCCTGCTTGTCCACGTCGTGATGGTTTGTCTTGCCGGATTCAGGAGCCGCATGCGAGCGATGATCACGGGCCGGGCCGGTACGCATATGGAGCGCACATGAGCAATGTCTCCCGCCGCAAAGTGATAAAAACCGGACTCGTGGCCATAGCGGGTGCATCCGGTCTGGGCGTGGCCGCGCGCGCCGCGCAAAAGTATGGACTGATACCGCCCGATCACGGCGGAATTTACGGCCTCGGGGAAACGCTGACTTATGCTTCCCAGCGGCTGCTGACGAGGCACTCCTTAGCGCGCGAGTTCCTTCACAGCCAGATTTCGAAGCGTCCCCTCCCGAACGAAATGGCGCCGCTAAATGAACCGTTCAAGCGCCTTCAGGCCGGAGGATTCGCTGACTGGCGGCTCTCCGTAGACGGTATGGTCGATCGGCCCGCGTCATTTTCGCTCGCACAGCTTAAGAGCCTACCCTCCCGCAGCCAGATCACTCAACTGCAGTGTGAGGAGGGATGGTCGTACATAGCGGAGTGGATCGGCGTGCCTCTCTCCCATGTGCTCGACGCGGTGGGGATCCATCAGCAGGCCCGATATGTTGTCTACTTCTCAATCGACCCCGAGTGGTGGGAAAGCATCGACATGGCGGATGCACTACACCCACAAACTTTTCTCACCTACGGAATGAATGGCAACGAACTTCCCATCGGCAACGGCGGACCACTGCGCATGCGGCTCCCGCGCCAGCTCGGCTACAAAAGCGTGAAGTTCATCACGCATCTCACAG
>WNFP01003340.1_pt1 | contig 12842 bp, 7 predicted proteins | sample 5400201 | NCBI WGS metagenome assembly WNFP01 (sample SAMN13153355, study PRJNA577476) | soil metagenome | isolation source: 115 cm saprolite under Madrone tree | place: USA:California | collected 2016-06-14
CGCGTCACCCATGGCGGTGGCGATGGTCGTGTGGCCGAAGCTCGCGAGGTTCGCCCGCGACTACCCCGAGGTGGTGCTCGACATCACGACCGAAGGCGACAGCCGCCCCGATCTGGTCGCCGGGCGCTTCGATGCCGGCATTCACCTCGGCGAGTTTGTCCAGCGCGACATGGTCGCCGTCAAGGTCACGGGTGAGCAGCGCGCGGCCATCGTCGCCACGCCGGCGTACTTCGCCTCACACCCGAAGCCGAAAACGCCGCGGGACCTGACGGCGCACCGCTGCATCTCCCACCGCACCGGCGCGAGCGGGCCCGTCTATCGATGGGAGTTCGAGAAGCGGGACAAGCCCGTCACTGTGTCCGCGCCGGGGCCCTTCATCTTCAGCGATCCCACGTTCACGCTCCGTGCTGCGTTGGACGGATTGGGACTGGCTTTCCTGTTCGAGGAGCACGTGGCCGAACAGGTAGCGCGCGGCAGGCTCGTGCGGGTGCTCGAGGATTGGTGCCCGCCGTTCGACGGCTACTTCTTGTACTATCCAAGCCGACGTCATCAGCCGCCGGCGCTTCAGGCGCTCGTCAACGCGCTCCGGCTCTGACGCTCGCGCGTGCTTCGCGCGTCGCGGTCCTTTCTCGACTACCACGCGCTGGGTCGATGTCGTCCACCCCGGATGTCGCCCATCACGGCCCGGAGCGCGTCGTGGCCAGGCCCTGCGATGCCCGCGCGACCCGGCCGTCCGATAGGCAGTGGTCCCATCCCTTGAGCGCCGGGGCGGGCCGCGTGGTGGCCCTGCTGTTCCCGGCGACAAGAGCTAGTGCGGGCGGAGGGACTCGAACCCCCACGAGCGGTTAAGCTCCGCGGATTTTCTTACCGGCTACGGCTTTCGCCGCCCCGGCGCGCTGGCCGGGTTTGCGGTCTGGACTATCCCTTCACCGTGCCCGGCGGAGCCGGGGTTAGGTGCTGCCCGTCTAGTCTCTACACCTTCCCGGCTGGAAGGCTCCGGCCGGGCTTGGCTCGGGATCGCCATGTGACAGGATTCCCCGAATTTGGGCAGTTCTGCATCGCCGGTTTCCCGGCGAGCACTCAAGTTTCCCTCAAGTCCGCTGCGTCTGCCATTCCGCCACGCCCGCGCGTCCAGTGCTGACGAGACGCCCGAAGTATAGGGTTTGAGACAGCTCGGTTTCAAAGGCGCGGTTGGCGCTCGGCGCGACCGCGAGGGGTGGGGTGGCGGACATGCCCGCGGTCGCCGGACGGGCGGAGCGGGATGGTTCCATCCCTTGAGCGCCGGGGGAACATGGTGTTCCGCCTGATCCCCGCGCGGACTTTTGAGTCCGTCGCGTCTGCCAGTTCCGCCATCCCGGCATATCCATCATCATCTACTCGGTAAGGATCCCGCGAAGGACCACCCGCGGGCGGCCGAGAGCGACCGGCCGCCGACGCGACGAACCGCGCTCTTCGTGAGCCGGCTGCCGGCAGACCGCTTCGAGGACGATCTCTCGCGAGAGGTGCGGCACGGCGCGACGGTAGCACGCTGACCAGGGACCTCCCAGCGCGGGGGCCGTTCCCCCGCGGGCTGGCGTTCGCGCCGATTGAACATTCGGACGCGCCGGGGCACAACTGCCCCGCCCAGCACGAGGAGGAACCCATGGCACTCACGCTTCGCCGCGGCACACCGGCCGATGCCGCTGCCTGCGGCGTGGTCGACTACGAGGCCTTCAAGACGCTCGCGGAGCAGCACGGGTTCCCGCCCGACTTCCCATCGCCGGAGATTGCGACGGGCGTCTGCGCGATGCTGCTCGCCCACCCCGGCATCTACGGGGTGGTCGCGGAGCTCGACGGGCAGATCGTGGGCAGCAACTTTCTCGACGAGCGTTCGGCCATCGCTGGCATCGGGCCGATCTCGGTCTCGCCGCGTGTCCAGAACGGGAGCATCGGACGGCACCTCATGCAGGCGGTGCTCGAGCGCGCCGCGGAGAAGCGCTTTCCCGGGGTGCGCCTCGTTCAGTCCGCCTATCACAACCGCTCGCTCTGTCTCTACACGAAGCTCGGCTTCCAGACGCGGGAGCCGCTCTCGGTCATGCAGGGCACGCCGATCGGCGGCGCGCTGCTGGGATACACGGTGCGGGCGGCCAGCGCGGCCGACGGCGCGCCGTGCAACCGGCTCTGCCGGCAGGTGCACGGTCACGACCGCGCCGGCGAGCTCGCGGACGCCATCCGACAGGGGACGGCGCGGGTGGTCGAGCGCCACGGCCGGATCACCGGCTACACCACCCAGGTTGCCTTCTTCGGCCACGCCATCGCCGAGACGACCGACGACTTGAAGGCTCTCGTCATGGCGTCGCCAGATTTTCAAGGACCCGGCTTCCTGGTGCCGACGCGCAACTACGAGATCTTCCGCTGGTGCCTCGACCAGGGGCTTCGCCTGGCCATGCAGATGACGCTCATGACCATCGGCCTCTACAACGACCCGGCGGGCGCCTATCTGCCCTCGGTCTTGTACTGATCGACCTTGCTCTTCACCGTACGGCGGTCGAGGCCGAGGCGGCGCGCCGTCTCCTGGTAGCTGCGCGTCTCGGCGTAGACGAGCGCGCAGTAGCGCGCGAGCAGCTGGTCCGCGGTGAGCTCGCCGGCGCGCAGCGCGGCGGCCAGCTGCCCCTCGGGATGCCCGTCGCGCGCCGTCGGCGGGCGGTACTCGCCGCGGATGAGGACGTTGCGCACGCACTGCTCGAGCTCGCGCACGTTGCCCGGCCAGGGGTAGCTCGGCCCGAGGTGCTCCTCGATCCACGCCTGCACCTCGTCGGCGAGCGCCTCGGCCTCCTCGTCGCCCACCAGGCGGCGCGCGAGGAAGAGGATCAGGTTCGGGAGCTCGTCGGGCGACTCGCGGAGTTGCTCGGCGAGCGGCGGCGTGGCGATGATGTCCGAGCAGAGGCGATAGTAGAAGTCCTCGCGGAAGCGGCCCGCCTGGATCTCGCGCGCCAGGTCGCGGTTGGTGGCGGCCATGATCTTCCCGCGGAAGAGGAGCGGTTTCGTGTCGCCGAGGCGCTGGAAGGTGCGCGCCTGGAGGACGCGCAGGAGCTTCACCTGGATCGCCGGGTCGACGTCGCCGATCTCGTCCAGGAAAACCGTCCCGAACGGCTCGCAGGTCTCGAGCCAGCCGGCGCGGTCCTGGAGGGCGCCGGTGAAGGCGCCGCGGCGGTGGCCGAACAGCTCCGACTCGATGAGGGTGGGCGAGAGAGCGGAGAGGTTGAGCGGGTGGAAGAGGTCGCCGAAGTGCGCGGCGAAGTGCTGCGCGCGTGCGTCGAAGGGGATGTAGCGCGAGAGGCCGATCGCACGCGCCACCACCTCCTTGCCCGTGCCCGACGGGCCGCCGATGAGCGTGGTGACGTCGTCCATGCGCTCGTAGAGCGCGCGCCGGTAGCGCCTCATGTCGTGCGTGAAGATCGATTGCCAGACGGCGGCACGCAGGCGCGCCATCGACATCGAGCCGCCGATGATGTGCCAGAAGATGTGATGGAAGGCGCGGCGGACCTGGAAGAGGCAGGCGAACAGATGGGCGGGCTCGTGGTGGCCGGGCAGCGCCGCGCCGGACAGATCGAGGAAGTGCTGGCAGTCGGCGCGGAACTTCTCGTAGAAGGGGACGCGCCGGCCGGTGTCGCCCGCGTCGGCGGCCTTCACCACGAGGTCCAGCAGATCGTCCTCGTAGCGGGTGTAGAGGAGGTAGAGGACGACGTCCTCGTACAGCACGCGATCCGATTCGGCCGGCTCGGCGCCGGCGGCGAGGCGCTCGCGAAGAAGCGCGGCGAGCGTCGTCGCCCGCTCGGCCAGCCGGGCGACGTTCGGGTTCTGCACCGTGCGGTCGGTGCGCACGCTCCACACGCGGTCGGCGTGGACGAACGCCGGTCCGAGCGCCGCACCCTCGGCCTCGATGCGCTCGGGGAGGAAGGGGTTCGCGTACCCCAGGCGGGAGAGCGCGGCCGCCAGCGCCCGCTCCTCCGCGCTCATGAAGCCCATGTACAGCGACTGGACACCGGATGGTCAGCTGGTGTCAAACAAACGATGCGCGAGCGACCGGGCGGGGCGGCTAAGTCCTTGATTGCGCGGCACCCCGGACCCTGGCATGCCGCCTGCCTCCACTTCCGGGCAGAATGGGACGATCAACGAGAGATGAGGCGAGGGAGCGGATGAGGCAGTTCGGGCTGCTGAGGGCCAGGCGGTTCGGGCCCTTCTTCTGGACCCAGTTCCTGGGGGCGCTGAACGACAACCTGTTCAAGAACGCGCTCGTCATCCTGTTCGCGTTCCGGATGAGCGGCGTGGCGTTCTCCGAGAACACGCTCGTCAACCTGAGCACCGGGCTGCTCACGCTGCCCTTCTTCCTCTTCTCGGCGAGCGCGGGACAGATCGCCGACAAGTTCGACAAGGCGCGGATCATCCGGCTCGTGAAGCTGTTCGAGATCGGGATCATGCTGCTCGGCGCCGCAGGCCTCCGTCTGCACAGCGTTCCGCTCCTGCTCGCCGTCGTCTTCCTGATGGGTACGCACTCGGCGGTCTTCGGGCCGGTCAAGTACAGCATCCTGCCGCAGCACCTCCACGCCGACGAGCTGGTCGGCGGCAACGCGCTCGTGCAGATGGGGACGTTCGCCGCCATCCTGCTCGGCACCATCCTCGGCGGTGCGCTGGTGAAGCTCGGCGGCGAGACGGCCGTCTCGGCCACCGTGCTCGCCCTGGCGGGAGCCGGCTGGCTCGCGAGCCGCGGGGTGCCGCCCGCGCCCGCGCCGGCCGCGGACCTGCGCCTCGACTGGCACCCCGTGCGCGAGACCCTGCGCATCGTCGGCTTCGCACGCGAGAACCGCACCGTCTTCCTCTCCATCCTCGGCATCTCGTGGTTCTGGTTCTACGGCGCGCTCTTCCTGGCGCAGTTCCCAGGCCTGACGCGCCACGTGCTGGGCGGAGACGAGTGGGTCGCAACCCTCCTCCTGGTCGTCTTCTCGGTCGGCGTGGCGCTCGGCTGCATGCTCTGCGAGCGCCTCTCCAGCCGGACGGTCGAGCTCGGTCTCGTGCCCTTCGGCTCGATCGGCCTCTCGCTCTTCGCCCTCGACCTCTTCTTCGCGACGCGCGGCATGGCGCCCGCCGGGGCGCCGGTCGGCCCGCTCGCCTTCCTCCACAGCCTCCACCACTGGCGCGTGCTCGCCGACCTGGTCCTGATCGGCGCCTTCGGCGGCTTCTTCATCGTGCCGCTCCAGGCGCTCGTGCAGCAGCGCAGCGAGCCGAGCCGGCGCTCGCGCATCATCGCGGCCAACAACATCCTGAACGCGGCCTTCATGGTGCTGGCCGCCGTGCTCGGCATCGTCCTGCGCGACGCGGGCCTCACCATCCCCGAGCTCGTCCTCGTGACCGCGGTCGTGAACGCGGCGGTGGCGGTCTACATCTACACGCTCATCCCCGAGTTCCTGATGCGCTTCCTCGTCTGGCTGCTGGTGCACACCGTCTACCGGATGCGGACGCGCGGCATGGAGAACCTGCCCGAGGAGGGCGCGGCCGTCCTGGTCTCGAATCACGTGAGCTTCGTCGACGCGCTGGTGATCGCGGCCGCCTGCCGGCGCCCGATCCGCTTCGTGATGGACCACAACTACTTCCACCTGCCGGTCCTCAATTTCTTCTGCCGCACCGTGCGCGCCATCCCGATCGCGTCGCGCAAGGAGGACCCGAAGGTCGTCGAGCAGGCGTTCGATGCGGTGGCGCACGCGCTCGAGGAGGGGAGCCTGGTCTGTATCTTCCCCGAGGGCCGGCTGACGCCGAACGGCGATCTCGGCCCCTTCCGTCCCGGCATCGAGCGGGTCGTCGCGCGCACGCCGGTGCCCGTCGTCCCCATGGCGCTGCGCGGCCTCTGGGGCAGCTTCTTCAGCCGCAAGGACGGGCGCGCCATGAGCCGGCCCTTCCGGCGCTTCTGGTCGCGCATCGAGTGCGTGTGCGGCGAGCCCGTTCCGGCGGCGCTCGTAACGGCCGCCGCGCTCCAGGAGCGCATCGCCGCTCTGCGCGGCGACCGGCGCTGAGCGGACGGGCCGTGGGCGGCCGACGACGCCGTGCCGTTGCCGACGTCCCGCTGACGGTCGCCAGCCTGCCACGCCCGCGCCCGCGCACGCCGGGGCCCGGCACGTTCGTTGCTCCCTACGACCCCATGCTCCGCCTTGCGCTCCTCGGCCTCGTGACCACTTGGCTCACTGCGCTGGCACGTCTCATGCGGAGCTCGCGGGCGGCGGTCCCGGCGCCGGCCGAGGAGCGCGCCCTCCCGCAGCGTCGCGCGTAGACCGCCTGCGGCGGTTGTGGGTCCCGCCGCCGTCGTCTATCGTGGCCGGTCTACGCGCCCCCTATGACGCAGGCCATGTTGCGCCCGCTGCCGGAGCGCGCCTCCACTCCGGCGCTCGACGACGCGCCTCCCGCCATCGGGGGCAAGTTCTTCTTCGTGGGTGACCACAAGCTCTACCTGCGCGGGGTCTCCTACGGGCCCTTCGCGGTCAGCGGGCACGGCTTTCCCTTTCCCGACCCGCCGACCCTGGAGACCGACTTCCGCCTCATGGCGGAGCTCGGCGTGAACTGTCTCCGCACCTTCACCGTGCCGCCGCGTTGGGTCCTCGACCGCGCCGCCGAGCACGGGCTGCGCGTGCTGATCACCATTCCGTGGGCGGAGCACGTCTGCTTCCTCGACGACAAGGCCCTGGTGGCGGAGATCCGCGGCACCGTGCGCGCGGCAGGCGAGACCTGCGGCAACCATCCCGCGCTCTTCGGCTTCCTGGTCGGCAACGAGGTGCCGCCCGACATCGTGCGCTGGTACGGGCCGGATCGCGTGCGCGACTTCCTGCGCACGCTGCGCGACGAGGTGAAGGAGCGCGCGCCCGCCGCCCTGGTGAGCTACGCCAACTTCCCGTCCACCGAGTACCTCGACGTGACGGATTTCGTCGACTTCGTCTCCTTCAACGTCTACCTCCACCGCGAGGTCGATTTCCGCCGCTATCTCTCGCGGCTCCAGAACATCGCCGAGGACAAGCCGCTCGTGCTGACCGAGTTCGGCGTCGACTCGCAGCGCGAGGGCGCCGACGCGCAGGCCGAGCTGCTCTCCTGGATGATCCGCGCCGGCTTCGAGTCGGGCGCGGCCGGCACCTTCGTCTTTTCGTGGACCGACGACTGGTTTACGGGCGGCGCGCAGATCGCCGACTGGGCCTTCGGCCTGGTGGACGCGCAGCGGCGGCCGAAGCCGGCCTACCGCGCGGTCCAGGCGCAGTACGCGGGGCCGCTGCCGCCGCGCCTCGAGCGCACGCCGCGCGTCTCGGTCGTGGTCTGCGCCTACAACGCCGAGCGCACCATGGACGCCTGCCTCGAGTCGCTGCGCACGCTCAACTACCCCGACTACGAGGTGATCGTCGTCAACGACGGCTCGACGGACGCGACCCTCGCGATCAGCGAGCGGCACAAGGCGGTCTACGACGCGGACCCCGGCGGACCGCGCATGGTCATCATCAGCCAGGAGAACAAGGGCCTCAGCGTCGCGCGCAACGTGGGCGCGCACGCGGCGAGCGGCGAGATCGTCGCCTACACCGACTCGGACTGCGTGCCCGACCCCGACTGGCTCGCCTTCCTGGTCTTCAAGTTCGTGCGCAGCGGCTTCGTGGCGGTGGGCGGGCCGAACTTTCCGCCGCCCGAGCCGCACCTCGTGCCGGCGGCGGTGGCCGTCTCGCCCGGCGGCCCGACGCACGTGCTGCTGAACGACGAGGTGGCCGAGCACATCCCGGGCTGCAACATGGCGTTCACCAAGAAGGCGCTCGAGGAGATCGGCGGCTTCGAGCCGGTCTTCGCCGCCGCGGGCGACGACGTGGACCTCTGCTGGCGGCTCCAGAACCGCGGCTACCCGATCGGCTTCAGCCCGGCGGCCACCGTCTGGCACTACCGGCGCAACACGGTGAAGGCGTACTTGAAGCAGCAGATGGGCTACGGCAAGGCGGAGGCGCTGCTCTACTTCAAGCACCCCTACCGCTTCAACCTGCTCGGGCAGTCGCGCTGGCTCGGGCGCATCTACGGCGAGCTCACCAGCGCCGTGCTCTCGCGCCGCCCGATCATCTACTTCGGCGCCTTCGGGCGCGGGCTCTTCCAGTCGATGTACGAGCCGCCCTCGTCGCTGCTCTCCTACCTGCCGTTCACGCTCGAGTGGAACGCGATCGGGCTGCTGCTCGTGCTCGCCACGCTGGTCTCGCCGAGCGCGCTCCCGATCGCCGGGCTGCCGCTCGCCGTCTCGCTCGTGTGGTCGATCGCGACCGCAATGCGGGCGCGCGTCGATCCGCGCTTCGGCGGGCTGCGCTCGCGCGCCCTGATCGCCGTCCTCACCTACCTGGGCCCGCTCGTGCGCGGCCTCCAGCGCTACCTCTGGCGGCTCCGCGGCCACGGCGACGTCGAGCCGGTCGAGTTCGAGGGGCAGCAGCAGCCGGCGCGCATCGACTGGCTCGCCCGCGCCTTCACGCTCGGCTACTGGAGCGAGCAGGGACACGAGAAGGAGGCGCTGCTCGCCGGCGTGATGGAGTTCCTGATCCCGCGCAAGTACCTGATCGCCGTCGACCCGGGCTGGAACCGCTGGGACCTCGAGATCTACCGCGGCATCTGGTCGAAGTTGCGGCTCACGGTGGCGGCGGAGAACCACGGCGGCTCGAAGCGGCTCCTCAACGTGCGCTGCGAGGTGCGGCTCACGCGCGTCTCCGAGCTCGCGCTGGCGGGCTACCTGGTCGCGGTGGTGTGCGGGCTCGTCTTCTACCTCCCCGAGATCACCGGGGTCGGGGCCGCGCTCGGCATCGTCAACCTGGGGGTCATCGTGGCCGAGAACCTCCGCCTGGGGCGCACCCTCAACGACACGCTCGACATCGTCGCGGGCCGCATCGCGCTCCGCCCGCTGGGGAGCGGGGCGGCGCCGGCGAAGGCCCAGGCGGCCTGACGGCGCCCAGGAGTCTGTCCGAGTAATCATGGTGAGCGAGGTGAACGAGCCGGGGAGCGAGAGCGGCAAGCGCAGCGACGACCGACGAGGCGTGCCTGAAGGCACGCCGCAGGAGGGAGGAGCGAGCAACCATCTGGCCGCGCGGCTCGCGCCGCGCGCCCCCGGATCGTTCGCCGCAGCCGCCATGACTACTCGGACAGCCTCCTAGGCCCGATGCGCGGCACGCTCGGCCTCGCGCGCAAGGTCCTCGGGCGGCTCGCCCCCTACGGCGGGCTGTTCGTGGCGGCCATCGCGCAGGTGCTGGCGATCGGCTTCCTCGAGCTGGCGAAGCCGTGGCCGCTCAAGGTGATCGTCGACAACGTCATCGGCGGCCGCCCGCTCGCCTGGCCGTGGGTGAGCGCGCTCGGCGCGCGCGGGCTCCTGGCGGCCGCCTGCGGGGCGCTGGTCGCCGTCTACGCGCTCCTGGGCGCGCTCGGCGTGAGCAGCAATTACGCCACCATCAGCGTCGGCCAGCGCATGGTGAACGACTTCCGGAGCGAGCTCTACGCCCACCTCCAGCGCCTCTCGCTCGCCTTTCACAGCCGGCGCCAGGTCGGCGATCTCCTCTACCGGCTGACGGCCGACACCTTCGCCATCCAGACGCTCACCATGAACGGCTTCTTCCCGATCGTGAGCTCGCTCGTGATGCTGGTCGGCATGCTGGTGGTGATGCTGCGGCTCGACTGGGTGCTCACGTTGATCGCGCTCGGGATCGTGCCGGTGCTCTTCCTCTCCATCGTCGGCATGAGCCGCCGCATGAACGCGCTCGCCAGCGACTCACGCGTCAAGGAGAGCGCGCTGTGGGCGGTCGCGCAGCGGACGATGGGGGCGATCCGCGTGATCCAGGCGTTCACCACCGAGGAGGCCGAGCACCGCCGCTTCGTGCGCACGAGCACGGAGAGCCTGGCGGCGACGCTCCGCCTCTACACCTTCCAGACGTCGTACTCCGCGTTCACGAGCGTGCTCATCGCGGCCGGGACGGCGGCCGTCCTGTGGTTCGGGGCGACGCACGTGCTCGCCGGGCGCCTGAGCGTCGGCGAGGTGCTCGTGTTCACCTCCTACCTGGCCTCGCTCTACGCGCCCATCAACAGCCTGACGCAGACCTGGGGGCTCATCCAGGGCGCGCGGGTGGGCGCCGAGCGCGTCTTCGAGATCCTCGAGACGGCGCCCGACCTGCGCGACGGGCCGCGCCCGCTCGCGCGCGGAGAGGTCCACGGCGCCGTCACCTTCGAGGAGGTACGCTTCGGCTACGACCCCTCGCGCCTCGTGCTCAAGGGCGTCGGCTTCCACGCCCGCGCCGGCGAGACGGTAGCGCTCGTCGGCGCGACCGGCGCGGGCAAGACGACGCTCGTCAGCCTGGTGCCGCGCTTCTACGACCCCACCGCCGGGCGCGTGCTGCTCGACGGTATCGACGTGCGCGAGTTCCAGCTGAAGGCGCTGCGCCAGCGGGTGGCGATGGTCCTGCAGCCCGCGCTCGTCTTCCCGACCACGGTGCGCGAGAACATCGCCTACGGCCGTCCCGACGCGGTCCCGGAGCAGATCCGCGCGGCAGCCCACCTGGCGCAGCTCGACGACTTCCTCGCGCGGCTCCCCGAGGGCCTCGAGACGGTGGTGGGCGAGGCGGGCGCCACGCTCTCCGCCGGCGAGCAGCTGCGCATCACGATCGCGCGCGCCATCCTGCGCGACGCGCCGCTCGTGATCCTCGACGAGCCCACCGCGGCGCTCGACGCCACCACCGAGGCGCTCGTCATGCAGGGGCTGGAGCGGCTCCTCGCCGGGCGCACGACCTTCGTCATCGCGCACCGGCTCTCGACGGTCCGGCGGGCGGACACGATCCTGGTCCTCGACGACGGCCGCATCGTCGAGCAGGGCACGTTCCCGGAGCTGATCGCGCGCGGCGGGCGATTCGCGCATCTCCATCGCACCCAATTCGGGGAGGAGCCGGGCCGTGCCGCGTCGTCCTGAGCCGCTCCTCGTCCTCGGTATCCTCGGGCAGTACCCGATGGCGGGCGTGTCGTGGCAGGCGATCCACTACCTGCGCGGCTTCGACCAGCTCGGGTGGGACGTCTGGTACGTCGAGGACTCGGGCGCGCCGCCCTACGACCCGCGGCTCGGCACGACGACGGAGGACTGTGCGCACGCCGTCCGCTACGTAGCCGACGCGATGCGCCGGATCGGGCTCGCGGACCGCTGGGCGTACGTCGACCTGATGCACGGCGAGACGCACGGCCTCTCGCGCGCGCGCCTCGACGCCCTCTACCGCGACGCCGCCGCGATCGTGAACCTGTGCGGCGCCACGGCGCCGCGCGAGGAGCACCGCCGGGGGCCGAAGCTCCTCTACATCGAGACCGACCCGGTCTACGAGCAGCTCCGCATCGCCGCCGGCGAGGAGTCCTCGCTCGCCTTCCTCACCAGCCACGACGTCCTCTTCACGTACGGCGAGAACCTGGGCGCGCCCGACTGCCCCGTGCCGCTCGAGCGCTTCGCGTGGCGGACGACACGCCCGCCCGTCGTGCTCGACTGCTGGGCGGCGCGCACCGATCCCGGCGCCGTCTTCTTCACCTCGATCGCCTCGTGGGAGAACAAGGGCAAGGACATCACCTTCCGCGGCGAGACCTACCAGTGGTCGAAGCACGTCAACTTCCTCCGCTTCCTCGACCTGCCGCGCCACACACCGCAGCGCTTCTGCCTCGCCATGGATCCGGCCGACGCGGCGGTCGAAGCGCGCGTGCGCGGCGCGGGCTGGGAGCTCACGGACCCGCGCCCCATCTCGGCCGACATCGACGCCTACCGCGACTTCATCTACGGCTCGCGCGGCGAGTTCACGGTGGCCAAGGACATCTACGTCCGGCCGCGCAGCGGCTGGTTCAGCGACCGCAGCGTCTGCTACCTGGCCGCCGGCAAGCCGGTCGTGACCCAGGACACCGGCTTCGGGAAGTTCGTGCCGACCGGGCAGGGTCTGCTCGCCTACTCGACCATGGAGGAGGCGGTGGACGCGCTCGCGCGCGTGAACCGCGACTACGCGGCGCACGGGGCGGCGGCGCGGCGGGTGGCGGCGGAGCACTTCGGGGCCGAGCCGGTGCTGCGGCGGCTGCTGGCCGACGCGGGGCTCGAGTAGATGCGCGTGGTCGTGACCGGCCTCGTCGCCACCTATCCGGTCGGCGGGGTGGCATGGGACTACCTCCAGTACGTGCAGGGGTTCCGGGCGCTCGGCTGCGAGGTCACGTACCTCGAGGACACCGGACAGTGGCTCTACGACCCCGCGGCCCAGACCTTCACCGACGACGTGCGAATCAACGCACGCTATCTGAACGACGCGCTCGCGAGCCTGCATCCCGCCCTCGCCCGCTGCTGGGCGCTCCGCGCCCCCGACGGAACCTACCACGGCCTCGATGAGGCCGCCGTGGCGCGCGCGTGCGCCGCCGCGGACCTCTTCTTGAACCTCTCGGGCTCGTGCTGGCTGCGCGACGCGTATCGCGCGGCGCGCGTCAAGGCGTACGTCGACACCGACCCGGGCTACAGCCAGGCGAAGATCGCGGCCGTCGAGGCGGGCGTCGCGGACGACTCGGTCCGGTTCTCCGTGAACCTGATCCGCCAGCACGACGTCTTCTTCACGCTGGGCGAGGGGATCGGGCGCCCGGGCTGCCCGATCCCGACCGGCGGCCTCACCTGGCACCCGACGCGCCAGCCGATCGTGCTCGCTAACTGGCCGGTGCGATCCGCGCCCGACGGCCCGTTCACCACGGTCATGTCGTGGAAGATCGAGCCCACGCCGCCCTCGCTCGGCGGCCGCGTGTACGGCGGCAAGGACGTCGAGTTCGAGCGCTTCATGGAC
>WNFP01003341.1_pt1 | contig 12842 bp, 9 predicted proteins | sample 5400201 | NCBI WGS metagenome assembly WNFP01 (sample SAMN13153355, study PRJNA577476) | soil metagenome | isolation source: 115 cm saprolite under Madrone tree | place: USA:California | collected 2016-06-14
TTCTAATCAATGTCTTCACCGGTCTGCACCGAATCTGGTTTCATTGGCCAGTCGCAGCGTTGCTGTTCATTGGCATCCTGCGCACAGTGCTCCGGCACAGACCTGCTTCGGACCGAAATGAGGATCGCCGAAGGCGTCGGGAGTGAGTGGCTCGGCTGTTGCAAACGCTTTCTTCGTGCCGAACTGAATATTTCGGAAGGCTCGGCATGGTGAAGGTCAGTTTTGGGTCAAACTCGGACGTCGGTCAGCTTGAACGGCATGTCCGTTCTACCCTCAACAGCAGACGTCATCGGACCGCCCCGGCATGTCCGGGTTGTGCCATTGGCCGACCTCCCGTCTAGTCTCAGCTTTAGCTCAAAGAACTCTGCACCGGTGTTGCTGCCCGATGTACAGTGTCCCCGAAGGTATGATTCATGGAAATTTTGACGCAGAACCGCAGCCCGTCATCCCGCAAAACTGGCGCGCCGACTGCGCCCACCATCCTGCTCGGGCTCGCGGTTGCCATAGCAATAAACTATCAGCCCGGGCTGGCACAAACTACCGGGCCAACGAAGCGGCTCGGCATTCTGGCCAGCACATGGTGCCCGGAACGCGACTTGCCGCAAAGAAGTCTTGAGCCAATGCTTACGAGCTTGGCCGATCGCGGCTGGATCGAAGGGCGTAATCTGATCGTCGATTGTGTCGCCGCGAGCGGCCGTTTGCAGGAACTTCCAGGGCTTGCGGCCGGGCTCGTCGCGCGCAAACCCGACGTGCTGGTTGGAGAAAGCACACCAGTTGTTCGCGCTCTGAAGCAGGGAACCACGAAAATCCCGATTGTTACGGCGGCCCCGGACCCGTTAGCCAGCGGCATCGTGACCAATCTGGCGCACCCGGAAGCGAACATCACTGGGCTTGCACCGATGTCACTTGATCTAGTGGCCAAGCGCACGGAATTGCTTAAGGACCTTTTGCCGCGACTTTCTCGATTGGCAGTGATCCTCAAAGCGGCCGATCCAGAAGATCATGAGCGAATTCAGAAGGATCTCAGCGCCGCCGGGCCCGCGCTTGGCTTCACCTGGGAAATCTTCGACCCGCCGAGCGTGGCGGATGTTGGCGAGCTATTCGAAAACATTGCCGCCGAAGGCTACGATGCGGTTTACGTGGTGTCGTCGCCTCTCCTTTATTTGTACAGGGGGAACATCGTCGAAGCGGGCATTAAATATCGCATCCCCACCATCTCCGATACCACGGAGTACACGAGGTTGGGCCTTCTTCTCAGTTACGGCCTGCAAGACAGGAATCTTTTGCAGCACGCAGCGGAGTACGTCGATAAACTATTGCGTGGCGCGAAACCCGCCGATCTTCCCCTGCAACAGCCGACCAAATTCGAACTTGTAATCAATCTTGGCATCGCAAAGGCACTTGGTCTTAGTGTCCCGCAATCCTTCCTGCTCCGCGCGGATGAAGTGATCGAATGAACCGATGACAGCTATGGGTCAAAGTCGGAAGTCGCGGCCTTCCGGCGGGATGTCTGCTTTGCCTCCGGGAGCGGACATCGTCATGGCCGGTCGGCATGTCCGCTTAGTGCCAACAAGCGACATTCATCGCTCTATTCAACCGCACTTGGTTGGCGGCATAGAGGCCGAAATTCCGGAAAAGCATCGACCCGAGACGGCAGATTGGTTAGAATCCGAGCCGGAGCATGAGCCACCACCTGTTCGCAGCAGAAGAGCCGTAGCACACTTTGGCTTGCGGATGGCTGTCGCCTTGCGAGGGCTCCAGGATGCGCTGCGCAAGCTGTAGGACGGAAAACAGTTCAGACCGTCGGTTCTGTGCCGAGTGCGGGTCCGCACTGCCCATTCCATGCCGACAGTGCGGCTTCCTCAACCAGCCGAATGTGAAATTCTGTGGCGGCTGCGGCGCTGCTGTGGCAACAGCCGCCTCCGAGCCTGACCTCCTTTCTCACCGTCGAAGTGGACGCTCGGTCTTGGGCGAGCGGCGGCAGGTCACTGTCCTCTTTGCCGACCTGTCAGGCTTCACCCGTCTCAGTAGTGTCCTCGATCCGGAGGAGACGCATGCTCTTCTCAACTCCTATTTTGAGGTCATCGATAATATCGTCGTGAACCACGGCGGCACGATCGACAAGCACATCGGCGATTGCGTGATGGCGGTATTCGGCGCGCCCACCGCCCACAGCGATGATTCGGAACGGGCGGTGCGCGCCGCGCTCGCCATTCATCCCGCGATGCAGAGTCTCAGCGAGAAGGCCGGGCGGATCTTGAAGGTCCATCTCGGACTCGCCTCCGGCCAGGTGGTCGCGAGCAAAACCGGCAGTGACGAACGTCAAGAGTACACGGTCACAGGCGATTCGGTGAATCTTGCTTCCCGGTTGACGGCGATGGCTGGGCCTGGCGAAATCTTCGCTTCCAATGCGGTCCATCAATCTTTGCTGGACCGCCTCGATGGGGAAGATGTCGGCGCTATTTCCATCAAGGGCCTCGACGGGCCGGCCCCGGTGTGGCGCGTGCGAGGCCTGCGGGGTGGCGATTCGCACCGACTTCACAGGCGGTTGGTGGGCAGACATGGCGAACTGGGTCAGTTCAGCGGTGTCATCGCCAGCTGCCGGGAAGCGGGTAGCGGGCTCGCCCTCTATGTCCGCGGGGAGGCAGGCATCGGCAAGACACGGCTGGTTGAGGAATTCCAGCGGATCGCTTCGAGTCAGCACTTCGCCTGTCATGTTGGCCTGGTGCTCGATTTCGGTGTCCGTAAGGGTCAGGACGCGATCCGGGCGATCGTCCGCAGCTGTCTGGAGTGTTCTGGACAGGGGGAGACGGCCGCCCGCACTGCGGCGGAACGGGTTCTCTCCGATAAGCTACTAGATCCGGACCAGTTGGTGTATCTGAACGATCTGCTGGACCTGCCGCAGCCAACGGAGCTGCGGGCGCTATATGACGCCATGGATAATCCGGCGCGCAACCGCGGGAAACACAGGACGGTGGCTCAGCTGATCCGTCGGCTCAGCGCCCGCCGGCCGCAGATGATCACAATTGAAGATCTGCACTGGGCCGACGCCATTACCCTTGCGCACGCTTCCGAGCTGACAATGCTCACCGCGCTCTGTCCGCTCGTCCTTGTGATGACCTCACGCACGGAAGGAGACCAACTCGACCCTATTTGGCGTAGCCGGACACGTGCCGCGCCGCTGATTACAATCGACCTCGGTCCACTCCGGGAGCAGGACGCGCTCGCCCTTGCGGGCGAGTACGGCGATGTGAGCAAGGCGTTTGCCCTCGCCTGCGTAAAGCGATCCGAAGGGCATCCGCTATTTCTGGAACAGCTCCTGCGGAGCGGCGGGGACAGTGATCTGGACAGCATCCCGGGATCGATTCAGAGTCTCGTTCAGGCGAGGATGGATGCCCTCGAATCGACAGACAAACAGGCGTTGCAAGCCGCCTCAGTGCTGGGCCAACGTTTTTCGCTCGATGTCCTGCGCCATCTCATCAACAACGGCCAGTATGTCTGTACGAGGCTCATCGAGCAGGATCTGGTCCGTTCGGATGTTGACGATTTTCTGTTTTCTCATGCTCTCGTCCAGGAAGGCGTCTATTCCTCACTGCTGACCACTAATCGCCGGGAGCTGCATCGACGGGCCGCCGCCTGCTTCGCGGAATCAGACCCTGTGCTTCGTGCAGCCCATCTCGACCGCGCTGTCGATCCTGCTGCACCCGGGGCGTATTTGTCGGCAGCGCGGTCACAGGCCGCGGCGTATCATAATGAGCGCGCGCTGCACTTGGTCGAACGCGGTCACGCTCTCGCGATCGAGCGGTCCGATATTTACGCGCTGACCCTCTTTCGAGGCGAGCTTCTACATGATCTCGGCGCGATCCCTGAGGCTCGCCAAGCCTTTGAACAAGCGCTCGAAGTCGGCGGAGACGACATTGATCGCTGCCGGGCCTGGATCGGCTTGGCCGCCGTGATGCGGATCAGTGACCAGATTCAAGACGCACTTCAAGCTTTGGACCGAGCCGAGTCGATCGCGACCGCCGAGGACCTGATCATCGAGCTGTCGCGAATACACCATCTTCGGGGCAATTTGTACTTCCCACTCGGCAAAATCGAGGGTTGCGTCCAGCAACACGATTTGGCCCTGCACTACGCGCGGCAAGCCGGCTCCGCTGAACGCGAAGCTCAAGCGTTGGGCGGATTGGGCGATGCTGCCTATGCTCGGGGCCGCATGCTAACTGCACGTCGGTACTTTGATCTGTGCGTAGGCGTGAGCCGACAGCATGGCTTCGGCCGCATCGAGGTAGCCAATCTCAACATGGCTGCACTCACACGCCAATATGCGAACGAGTTGCAGGCAGCTGCAGAGGACGCCTTGGCGGCCGCTGACGCGGCCGTGCGCGTTGGCCACCAGCGTGCGGAGTTGCTCGCTCGAAACATAGCTGCGTTTGCATTATATGACATGGCCGAGCTGCAGCGCGCCCGGGACCAACTGTTAGAAGCCGCCAAGCTCATTGAGCGCATCGGCGCGCGTCGATTCGTACCGGAAAACCTCACCTACCTCGCAAAGACTATGCGGGCGGAGGGCCGACGATTCGAAGCCCGCGGTCTGCTTGATGAGGCTATTGCTGTGAGCCGTGAGACAGGACTCAGGTTTTTTGGACCGCGCATCTTGGCCGAACTGGCCCTTGCCGCGGAAGACCCAGCAGAGCAACAGAAAGCATTAAGCGAAGGGGAGAACATCCTGGGCGAAGGCTGTGTTGGACACAATCACCTCTGGTTTTATCGAGACGCCATAGAGGCGGCACTTAGCGCACGTGACTGGAGGGCTGTCGATCGGTATGTTGCGGCACTAGCAGCGTTTACGGAACCGGAGCCACTCCCATGGAGCAATTTCTTCATCGCGCGAGGGCGTACACTGGCGGATTTTGGTTGTGGGCGACGCGATGACAGCATGTTGGGCGAGTTGCGGCATCTGCGAAACCAGGCGGGGCAAGCTGGCCTCAAGCTCAGCGTAGAGGCAATCGAGCAGGCGCTGGCGACGGGCTAATCCTAGTTGCAGCTGGCGAAAGCCCGCTTTTTGCCAATGCCCGACCATGGGAGTAACCTCAGGTTCAACTAGCCGACTATTGTGGAACAGGAGGACGTCATGCAAGCCACGGCCACCGAAACCTTCATCGGCAAGATGCGCGGCCCGGTCATCAGGCCAATGGATGCCGATTATGACGCTGTGCGGAGTCTCTACAACGGGATGATCGATAAGAGTCCCGCGATGATTGCGCGATGTACCGACGTCGCTGACGTTGTCACTGCGGTCAATTTTGCAAGGCAGAACGATCTCAAGGTCGCGATCCGCGGGGGCGGGCACAACGGGCCTGGCCTTAGTAGTGTCGACGACGGGCTGATGATCGACCTGTCGATGATGAAAGGCGTGCGCGTCAATCCCGCCGCCCGCACCGTCCGCGTCGGTCCCGGCTGCACGCAAGGCGATGTCGACCACGCGACGCATATCTACGGGCTCGCCGTGCCGGCCGGCATTGTCTCGACAACCGGTATCGCCGGCCTCACGCTTGGCGGCGGCACCGGATACCTCACCCGCAAGTACGGCCTCACCATCGACAATCTGCTTGAGGCGGATGTCGTGCTCGCCGACGGTCGCATTGTCACCGCCAACAAGTCAGAGAACCCTGACCTCTACTGGGGCCTCCGCGGCGGCGGCGGCAATTTCGGCATCGTTACGAGCTTCCTGTTCCAGGCTCATCCGGTGAACATGGTCTATGCCGGTCCGGTCTTCTGGGATCTCGAAAATGCCCGGACTATCATGCAGAAGTACAGGTATTTCCTGCCCGGCGCTCCCGAGGAGCTCGGAGCGTTTGTCGGATTGAAGACTGTTCCACCGGTGGATCCGTTCCCGGCGGAGCACCAGGGCAAGCGCGCCTGCGCCATCATCGCCTGCTACAATGGCCCGACAGAAGAAGGCCAGGCGGTCATGGCCAAGTTGCTCGGTGAACTGCCCCCGCCGCTCTTCAACTGGATGGGCGAAATGCCCTATCCAACCCTCCAGTCCATGTTCGATCCACTCCTTCCGAAGGGCATGCAATGGTACTGGCGCGGCGATTTCGTGAAAGAATTGACCGACGAAGCGATTGACGCTCACATTGCCCAGGCTCGGAATGCACCGAGCGCGCTTTCGCTCATGCACCTTTATCCGATCGACGGCGCTGTCCGTCGCGTCGGCAAGAGCGACACCGCCTGGAACACACGTGACGCGACGTGGTCGATGGTCATCGCCGGCATCGATCCCAATCCGCAGAAGGCGGGCGAAATCACGCGCTGGACCAAGGGCTATTGGGGGGCCGTGCATCCCTATTCGGCTGACGGCTGCTACGTGAATTTCATGATGGACGATGGGGACGACAGCAGACTCAAGGCCACTTACGGCGATAACTACGACCGCCTCGTCGCCTTGAAAGCCAAGTACGATCCGACGAACTTCTTCCGCGTGAACCAGAACATCAGGCCGCTGCACTCGTAGACGATCGCGTCTGCCGCACGGTTTAATTGTGCCCGAGGGGTCTTGCCGGAGCGTTCTTTCGTTTTCATGGAACGAAGGAACGCTCAGGCTAGACTAGTCTATTCATCATCTCTGCCAGTCACTCACGTTCGAGCAGCGCCAAATCCATATCGAGGCGAATCCTGCCGATCGATCACGGCATGAAAAGACCCCGATTTCTGTAAGTCAGGAAGGTCCGCTTTGGGTCCAAAACCGGAAAAGCTCAATGCGAGCAGATGTGTTCCGCTTTACCCCTGAAAGCAGACATCCGATCTGCGCATTTATGAGTACACGCCCTTGTCCTTGAACGGCGGCTCCTTGCCGGCAGGCACGGTTTCTTCCGCCATGGCCAGCATCATGGCCACCATGACGTAGTTGCCGGCCACGGCCGTCAAATCCACGATCTGCTGATCGCTGAAAAGCTTCTTCGCCCGCGCGAAGGTTGGGTCGGAAATCTTTTTCGCGGTCGTGAGCTCGGTGACGAAATCGTAAACGACGGCCTCATCCTCGGCCATGCTGGGCGGACGCTTGCCCGCTTTCAGCTCGGCAATGATCTCAGACGAAAGGCCGGCCTTTGCCGCCAGCGGCGCATGCGCATGCCACTCGACCTGGGAGCGCCATTGCCGTCCGACGATCAGGATCGCGAACTCGTTGAGTTTTGTCGGCACCGAGGTTTCCCAGCGCAGATAGTGAAACAGGTCGAACAGCCGCTGGCCCAGCACCGGGCTGCGCAGCATCGGGTTGTACGGTCCCGCAATGCCGATGCTGGAAACCTTCATGATCTGCTCGCCGAGCGGCTTCTGCTTCTCGTCGAGCTGATCCATGGTGAGTTGGGAAAACCGCCGTTCCTTGCGGGTCACAGGCCGTGCCAATATCTCGGCCGCTACGCGGGTATTCGGCAGAGGCGCCTGCTCGATGGGGGATTCTTCCGGCAGCTTCTCCCCGCGCACGGCAAGCTGCGGTCCAATCCAGAACGGGTCTGCAAGATGATCCCTGCGCGGATTTGTCGTGTTGGGGTGGACCAGAATGCTCAGCCGCCCGTGGTTCAGCATCAGCCACGGCACCAGCACGGGAAATACGTCCGCGGCAAACGCCACTTGAAACATCGCCTGATCGTGGGGGCCTACTTTGACGTCATGCCAGCGGCCCAAGGTGACCGAAAAGCGCTCGTCGATCCATGTTCGCAGCCGCTCGGCCTCGAGCCGCGTGGTCTCCCGATCGTAATAGATGTGAGCATGGAAGCTCGCGATCTCGCTCGTCGATCGCGGGGCGGGACTCTCTGGCAAATCGATCATCTCTGTTGCCTCGGATCAAATCGCGCCGATATCGGCAAGGCACGCTTGCGTCAGCGTCATGCGAGCGGCGATGTGGCGGGGCTCGCGGACATCCATGTGGAGCGCAAACACGGTATTCGCGCTACCCTTCTCGGCCCAGCCCACCATCCAGCCGAGCGACGGCTTGCCGAGTTCGGCGCCCAAAAGGCCGCTCTTGGCGCGGATGATGGCATCGCCTGATTTCGTAACGGGGAGGATGTCGCGCACCAGTTCCTGGCTGCGTTTTGAAACCGGCAGCGCGCCGCGCCGCAGCCGGTCGACGAAATCGATCTGCTCGACCGGGTCGATGCGCAGATTTCCGGTCAGCCAGAACTGGTCGATGCCGCCGCCAATGTCGCGGTTGCCGTATTCGAACAGATCGACATATTTCTGCATTCGCTCCTGCCCGATGCGGCGCGCGATCTCCTGATAGACCGGCACCGCCGAGGCGGCAATCGCCGAGCGCATGGTGTGGTCGCGATTCCAGGCTTCGATGCTTCTGACAACGCCGTCCCACTTGAACACATCCTTGTCCGGATCGGCGACCACGCCGGTTTCCAGCGCAATGATCGAATTCGGAATCTTGAAGGTCGAGGCGGGCAGCATCGCCTCACCGGAACGATCCTTGTCGCTGGCGATCACGAGATAGTCGTCGGTCTTGTAGCCGACGAAGGTGCCGACCGTTCCCGCGTCGGCAAATCGCTTGGCCAGATCCTCGCGGATCTCGCTGCGCTGGGGCGCGACGTGGGCAAAGCCGCGCGACGGCAGAAGGCTCGCGGCGGCCAGGAGACCGAGTGCATGGCGGCGATTGATCACGGCAACATCCGATGCAGGTGAGGAGACGGCGGCGACGATGCAGATGGCATCGTGGTAAAACAACGACAATCGAGAAAAGCTCGAGCATAACGATATTGGAACGAAGCGGCCACTGAAACCATCTCCGTCATCCTGAAGAGGCCGCAACGCGGCCGTCTCGAAGGACGACGGCCCGCGCCGCTCATCCTTCGAGGCTCGCTCCGCTCGCGCCTCCAGCGACAACGGCGAAGCCGTTGCGCGGGGATGACGGACTTGCTTTAGCGAATTCGCCCCGACAGCCGCAACACAAAGACCAGCACTTCGGCGACCGCCTTGTAAAGCTCCGGCGGAATTTCGTCGCCGAGTTCGACCTTGGAAAGTGCGCCTGCGAGCACTTCGTTCTGCTCGATCGGGATGTCATTAGCCCGAGCGATCTCGATGATCTTCTCACCGATGCTTCCCCTGCCCTTGGCAACGACTCGCGGCGCGCCTTTCTTGTCGTAGTGCAGGGCGACTGCGAGCTGGTCTCGTGCTTCCCCGCTCATAGCGCGCGATTGAGAAAATGTCCGGCGGGCGCCGGCGCGGGTTGCGGGGGCGCACCATCCCGGATCACGATGTCGCCGGGCCGAAGCTGGGCCTCGCTCAGCGCCTGGCTGAGGCGGCTTACCCCGGCGCGCAATTGCGCCGCAGTCACGGGGCGTTCCGCCCAGATTCGCACCGACGTCCGCTCGCCGCTGAGCGATACCAGCGCATGGACCGGACCGGCAGGCTCGATGTCGAGCGAAAACCGCGCCCGCCAGACCCGTCTTGCCGCCTCGACTTCGCTGCCGCCGCCGCCGCGCGAAATCTCAAACTGCGCAATCGCGGTCCCCTGCGGCGTCGCGAACGGGATTTCGAAATTCCATCGTGGCGCCGTTGGATCGAGACGTGCGCTGGCAATATCGACATGGTCCGGCAGCGACGCCACCTGCAACAATATCTGGCGCGCAATCGCGGCGTCGGTGTCGCCGAGCAAATGATGCGCAATCGTTGGCGGCGGTGCGTCAGGCGCGACCGATGGCGAGGCAACCGGTTGCGCCGAGGGCAGTGCCCCGCGAAACGGCGGAGGTGGTGTGTTGGTATGGACGGTTACGTCGTCGTTGTGTCCGTCTTTCAGGAATGCCGTCGGTGATGCGTTACGGATTTCCGGTGGACTTTCCGGCAGTACCTCCTGCAGCAGGGTAAATGCAGCACCGGTTGCCGCCGCGCGTGGGCCGGCATTAGGCGTTTCAGGAAGCACGATGCGGACAATGCTGCCCAGTTCCAAAGTGTCATCCGCAACCGGCACGCGCGCCTGCGGCAGAAGAATTTCCTGCACGTCGATTTCGGGAGACCATGGGACAAGCGTTGGTGTCGCCGCAGCAAGCGGCGGAGTTGCTGCTTCAGCGGCCGACGTCTCAGCAGCCGCTGGCGAGACCGGTTGCGGCGCGACCGTCCCCGACGCGGCAGCCACGGTGGGATTGACGGGGGCCCCAGGCAAGACAGGCTGCTGCGCGGCGGTCGCGGATGCAGCAGGGTTTTCGGCAGCTCCGGTTGCGCCAAGCGATGACACCAGCGTCTGACGAAGCACGATCAACGCGGCCTTGAGATCGGGCATGCCGGCCGGGGATGAAATGGCTCCCGACGCCAGCGAAGCCTCCAGGAAAAGTCCGGATGTTTGAAAGGCATTCCTGACGTCGCTGCCGCTCAGGGCCTGATCGAGGCTGGTGCGCTGCGCCAGCACTTGCATCGCGGCCTGCTGCAGTTTTGGCGGCAGCGCATTCCACGCAGCCACCGCGTCCAGATCTGCAAACAGTGGCGCAAGACTCTCCTGCCGCGTGGCCGCGCTCTCGGCCGCCGCCGCGACCGCCACCCGCTCGAGCGGCGTCAACTCATTTCTTGAAGGCTGATTTATCGGCGGCGCCGTCCCAACCGGCGGGGTCGCCGCGACATCGACAATCGTATCCGGCGCCAGGGTTGCGACATCAGCTGATACGACGGCCCCGGCCCCGGACTCCTGTCCCACCACCGCGAGCCTGATACCATCCGGTGTCTGCGATACCGCAAGCTGCAACGCTTGCCCGACCTGAAGCGGAATTTCCGAGAAAACCTCGATCGTAAGACCTGAAATCGCGATCCGCACCAGATCGTCGGAAAGAAGCTTGAGCACCTCGGCGTCGATCACCGTCCCCGGCTGCAGCACCAGATCGGGCGCCGCGCCCTGGGCGGCGATCACGGGAAAGATCGGATTGATGGAGATCGACATTTTGAGGTCTCGGCGCGGCCAGCAAGCTAGCGCAAGCGTCGTAAACCTCTCGTTAATCCTGCCATGCGGTAATTGATCTTTCATCGCTTGCGATCAAGGTGTCCTCGGCAACTTTATCGGGCTTCGAGGGGCAGATTGTCGAAGATGAATTCCGAAAATGGCATGATTCAAGGGTGGCTGGGGACCGCGTTGTCCTGCGGATTGCTTGTCATTGCCTCATATCCCTCCGCCGCTTTGGCGCGGTCACGGGATACCGATGCGGGTATTGCCAACACCAGAATGGCATTCCTGTCCGCGCCCCGGGAGGAGGCGGCGCGACCCCTGGAAGAAATTCCTCGCGTCATGCCGCAAGTGGACAACAGAAGCTTTGACGGAGCATGGGTCTTCACCAGCGCCGGCTGCCCATATACCGGCTCGTTGCCCGCGATGATTGCCGGCGGGAGGATTCTGATTCGGGGCGGCAGCGGTCAGGTCGATCCGGATGGCGCATTGCGTTCGGTCGGTGCCGGCAATGGCATGACCCTTACCGCAGCCGGACGATTGTCGGGAAATACGGGCGCTGGAACATTCAGCCGATCCGACGGCTGCGTCGGTAGTTGGATCGCGATCAAGCGGTAGATTTGAGAATGGTTGCGGCGGCCCGGAAATCGACCAGCCGTGCGGCGCGGCGCGCGGCAACCTCTTCATCCCCGCCCCACTGTTCGATGTTCCAGTCCTCATCGACGTGGGCGGCCGCCCAGGCCTGGTCCTGATCGATGACCCCGCGCATCAGGGCCAAAGCAAGCAACGCCGAACCGGTCAACGTCGTAACCACGTGCAGGGCCGCGATCGACCAAGGATTAGTCGGTAGCGCGGCGCGGACGGCTGTTATCGCCGAATCGGGCTGGCGGACATGCACGATGCCTTCGGCCAGAATAAAATGCGCGCCGAGCGCATCCGCCGCCCAAAACACGATGGGATCCCAATGCGCGGCTTCCCGGGCAACCAGCGCCTCCGGATGGCCGGCGCGATAGAACAAGAGATCGGACCGGAAATATTTCGCGACGTCGTCGGTAACGGCTTCGACCTGGTCGACCACGGCATCGATGACGCTGTTTGCCAATCGGGTCAGCGGCATCGTCAAGGGATCGATGGTCTCCTGCTGCGCATCCCATTCTGCAACGATGCCGTCGGCGATCTCCCGGTTCGGCGCAATCAAAGGTCGCCCGGAAGGCGTTCGGACCGGCCTGTCGTCGAGCGTGACGGCAAAACCATCCGGGGCTTCGACCACGCCGGCATCGGCGTAAAAGCGCTGGCGGCGCGGCCGGCGCGTCGTACGCCGCACCGCCTCCTCCGGATCGAGCGGAGATTTTCCGGACACTTCATCGAACAATTCGCGCATCTGCGTTTTCGGCGTCTATCCGTCAGTGCTCATTGATGGGTCGAGAATATGATAAAGCTGCCCGCAAATAAAGCGAGCTGCGATGCCAAAGATAGTTGGAGCGATTCTGGTTTTTGTGATTGCCGTGCTCGAAACCTCGGCCGCAGCGGCGGGATTCCGCTCGCCGGAATCGCTGGTCAGAAATGTCTACGCCCACTACGGCGACCGTTCGTCCGATCTCTCCCACGGGCTACCGCATGATTCTGCCACAGCGCGCCAGTTCTTTGATCCGAGTTTGCGGGCCGCATGGATTTCTCTGAAGAACAAGCCTTACGATTTCTTTGTCCAGAGCACGACATGGAAGCTTGGCGCCATCTCGATATCGATCCTGCGCAGGCAATTCGACAAGACCTATGTCGCCGTCGCCTTTGACAATAATGGCCGCGCGGTTACGCTGAATTTCATCGTTATCCATGGTTCCGACGGCTGGGTGATCGCGGACGTCGAGAGCCCGCATGATTCATTGCGCATGTTTCTCGCGCAGCACCGAAACTA